>Ga0209706_10001063_pt1 | contig 15565 bp, 9 predicted proteins | sample PPLLaktember2015_6_FD_187263 | JGI IMG/M metagenome (GOLD analysis project Ga0209706, IMG submission 187263) | Freshwater sediment microbial communities from Prairie Pothole Lake near Jamestown, North Dakota, USA - PPLs Lake P8 Core (1) Depth... | ecosystem: Environmental > Aquatic > Freshwater...
GCTTTGCCTTCGTGGTGAGGAATCGGGTGCGTCCGCTGGGGCTCGATCGCCTGGGCCTGCCGTGCCAGCTCATGGGGACCGGAATGGCCTTCCCCTGGGGCCTGCTGGAGCGCGTTCAGCCCGAGTCGGCGAACCTCGTCGAGGACCTCCAGCTCGGCGCGGACCTCGCGGTCGCCGGGCACCCGCCGCTCTACGTGGCCGAAGCCCGCGTGACGAGCACGCTCCCCGAGGGCCGCAGCGCCGCGTCGGCGCAGCGGCGGCGCTGGGAGCACGGCCACCTGCAGACGATCCTCCGCATGGGGCCGCGCCTCCTGGCTGCGGGCCTTCGCCAGCGGCGTCTCGATCTGCTGGCGCTGGCGGCCGACCTCGCGGTGCCGCCGCTCGCCCTGCTCGCCGTGCTCCTGCTCGGCATCGGGTCGGCGTCCCTCGCGACGACTCTCGCAGGCTGGGGCGCTCTGCCCCTCGCGCTCGCCTCCCTCGCCCTCGCGCTCGTCGCGATCGCGGTGCTGCTGGCGTGGCTGCGGCACGGTCGCTCGGTGATCTCGGGGCGCGAGCTGCTCCGGGCGCCGCTCTACGCCGCCGCCAAGCTCCCGCTCTACCTCGACTTCCTCTGGCGCCGCCAGCGCGACTGGGTGCGCACCGACCGCGAGCGCTGAGCGTTCGCGGGCTCAGAGCGCGCGCAGCCGGTCCGCGAGCCGATCCACGTACGCGTCGAGGTCGTATCTCCGGCGGGCGAGCTCGAAGCCGCGGCCCGCCTGGTCCTCCGCGTCCGCCGGGTGCTCGAGCAGCTCGACGATCGCCCGCCGCAGGCCGCGCGCGTCGAAGGGCTCGGCGAGGCTCAGGCCGTCGGCGGGGCTCAGGTAGTCGACCAGGCCGGACGTGCGGGTGACCACGACGGGACGGCGACAGGCCAGCCCCTCCATCAGGGTGGTCACGCCGGCCGCGTAGGAGCTCGGGAAGAGCGGGGCCACCACGACGTCGGCGTCGCGATAGAGCTGGACGAGCTCGCTCCACTCGTAGAAGCGGCGCGACATGTTCGCGGGGAGCGGGTCGGGAAAGGAGCGGGCCAGGGTCCGCGCGTAGCGCGAGAAGCCGCTGATGCGGACGTCGGCGGGAAGATCGTGGGTGGCTGCCGCGAGCGTCTTGTAGTCGCGACGCTCGAGGCCCACGCCGACGATCAGCGGCCGGGTCTTGCCCGGCGAGGCCGGACCCGGCGAGAAGAATCGGCAGTCGACGTGCTCCAGCAGCAGCAGGATGCGGTCCTCCGAAACGGCGAGGGAGCGCTTCAGGAACTCGGCCTGGGAGCTGGTGCAGGTGACGAACAGGTCCGCGCGCCGGGCCAGGCCGAAGAGCCGCGACGCGAGCCGACCTCGCGGCCGGTCGAGATTGTGGAGGAACACGACGATGCGGGGCCGCGCCGGGCGCGAGCCGCACAGCGCGGCCACCGGGAGGCCGATCCGCTCGTCGGTGCAGTAGACGAGATCCTCCGGGCGGCTCGCCTGCGCGAGGGCGCGAGCCAGCGCCCAGGCGGCGGGGCTGCCGGCGAGCAGGGAGCGCAGGCGATCTGCCGGCGAAGGGGGAGTCCGCGCCGGGTCGGGCATCCGGATCGCGGCAGGCAGCGCCTCGGCGAGGCAGCGCATCGCGTGGCGCGGGGCGAGGCCGCGCTCCGCCTGGCGGGCCATGCCGTCGAGGTCGAAGGCGCTGCCGAAGGCGAGCTGGAAGCGAGGGCGCGCAGCGTCCACTCACCGCTCCGCCCGGCTGCGCGCAGCCGAGGCGCTGCGCTCCAGGGCGGCGTCGAGCTGCGCGGCGAGGGCGGGCGCGTGGGTCGCGGCGAGCACCTCGAGGTGGGCGCCCGGCACGTCGCGCACCTCGATCTCGCCGCTCACGAAGGCCGCCCAGCCCATCTGCGGATCGTCGAAGGAGGTGGCCGGCCAGTCGGGATGCTCGGCGCGCAGCAGCGTGATCGGGCCCGCGTAGGGAGCGACGCGGTAGCGCTCGCCGGCGCGGCGGTGCGCCGCGAGCACCTCGCGCATGCGCGGCGTCACCAGACCGGCGATCTCGTGCTCGTAGTCGGCCTGGCGCTGCTCGCCGCTGCGGAAGCGCTGGCGCAGGTTGGCGAGGCGCTCCTTCAGATAGGCGCGGCGCTCGCGGGGCGCGAGGCGCGCGACGTTGCGAAGGTGGACGGCCAACCGCTCGGCGAGCGGAAGCTTCGGCGGGTAGCCCGGCGCCGGGGTGTCGAGCAGGCCGACGAAGGCCGGCGGCGCGCCCTGCTTGCGCAGCCGCTGCGCCATCTCGTACGCGACGAGGCCGCCGAGGGAGTAGCCCAGCAGCCGATACGGGCCGCGGGGGTCGACGGTGCGCAGCAGCTCGAGGAAGTGCTCCGCCAGCTCCTCGACGGATTCGCAGGGGGCCCGGCTGGACTCGAGCGCCGGATCCTGCAGGCCGAAGCAGGGCAGGTCCCCGAACGAGAGGGCGAGGGACCGGAAAGCCAGCACGTGCCCGCCGACGCCGGGCAGCACGAAGAGCGGCGGCCGAGCGCCCCGCGTCGACAGCGGCACCAGCCCCGGCTCGGTCGCGATCGTCCGCTCGCCGCGCACGTGGTCCGAGATCTCGGCGACCGTCGGGGCCTGGAAGAGCAGCGCGAGGGGCAGGTCCACCGAGAGCTCGCGCTCGACCCGAGAGGCCATGGCGGCGGCCGTCAGCGACTGCCCGCCGAGCTCGAAGAAGTCGTCGGCGATGCCGATCGGCCGTACGCCGAGCGTCTCCTCCCAGATCGCCACGAGCCGCTCGTCGACGTCGTTGCGCGGCCGGACGGGCTCGCTGTCGCCCCGATCGCGCGAGTCGAGGGTGGCCGCCAGCGCGCGGCGGTCGATCTTCCCGTTCGGCGTGCTCGGCCACTCCTCGACCCGCACCAGCCGGGTCGGCAGCATGTAGTTCGGAAGTCGCTCCGCGAGGAAGGCGCGCAGCTCCTGACGCGGAAACTCCGCGCCTTCGCGCGTGCGGTAGTGGGCGACCAGGCGCTTGCCGCCGCCCTCGCCGGGAAGCGCCTGCACCAGCGCGTCGAGAACCGCCGGGTGCTCCGCCAGCCGCCGCTCGATCTCGCCGAGCTCGACGCGGAAGCCGCGGATCTTCACCTGCTCGTCGGCGCGGCTGAGGTATTCGAGATCGCCGCTCGGCAGCATGCGCGCGAAGTCGCCCGTGCGATAGAGGCGCGCTCCGGGCTCGGCCGAGAAGGGGTCCGCGACGAAGCGCTCGGCCGTGAGCGCGGGGTCGCCCAGGTAGCCGCGCGCCAGGCCCGCGCCGGCGAGATGGATCTCGCCGACCTCCCCCGGCGGCACCGGGCGGCCCTCGGCGTCGAGCAGGTGGACCCGTTGGTTCGCGATCGGCCGGCCGACGTGGAGCGGCCCCTCGGCGCCTTCCGGCTCGACGCGCGCGAGCGTCGCGAGCACGGTGCTCTCCGTCGGCCCGTACTGGTCGTAGAGCGGGCAGGGGAAGTGCGCCGGCGGGCGGCGCCGGAGCTTGTCGCCGCCGGTGACGAGCGCGCGGAGCCGCAGCGTGGGCGGCGGATCGACGTCGAGCAGAGCCTCGGCCAGGACCGTCGGCACGTCGCAGATCGTGATCGCCTCGCGGTCCAGCCACTGCATCAGCAGCGCGGGCTGCATGAGGGTTTTCGCGTCGGGGACGTGGAGGCTCGCTCCGGAGCAGAGGGCGGGCCAGATCTCGGCCACGCAGCCGTCGAAGCCGGGGCGCTGGGCCTGGGTGAAGCGGTCCCCCGCGACGACGCCGAAGTAGTCGCGGTAGAAGGCGACGAGGTTCACGACCGAGCGGTGCTCGATCATCACGCCCTTCGGGCGGCCGGTCGAGCCGGAGGTGTAGATGACGTAGGCCAGGCGCTCGCCGCATCCGGCGGGCAGCGGGAGCGGCGAGTCGCGGCGGTCGGAGGCGACGCCGACCTCGATCGGGAGGCAGTCGCCGCTGACGCGATCCGCGAGCCGCCGCTGGACGAGCGCCACGCGCGCGCCGCCGTCGCGTCGGATGTACTCGATGCGCTCGTCGGGCTGGTGGGGGTCGAGCGGCAGGTAGGCCGCTCCCGCCTTGAGCGCGCCGAGGATCGCGACGAGGTACTCGAGCCCGCGCTCGGCCAGCACGCCGACGCGCTCTTCCGGGGCCACGCCGCGCGCGAGCAGGGCGTCGGCGACGCGGTTCGCGTCGCGGTCGAGCTGCGCGTAGTCGAGCGCCCGACCGCCTTCGCGGGCGGCGAGGGCGTCCGGCTGCGTGCGCGCCCGCGCCTCGAAGAGGCCGTGGAGGGTCGCGTCGGCCGCCGGCAGCGTGGCGGGCGGAGTCGTGCCGGGGCGCTCGATGGGGCCGGCGGGCGGCGTGCGGCTCGGTTGGTGCGCGCTCATGGGGTCCAGCGACGACGGACCGGGTCAGCCTAGCCGAGCGGGGGTCGCGGTTCATCCGATGCCCTATGTTCGCGGGCCGATGAGCCGGGCGCGCAGGCTGGCGGTGGTGATCGTCAACTACCGGACGCCCGACCTCGCTCGGGATGCCCTGGCGTCGCTGGTGGGCGAGATCGATCCGCAGCGGGACGCCGCCGTCCTGGTCGACAACGCATCGGGGGACGGCTCCGCCGAGCGGCTCGAGGCCTTCGTCGCCGAGCGCGGCTTCGGGGACTGGGCCCGGGTGCTGCGCGCGCCCGCGAACGGCGGCTTCGCGGCGGGAAACAACCTCGGCATCCGCAGCGTCGACGCCGAGCTCTACCTGCTGCTGAACAGCGACGCCCAGCTCCGTCCCGGCGCGCTGGCCGCGCTGCTCGGGGCCGCGCAGGCGCGCCCCGAGGTCGGCTTGTTCGGGCCCCGCATCGAAGGGCCGGACGGCGCGCTGCAGATGAGCTGCTTTCGCCATCACTCGCCGGTCAGCGAGCTGATCCACGCCGCCGCCACCGGTCCGCTCAATCGATGGCTGCGCCGCTGGGACGTCGCGCTCGGCGAGGGCGGCGGCGAGCCCGACTGGCTGAGCTTCGCCTGCGTGCTGGTGCGGCGCGAGGTGCTGGACACGGCGGGCCTGCTCGACGAGGGCTACTTCCTCTACTACGAGGACGTCGACTTCTGCCGGCGGGCGCGTCGCGCCGGCTGGCGACACGCCCTGGTGCCGGAGGCGCGCGCCCTCCACCTGCACGGCGCCAGCTCGAGCCTGCCCTCGGTGCTCTCGCGCCGCGAGCGCGCGCCCGCCTACCTCTACGACTCGCGCGCGCGCTACTTCACCCGCTTCTACGGCCGCAGCGGCCTGTGGCTCGCCAACGCCCTCTGGATGCTCGGCCGCCTCGTCTCCCTCGCCCGCGAGCACCTCGGCAGCAAGCCCCCCCACACCTGCGCCTCCGAAGCCCTCGACAACTGGCGCGGCCGCCCCGGCCCGCTTTAGAAAGGGGTCTGGCCTGGAACTTTAGAAACTCCTGCGCGCCCAGGCAGCGGGGAGAACGCAGGACATTTGTGCCGCCCGGGGTGCCGACCTTCGAACGAACCCCGGGCTAGGCAGCACCGCCCGCGATCAGGACGAAATGGATGGAGGGGAGCCAGGCTGCGCGAGGCTTGCATGCCCCATCAGCAGGACGCGCACGAGCTCGGACTGTCGATGGGTGCCCGTCTTCTCGAGCGCCCGCTGCAGGTGCGTACGGACCGTCGTGCGTTGCACCCCGAGTGATGAAGCGATCGCGTCGATTGTCTCGCCGTGTGCAAGCATCGACGCGATGCGAGCCTCGCAGGGAGTGAGCCCGTAGAGGTTGCGCAACGCGGGCTCGTGGAGAACCGGAAGTTCCTCCGGGTCGCTGACGAGCAGGAGTCCCCTCGCGACTGGAAGCCAGGACGCTCGTGCCTCGGGCTGCCGCAGGGGACTTGCGGAGACGATGAGCGGATGATCTCGGCCCGCACGAGAGAGCGCTAGCACGCCGCTGGAAGACCCGTTTCCGGTCGCGCCGCGCAACAGAGACCGCAGCCCAGGCGTCTCACGCGGATCCTCGGCGCGGAGCTCTCCACCCTCGAGCAGCAGACCTTCTGCGCGCTTCAGCAGAGCGGCAGCGCGCTCGTTCGCGTCGCACACACGGGCAGTGTCGTCGAGGAGGATGGCGCCACAGCGCAGCGAGTCGAGGATCTGGTGCGCAACCTCATGCTGCTGTTCCGCCTCGGCCAGCAGCGCCTGGAGGCAGAGGACGCGTTGCAGGTGAGGGAGCAGGCGCTGAATGCAATCGACTTCCGTCTCGGAGAAGGATGGGCGCTCGGGCCGGCGCAACAGCGAGAGACCTGTGATGTGACGGGGCGTCCGGCTGACGATCAGAGAAACCACGTGATGAAGCTCTCGGGGGCGCAGCCACTCGCAATAGAAGCGCGTGGCGGCGAACTCCTCCTTGGGGAGCACCTCCGACACGACCACCAGCTCGCCCTCGCGGAGGGTGAGCACCTTGCGGAACAGCCGGGAGTCCTCGGCGAGATAACGGAGGTAGCGGGGCTGGGGTGAGGGCGATCGCGCTGGCGATGAATGGGCGGCTGCGCCGTCTTCGAACGAGAGCACGGGGAGTCCGACTGCGAACCTGCCCCGATCCCCGATGTTCGGCTCGTAGCGAACGATCAGCACTCCGGCGTCTGACTCGAGAACCCGACAGAGCTCGGTCAGCCAATCCTGCCAGCGTGCGGGGACGAGAGCGATCTCGTAGAGACTCCCGACGAGCGTAAGGAGGCTGTCTGCCAACACCGGGTGGCCTCGATGGCGACATCGTTCCAGGTACACAGACCGCCCATTTACGATACGACGTCCCTGATCGGGCTGCTCCATCCGTGAGAGACCGGAAGCGGACGCCTTTTCGGCGCAAGCGAACTTGCACCCATTGGCCGGAATAGCACTGCCCGCCGCCCCCGGCTTGCCTCATCCGATTGCACGATGCGCCCATTCCCAGGTGGCGCTTAGTCTTCGAATCGTGCGAAGCAGGCAGAGGAGAGTTCCATGAAGGGCCTACGAAAACTCGCGGGATGGGTCGTGTGTGGGTGCGTGAGCTGGGCAAGTCCCTCGGGAGCCGATGTCGTGACCGATTGGAATGCGATCGCCGTGCAATCGGTCCTCAGCGGCGTTCCGAGTCGCGGCGGCGGGTCGGCCTTCCTCGACTTCGCCATGGTCCATCTGGCGATTCACGACGCCATCCAGGCGTTCGAGGGACGCTACCAGTCCTATGGCGCTGCGATCCCGAACGCCACGGGCTCGCCGGTCGCGGCGGCCGCATCGGCGGCGCACGACGTGCTCGTCGATCGCTTCCCCGCCCAGGCGGGAAGCCTCGATACCATCCTCCACGACTACCTCGCGTCCCTCGGCCTCCTGGGGGATCCGGGCGTGGCCGTCGGCCAGGACGCGGCCGCAGAGATCATTGCCCTGCGGGTCGGCGACGGGAGCTGGCCTTCGAACCCGGAGGTCTTCACCGGCGGCACGGAACCCGGCGACTGGCGTCCCACTCCCCCGGCGTTCGCACCGATGGCGGTTCCGTGGCTCGGCGCCGTCGCTCCCTTCGCCCTCGAGGACTGCGCGCAGCTCTTCCCCGCCCCGCCGCCGCCGCATCTGACCAGCGGCAAGTACACCCAGGACTACAACGAGGTCAAAGCATTGGGAAGGGCTACCAACAGCTCGCGCACTCCCGAGCAGACCGCGCTCGCGCTCTTCTATTCGGACAATCTGATTGTCCAAGGCGAGCGAACGCTGCGCGGCGTGGCCGCCACGGTCGACAGCATTGGGGACAATGGCCGGCTCTTCGCCCTGGCCAACATGGCAGCCGCCGACGCCGCCATCTCCGCGTGGAACGCCAAGAGGTACTACAACTTCTGGCGCCCCATCACGGCCATTCAGGAGGGCGACAATGATGGTAACCCGGACACGGCGGGCGATCCGACGTGGCTGCCGTTCCTCGGCACTCCGCCCTATCCCGAGTACACGTCGGGCGCCAACAACTTCACGAACGCCTTCATGCGTACGCTCGCGCTCTTGTTCGGGGACAGGACGACCTTCACCGTCACGAGCACGCCGGTCAACCAGGCGAAGACCTATGAGCGCTTCTCGGATATGGCTCGTGACATGGTCGAGGTCCGCATCTACCAGGGAATCCACTTCCGGTCCGCGGACGTGGTGGCGCGGAGGCAGGGGAGGCGCGCGGCCGACTGGGCCTTCAGCCACTTCTTGCGGCCGCTCCACGGGCGGCGCTCGGCATCCAGCGGCCGCTGAGGCACTAGCGCAGCCGAAGGTCGAGAACGCCCAGCCACCTTGAGCTTGATCCGCTCCGCGGCCGCGCCGAAGGCGGCGGTTTTCCGTGGAAGGTCAGCGGATGGGGGGGACGCCGCCGAGGAGGGGGAGGGCGAAGTCGGCGAGCTGGTCCTCGGCGACCACGACCGGGTCGCGCAGCTCGAGCAGGAGGCCCGTGGCGGCGGCGCTGCCGAGCGAGAGCACGAGCACGGCGAGCAGGAGCTTGCCACGGGTGCGCTCGGGCTGGAGCGGGGCCACGGCGCGGTCGAGCACCGCCGCAATGCCTCCCTCTCCGGCGCTCTCCAGCCGCTCGGAGAGATCCGCCTCCTGGACCCGCTCCAGCGCGTCGCGCTGGGCGCGGCGCGCGGCGACCACGCGCCGCTCGAGGGCCGCGAGCTCCTCGCGCCGGGCGTGAATGCTTCCGAGCTGGCCAGACAGGTTGCTGAGCTCGCGGTTCAGCGAGCTGACGTTCGGATGCGCGTCGGTGTAGCTGGCGCGCTGCTGCGCCAGCCGCGCCCGCAGCTGCGCCAGGCTCTCCTCCAGCTCGTCGGTGTTGCCGAGCGCGAGCTGCGCGCGGTGCTGGCGGCGGAAGTCCTCCACCGCCGCCTCGCTCTGGGCGAGCGCCGCAGCCGTCGCCTCGAGCCGGCTGCGCAGCAGCTCGCTGGCGAGCTGCGACTGCTGCCGGCGCAGGCGCACGCCCGACTCGACGAAGGCAGCCGCCAGCTCGTTGGCGGTCGCGGCGGCCAGGTCGGGCCGGTCGTAGCGGAACGAGATCGCGAAGACCGCCGCCGTCTCGTAGAGCGGCTGCGGCCCCACGCTGGGCTGCGCCTCGATCGCCACCATCTTCCGCATGATCGACACCAGCTCCTCGGGGCTCAGCGAGGTGCGCAGGTCCGGATAGAGCCCGAGCCGCTCGATCAGCGCGGCCAGGTTCTCGCTGGCCAGCGTCTCGCCCGTCATCGCGCTGATCTTGTCGAAGGCGCCGTTCTTCGCGACCGACGACGGCAGCAGGTTCTCGCGGAACTGCTGGCTCGAGACCAGCACCGTCGCCCGCGCCTTGTAGCTGGGCGTGAAGCGCAGCTCCACGGCTGCGGCGCCGGCCATCAGCAGGCCCAGGAACACGAGGACCATCGACGGCCAGCGCCGGCGCACGACTCCGAGGGGGTCGCGCAGGAAGGCCGGCAGCCGGGGCTCGGCCAGCTCGTCGCCACGGCGCTCGCGCTCACTCATCGGCGTAGTATCCGTAGTGATGGTAGTAGCGCGGCCGCGGCATCTGGTTGACGAAGGCGCCGAGCCGCGTCTCGGCGGGCAGCTCGTCGAGCGCCCGCGAGAGCGCGGCGCGCCGGGTGACGCCGAGGCGCACCACGGTGAAGTAGGAAGCGACGTGGGGCAGCAGCAGCGCGACGTCCGGGACGAGCAACACCGGGGGCGTGTCGACGACCACGAGGTCGTACTCCTCCGTCAGCGCGCGCAGCGCGTCGGCCGCGGGGGCGCCGAACAGGCCCTGGGCGGCTGCGGATCCGCGCCGCGCCGCGAACACGTCGAAGCCCGGGAGCTGGGTGGCCAGGCACGCGTCGGCGAGCGCCGCCTCGCCGCGCAGCACGCTCTCGATGCCGACCTTCACGTCGATCTCGAGGGCGGCGGCCACCCGGGGACGCCGCAGGTCGAGGTCGACCAGCGCGACGCGGCGACCTTCCCCGATCGTGGCGAGGGCCAGGGCGAGGTTGCAGGCGACCGTCGTCTTGCCCTCTCCCCGCAGCGCGCTGGTGGCGGCGACGCTGCGCCCGCCGCGCGCCTCGAGCACGCGCGTGAGGCGCAGCGCGAAGTGGCGGAAGTGCTCCGCCGCCGCGCCGTGGGGGTCGCTGAGCAGAGTTCGCGCGGTCCAGCTTCCGGAGCGGCGCCCGGGGATCTCGACCGCCTGCGCCAGACGCGGTGTCTGGGGGCGGGAGCGGGGCTCGGGCGCGCTCCGTTCGGGATGCGCCCGCAGCAGGGCTCCTCCCCGGATGTCGCCGACCTCCGCCATCGCGCCCTTCCTGGATCCGCCCCCCGGCTGTCCGACCCGCCGGGAGCGCAGCGCGTACCCGGCACATCCAATCATGACCCAGCCGCCCCCCACCCGCACATCGGGCCCGAGCCGGCGCCTCCGAGGGCCTTCTGCTACACGAAATCGATGCGGGCCGCCTGCGCGCTCCTGCTCCTCGCGCCGATCGTCGGCTCGGGCTGCGGCGAGGCCCCCGAGCCCGGGGCCGTCGCCACCCCGCCGGTCCGCCAGAGCGCGCCCCCGGCGCCGGAGCCGGCTGTCTGGCGCCCCGCCCCGCGCTCCCCCCTCGGCACCAACCTCGCCGACGTGCGGAACTACGCCAGCGCGCTCGCCTTCGCCGACGCGTTCAAGGAGTCGTCGCCCTTCGACGACCCGGACTTCGACGATCCGGAGGGCGCCTCCGGCTCGAACCTGGTGAAGGACGCGAACGGCTGGGTGGTGTCGTTCCCGGGTGCCCGATACTGGACGATCATGCGCCGCGAGCTCGACGAGAACGGCGGCCGCGCCCACTACCCGGTGGGCGACTACCGTTTCCGCTATCGCGGCAGCGGCCGCTTCCGCTTCGACTTCGACGCCCGGATCGTGAGCCACGATCCGCAGGCGCACGAGGCGTTGGTGCGGGTGGACGCGCCGAGCACCGGAGGCATCCTGCTGGAGGTGACCGAGACCGATCCCCGCCACACCGGCGACTACCTGCGCGAGATGTCGCTGCGCCCCGTCGGCGCGGCGGCCCCGGCTCCCGAGGAGACCTTCAACCCGTGGTTCCTCGACTCGCTGCGCGACTTCCAGGTGCTGCGCTTCATGGACTGGCAGGGGACCAACGGCTCGCGCGAAGGGCGCTTCGCGGACCGCACGCGCCCGGCGAGCCAGACCCAGGCGTCGGAACGCGGCGTCGCCCTCGAGCACATGGTCGAGCTCGCCAACCGGCTGCACGCGGACCCCTGGTTCTGCATGCCCCACGGCGCCGACGACGACTACGTGAGGCGCTTCGCGCGCACCGTCAAGGAGCAGCTCGATCCCGGCCTCGCCGTGTTCGTCGAGTACTCGAACGAGGTCTGGAACGGGAGCTTCGAGCAGAGCCGCTACGCCGCCGAGCGCGGCCGCGCGCTGGGCCTCGGCGAGCCCGAGGGCCCGCGCTTCTACGCGCGACGCTCGGTGGAGATCTTCCGCATCTGGCAGGAGGAGCTCGGCGACGCCCGGCGGCTGCGCCGCGTGCTCGCCAGCCAGAACGCGAACCCGTGGCTCTCCGAGCAGATCCTCGACTACGCGGTCGGCGGGCTCGGCCCCGCGCACCGCTTCGCCGACTACCTGGCGGTCGCGCCCTACTTCAGCGGGCTGAACAGCGACGCGTGCGATCCCGCGAGCGAGGTGGAGCGTCTCTCGCGGGAGACGCCGGAGGCGATCCTCGCGCGCGCCGCGGCGGACATCCCGCGCGCCCTGGAGCTCGCCGCCCGGCAGCGTCAGCTCGCCGAGGGCCGCCGCAACGCCGAGGGAAGGCCGCTCGCGCTGATCGCCTACGAGGGCGGCCAGCATCTCGTCGGCACGTGTGGCGCGGAGAACGTCGACGCGCTCAGCGAGCGGCTGCTCGCGGCGAACCGGCATCCGCGCATGAAGGCGCTCTACCTCGACTACCTGGCGGGCTGGAGGCGCAGCGGCGGGCAGCTCTTCGTGCACTTCACCTCGACGAGCCGCTACACGAAGTGGGGCGCCTGGGGCGACAGCGAGTGGTACGACGGCGCCCCCGGCCCGAAGCGCGAGGCGCTGCGCGAGTTCGCCGCGGCGAACCCCCGCTGGTGGCGGGAGTAGCCGCCTCCGGCGCGCCATGCGAGACGTCGGCATCGTCGCCATCGGCCGGAACGAGGGGGAGCGGCTGTTGCGCTGCCTGGCGAGCGCACCCGCGGGCACCCCCCTCGTTTACGTCGACTCGGGCTCCAGCGACGGCAGCGCGGAGCGCGCGCGCGCCCGGGGCGCGGCGGTGCTGGAGCTCTCGCCCGAGCGGCCCTTCAGCGCCGCCCGCGCCCGCAACGAGGGCTTCGCCTGGCTGCGCGCCCGCCATCCCGCGCTGCGCTTCGTGCAGTTCCTCGACGCCGATTGCGCTCTCGACCCGTCGTGGCTGGAGCGCGGCTGCGAGGCCCTCGAGGCGCAGCCCGACGCCGCGATCGTGTGCGGCCGACTGCGCGAGGAGCATCCCGAGGCGAGCCTCTACAACCGGCTGTGCGACATCGAGTGGGACGGGCCGCTGGGCGAGATCCCGGCCTGCGGCGGCGTCTTCCTGGCGCGCGCCGCCGACTACGCCGAGGTCGGCGGCATGGATCCCCGGGTGATCGCCGCCGAGGAGGACGACCTCTGCATCCGCCTGCGCGAGCGCGGCCGGCGGGTGGTTCGCATCGGCGGCGAGATGGCGCGCCACGACGCCGCCATGTCGCGGCTCTCCGAGTGGTGGCGGCGCGCGCTGCGCAGCGGGCACGCCTACGCGCAGGTGAGCACCCTTCACCGCGGCTCGCCGATCGCGCGCTTCGAGCGCGAGGCGCGCAGCGCCTGGCTGCTCGGCCTGCTGCTGCCGGCGGCGATCGCCACGGCCGCCGCGGTCACGACGGGGTGGGCCCTGCTGCTCTTCCTCGCGTACCTCCCGCTGGTCGCGCGGGTCGCCCGGCGTCTGGAGGGACGCCCGGCCGGCGACGCCTGGCTGTACGGTGTCCACTGCTACGCCGCGAAGCTCCCGCAGGCGTTGGGACAGCTCCGCTTCCACGCCGACCGGCTGCTGCGGCGGCCGAGCCGCCTGATCGAGCACAAGGCCGGAGCGCCCTCGGACGGGGACGCCGCGACGCGCCGCGAGCGGCGGGTCGGCCTGCTGGGCGCCGGCTTCATCGCGGACTGGCACCGGCGCGCCGTCGGCTGGCTGCCGGACGCGCGCGTGGTCGCCGTCTGCGATCGCGCCCCGGAGCGCGCGGCGGCGCTGGCCGCGCCGTGCGGAGCGAAGCCCTACACGAGCCTCGAGGCGATGCTCGAGGCCGAGCGGCTCGACGTCGTGCACGTCCTGCTGCCGCCGCCCGCCCACTTCGGCGCGGCGCGCACCCTGCTCGAGGCGGGGGTCGACGTCCTGCTCGAGAAGCCGATGTGCGCCGCGCCCGAGGAGTGCGCCGAGCTGTTGCGCATCGCCGAGCGCTGCGGACGGCGCCTCGGCGTGAGCCACAACTTCCTGTTCAGCCCCGTGGTCGAGCGGCTCGCGCGCGACGTGCGCGGTGGGCGCCTCGGTCCCCTCGACGAGCTCACCATCACGTGGAACCGCGAGCTGCCGCAGCTCCGCTCGGGACCGTGGAACGCCTGGCTGCTCGCCGAGCCGGGGAACATCCTGCTGGAGGTCGGCTCGCACTGGATCGCGCACCTCCTGGATCTCGTCGGCGAGCCCGACTCCTTCGCGGTGAACGCCGGGAACGAGCGGGCGCTTCCCGCGGAGCGGCGCTTCTACCGGCGTTGGCGGATCTCGGCGCGGAAGGGCGCGACCGCTGTCGCGATCGACGCCTCGTTCGTTCCCGGCTTCCCCGAGTATCGGCTCCACGCGCGCGGGGCCCTCGGTGCGGCGACCGCGGACCTCGAGCGCGACACCTATCGGCTGTCGCTCCACTCCGCCTGGTCCCCGGACCTCGACCGCTTCCGCGAGGGCGTGCGGGGCGCCGCCGGGCAGGCGGCCCAGGCGGCGCGCAACCTCGCCGGCTACGCGCTCGCGAAGGTCGGCCTCTCGCGCCACGGCAATCTCTTCGAGCTCTCCATCGCGCGGGCCGTCGAGGCGTTCTACCGCGGGCTCGATCGCCCGGGCGAGCTCGATCCTCGCCTCTCGGCGCGCCGCGGCGCCCGCATCGTCGAGCTGGGGCGCGCGCTGGCCGAGCAGGCCGGTGTGAAGAATCCGCCGCCGGCGGCGCGCCCCGTCCCGATCGAGCGGCCGACGATCCTCGTGCTCGGGGGCAGCGGCTTCATCGGGCGCGAGCTGGTGGGCCAGCTCCTCGCGAGGGGACGCGCGGTGCGCGTGCTGAGCCGGGGCGCGGAGGTTCCCCTGCCCGCGAGCGCCCATCTCGAAGTGATGCAGGGCAGCTTCCTCGAGCCGGCCGACCTCGATCGCGCGCTCGAGGGCATCGAGGTCGTCTACCACCTGGCCCGCTCCTACGGGCCGGCCTGGGAGGACTTCGAGCGCGAAGAGGTCGGGGGCGCGCAGCGCGTCGCCGAGCAGTGTCTGAAGCACGCCGTGCGGCGGCTGGTCTACACCGGCACGATCGACAGCTACTACGCGGGCGCGGGCGCCGCCACGATCACCGAGCGGACGCCCCTGGACCCGCAGCTCGCCCGGCGCAACCTCTACGCCCGCGCCAAGGGCGCCGCGGAGGAGGCGCTGCGCGCTCTCCAGCGCGAGCGCGGGCTGCCGCTGGTGGTGGCGCGGCCCGGCATCGTGATCGGTCGCGGGGGCAGCCCGATGCACGGGGGCGTCGGCCTCTGGCAGGGCCTGGGCGTGGTCGCCACCTGGGGCGCCGGCCGCACGCCGCTGCCCTTCGTGCTCGTCGAAGACTGCGCCGACGCTCTCGCCCGGATGGCGGATGCGCCGGACATCGAGGGCCGCGCGCTGCTCCTGGTGGGTCCGCCGCTGCTCGGCGCGCAAGAGTATCTGGACGAGCTCGAGCGCTGCGGCGGCCTGCGCCTCCAGCGCAGCGCGGCGGCTCCCTGGGGGCTCTACCTGGACGACGTCGCGAAGTGGCTGGTGAAGGTCGCCGTGCGCCACCCGGGCCGCAGCCGCCGCCCGAGCTACCGCGACTTCGCGAGCCGGACCCACGCGGCGCCCTACGACTGCGCGGAGACGCGCGCGGCGCTCGGCTGGACCCCGTGTGGGGACCGCGCCGAGCTGGTGGAGAAAGGGATCCGCGCCCCGCTCCGCGAGCTGCTCGGCTGATCACGGCGCGCCGCGCTCCACCGCCGCGGCTTCGGCGCCGAGCAGCGCCCGCGTCCACAGCCGGTAGGGACCGAACACTCCGGTTCGCTCGAAGCCCGCCTGCCGCAGCGCGCCCTCCAGGGCGTCGGCGTCGCGCTCCTGGATCACGTAGCGGACCTTCTGCGCCGCGAGCAGCGGCACCGCCTCGGGCGCCGCGAGCTCGCCCGCGAGGAACGGATCGGCGAGCCGCTCTCGCTCGCGCGCCTCTTCGAAGCGGCCGGCGAGGTGCAGGGAGGCGCGCGTCTGGTAGCCGCGCGTGTAGACGAAGTCGAAGTTCG
>Ga0209706_10001065_pt1 | contig 15560 bp, 9 predicted proteins | sample PPLLaktember2015_6_FD_187263 | JGI IMG/M metagenome (GOLD analysis project Ga0209706, IMG submission 187263) | Freshwater sediment microbial communities from Prairie Pothole Lake near Jamestown, North Dakota, USA - PPLs Lake P8 Core (1) Depth... | ecosystem: Environmental > Aquatic > Freshwater...
CCGTCGCGGACCCAGCCGTCCTTCCGGAGCCGCAGGAGCGCGGCCAGCGTCGCGCCGCCCTCCGGCGCCGGCCAGATGCCCGTCGTCTTCCCCATAAGGTAAGTCGCCTCGAGGATCTCGGCGTCCGGAACGGCCACGGCCGTGCCCCCGCTCTCGCGCAGGGCCCGGAGGATGAGGAAATCGCCCACCGCGGCCGGGACCCGCATGCCGTCGGCGATCGTCTTGGCGTTCGGCCAGGGTTCGGCGAATTCTTTGCCTTCGTGGAAGGCCTTGACCATGGGGGCGCAGCCCGTCGACTGGACGGTGACCATTCGCGGCCGCTTGGGCCCGATCCAGCCGAGCTTCTCCATCTCGTCGAAGGCCTTCCACATGCCGACGAGCCCCGTGCCGCCGCCGGTCGGGTAGATGATGACGTCGGGGAGCTGCCAGCCCATCTGCTCGGCGACCTCGTAGCCCATCGTCTTCTTGCCCTCGATCCGGTAGGGCTCCTTGAGGGTCGAGACGTCGAACCGGCCGTGTTTCTCCACGCCTTCCCTTGCGGCCTTGCCGCAGTCGGTGATGAGGCCGTCGATGAGCGTCACCTTGGCGCCGAGGACCCGGCACTCGTTGATGAACGGCTTCGGGACGTCGGCCGGCATGAAGACATGGGCCTCGAGCCCCGCCACGGCGGCGTAAGCGCTCATGGCGCAGCCGGCGTTGCCGGCCGTCGGGATGGAGACGGCGCGGACCCCGAGCTCGAAGGCCCGCGACACGGCCGCCGAAAGGCCCCTGGCCTTGAACGACCCGGTCGGGTTGAGGCCCTCGTCCTTGACATAGAGAGGCCCGTGACCGGTTTCCCGCTCGAGCCGGACCGTCCGGAAGAGGGGCGTGAACCCCTCGCCGAGCGACAGCCTGAAGGCGTCGTCGCGGACGGGGAGGAGCTCGCGGTAGCGCCACATCGTCGGCTCGCGCCGGGCCAGGTCCTCGCGCGTCTCGGCCGCGCGGGCCGCGTCGAGATCGTAGCGGGCGAGGAGGGGCTTGCCGCACTTGGGGCAGAGGTTCCACAGCCGGTCGGCCTCGAGGCGCTCGCCGCACAGCCCGCACTCGAGATGGGAGAGGGAGCTTCGTGTGTCCATGACCGGCCTCAGTCCTTGTACAGCGATTCGATGACGTCGGCGTACTTCTGTTCGACGATGTTCCGCCGGACCTTGAGCGTCGGGGTCACTTCGCCCAGGTCAAGGTCGAAATCGCGGTCGAGGACGGCGATCCTCTTGACCCTTTCGTAGGAGGCGAGCCCGGGCGTCATCCGGTTGACCTCCTCGAGGAGGAACGCGGCGATCTCGGGGCGGCGGCTGAGGCCGGCCCGATCCGTGTAGGCGATGCCGTGCGCCTTGGCGTAGGCTTCGAGCTTCTCGAAATCCGGCACGATGAGGGCCGAGATGAACTTGCGGCTGCTGCCCACGACCACGGCGCTGGCGATGAGGGGGCTGGCCTGGATGAGGCTCTCGATGGGCTGGGGGGCGATGTTCTTTCCGCCCGATGTGACGATGATGTCCTTCTTGCGGTCGGTGATGATGAGGAAGCCGTCCTCGTCGAATCGGCCGATGTCCCCCGTATGGAGCCAGCCGTCTCTCAGGACCTCCCGGGTGTCGGCCTCGTTCTTGTAGTAGCCCATCATGACGTTGGGGCCGCGGGCCAGGATCTCGCCGTCCCCGGCGATACGGAGCTCGACCCCGGGGATGGCCCTGCCCACGGTCCCGAACCGGATCCCGCCCCCCGGCGTGTTGCCCGTGAGGACCGGCGACGTTTCCGTCAACCCGTATCCCGGCAGGACCTTGAGCCCCATGGCGAAGAAAAACTCGGCGATGTCCTTCGACAGGGGCGCTCCGCCGCAGATGGCGTACCGGATCCGTCCGCCGGTCTTGGCCGTGATCTTGGAGAAGACGAGCTTCGTCGCCAGGGCGTTCTTGAAGGCCAGGTGGGTCGGGATGCCCGCGCCGGCGATCGTCCGGGCCGCATGCTTTTTCCCCGTCCCCAGGGCCCAGACGAAAATGGCCCTCTTGAGCCGGGACCCGGCCATGATCGTGTCCATGACCCGCGAATAGATCTTCTCGAACAGGCGGGGGACGCTGACGATGACGGTCGGCCGGACCTCGACCATGTTCGAGGCCACGGCCTCGATGCTCTCGGCGTAGGCCATGGCCGCCCCGACGTGGTAGAGAAGGAACGTGGCCGTCCGCTCGAGGACGTGGGACAGGGGCAGGAAGGACAGGCCGGTGTCGGCCTCGCAGAAATCGATGACCTCGGCGAGCGACACGACGTTGCTCACGAAGTTGGCGTGGCTGAGCATGACGCCCTTGGGCACGCCGGTCGTTCCGGACGTGTAAATGACGGAAGCCAGGTCCCCGGGCCGGACCGCTTCGACCGACCTCTCGAAACGCCCGGGGTCCTCGTCTTCGAGGTGCCGGCCCATGTCCGCGACGTCCGACAGGGCGTGCACTCCGGCCGGCGGGTCGCCTTCGATGACGATGACGCGCTCGAGCGCGGGCAGCGCGCTCCGGACGGACTCGACCTTGCGCCACATCTCGAGGTCCGAGCAGACGACGATCTTCGCGCCCGCGTCGCTGATGATGTAGCGGACCTGGTCGGGGAGAAGCGAGGTGTAGATGGGGACGGTGACGGCGCCGGCGCAGAGCGCCGCGAAATCGGCCATGACCCATTCCGGACGGTTTTCGGAAAGGACGGCCATCCGGTCGCCGGGCTTCAGGCCGAGGGCCTGGAGGCCGAACGAAAGGCGCCGGACGGTCGTCTCGACCTCGTCCGTGGAGATCTTCGCCCAGACGCCGTCCCGCTTGACCATCATCCGGTCGGGTTTTTTATAGGTCCGGCAGGAACGGAGGAAGAGGCGGCTCAGTGTCGTCACGGCGGGATCGGTCATCGCGGTCTCCTTAGAGGACCGCCATTATACACCATGACGCGTGCGCCCTGCGAGCAAAAACCGGATCCGGCCTAGCCTGGACTATTCATAAAAACCCCGGTTTTCTCAGTAAGACATAAAGACCCAAGACCGGCGTTTTTACCCTTCGGGCGAGCCGATCCGGCCGCATCTGCTTCGTTGCAAAGGGTTCGCAGTACTCGGAGTACAGCTTCACCCTCTGACGCCTCGCATCTGCAGCCGCCTCGGCTCGTGAATAATCCAGGCTAGCGGCCTTGGATGATCTTAATGAGCTCGGCGGCCTTCTCCGAAAAGGCGGGATGCGTCGCGGCCATGCGGGCCAGCTCGAGGGCGCGTTCGAACGACCCGGCGTTGTGATAGCCGGCGGCGCCGTTGTACTGGCAGGTGGCCTTGGTCGCCTGGACCGCGAGGATCTGGACCCTCTTCCGGATGACCAGGCGGGCTTTCCTCTCGGTCGACATGTCCGAGGCCTCGATCTCCTCGATCCTCGTCTCCAGGCCTTTTTCCTTGTCCTCGTAGCTCATCGCGGCCCCGTCGAAATAGATCCCGGAATTCAGCCAGTCCTTGCGGTCCGCGTAGAGGCGTCCGAGGTGGTAGGCCGCGTCGCTCGCGGCGGGGTCGAGATCGAGGGCCTCGCGGAGGTCCTTCTCCGCGTCGTCGAGGCGCCCCTGCTTGTAGGCGATGATCCCGGACAGGGTCTCCACGTCGGGCACGCCGACGAGGAAGACCCGGGACGACTCGATCGAGCGCCGCGCCTCTTCGAGGCGCCCGAGCTCGTGCCGGTTCCAGGCCGACCAATAGTGGCCCTCGCCCATATAATAGGTGCCGAGCTCGAGGAGCCGGCCGAGGACGGTCAGGGATTCCTCATTCCGCCCGAGATAGCCGAGGGCCAGGCCCTTGCCGAGAAGGGCGTCACGGTAAGACGGCAGGAGCGCCAGGGCCTTCTCGTTCCATTCGAGGCAGCTCTCGGTCTCCTCCATCTGGAAGGCGACCTTGGCCAGGGAGATGATCACGGACAGCGATTCCGGGATCGTTTCGCTGACCGCCAGATAATGCCGCTCGGCGGTAAGGAGCTTGCCGGCGAGGAGCGCCTCCTCGCCGAGGTAGTAGTGGACCTCGGAAAATCCAGCGTCGAGCGCGAGCAGGGCCTCGAGCTCATCGGCCTCGAAGGCCGGGCAGACGGCGGCCTGGAAGGCCAGGAGCCGCGAGCCGGGATGGAGGTCAAGGATCGCTTTGCGGTCGAGCTTGTCCTCGAATTTGAAAGAGAATTCGCGGCGCAGGGTCAAGCGGAGCGCGGCGGCCAGATCGTCGGTCCGGGCCGCGGCCTCGAGCTCCCGATCGATCACCGGCACCCGGGCCCTCACCCAGTCGAGCTGGGCGTCGAGCGTCCGCCCGGCGGTCTGGTCGATCCCCGGAATGCCCTTGATCTTGTTGGGGAGCCCGGCGACGAGCTCGAGCCACGGCGCGTAGCGTGCCAGGGCGGGGCCTTCCGCGGCCAGGGTGCCGAAATCGACGGCGGGGCCGTCCGTGAGGACGCCCAGATCTTTTTTGCGAAGCTCGAAGGTGAGGGAGGCGCGGATATATTTCTCCGCGATGCCGGCGCGGCGGACAGGCGCCGCCAAGGCCTCGCCGTAGATCCGCAGGGCGTCCTGCAGGGCGGCGTAATGGCCCGCGGCATAGAGTCTGTCGGCCTCCGCCAGCCTCGCCGCCCAGTCGACGGCCGGCGCCGCGACGACAGCCGCTTTCCTGACAGTCGCGCAGGCCATGGCAAACGATAGAACGCAGGCGAGGACGGCCGCCCTTCCTATCCGTGTCATGCGCTCACCTTCATTGGATACTTCGCTCGCGCCCTCAAATCCGTTTATCCGGGTCCGAATCCGCTTCAGGCACCATTCTAGACCGCTTCGGATCCGCGGGAAAGCCCCCTAAGCCCTTTTGTGAGCCGCGGCGCATTCTATGCGATAATCCGCGTGCCGCCCGGGGAAGCGATCTCCGCTCACCAACCTTTGGCGGGGATCCGGAGTATGTATAACAGAAGGTAAAAGACCCGTAAGGAGCCGCCATGAGCCGGACCCGCCAAGTCTATCGCATCCTGGCCGCCTTCTCTCTCTCTGCCGTCCTGTCCGTTCCCGCTTTCCCGTCCCAGGCCCAAGCTCAGGCCAAGCCGGAGGGTGTCCGATCCGCCTGTTTCGACATCGCCAAAGCGTCCGTCCCCATCAAGATCGACGGCGTCCTTGACGAAGATTGCTGGAACGCGGCCCCGGTGATCCCGCTGGCTTTCGAATGGCAGCCCGGCGATAACATCCCTTCGCCGGTCAAGACCGAGTGCCTCGTCACTTACGATCTCCGCAACCTCTACATCGGCTTCCGGTGCTTCGATCCCGAGCCGCGGAAGATCCGGGCCCATCTCATGGACCGCGACGATACCGACACTCTCATCCTCGACGACCACGTCAGCTTCATGATCGATTCCTTCAACGACGAGCGTCGGGCCTTCCAGTTCCGGGTCAATCCCAAGGGCGTCCAGGCCGACGCCAACTTCAGCGAGTCGGAGGGCTACGAGGACTTTTCCTGGGACGCCATCTGGAGCGCCTCGGCCAAGATCACCGACTGGGGCTGGGCCCTCGAAGTGGCCATCCCGCTCAGCCAGCTCCGTTTCCGCGGCTCCGACGCTCCGCAGACCTGGGGCTTCAGCGCCGAGCGGTCCTGGCCCCGCGATTCGCGGCACCGCCTGACCTCGCACCCCCGGTCGCGGAGCGTCAACTGCGTCCTCTGCCAATTCAACAAGCTGACCGGATTCGCCGGGGTCTCCGCGGGCCGGAACATCGAGATCGACCCGACCTTCACGGCCGGCCGGACGGACGCTCTCGACGCCTTTCCGGAAGGTTCGATGGCGCGTGGAAAGGCCGACTATGAGCCCGGCGTGACGGTCAAGTGGGGCATCACCCCCAACCTCATCCTCAACGCCGCGGCCAACCCCGATTTCTCCCAAGTCGAGGCCGATGTCGCCCAGCTTCAGATCAACCGCCGCTTCGCTCTGTTCTACCCCGAGAAACGGCCCTTCTTCCTCGAGGGGGCCGACTTTTTCCTGACCCCGGTCCAGGCCGTCTTCACCCGGACCGTGGCCGATCCGATCTGGGGGACGAAGCTCACCGGAAAGACCGGCCGCACGGCCCTGGGTTTCTTCGCCGACCAGGACCGGATCACCAACCTCGTCATCCCGTCAAACCAGGGCTCGATGCAGGCTTCACTGGGCCAAGACGTCTTCGGCGGTGTCTTCCGCCTGCGGCAGGACGTCGGCAAGATGTCGACGGTCGGCGTCCTCTACACCGGCCGGGCGGGGAGCGATTATTCCAACCACGTCGGCGGGGCGGACGGCTTTTTGCGCCTCGACGAGAAGAATTCGATCACCTTCCAATTCCTTCACTCGGAGACGGCCTATCCGGAAGCCGTCGCCCTGTCGTACGGCCAAAGGGAAGGGAGCTTCGGCGGCAATGCTCTCAGCCTCGCTTTCACTCACGCGACGCGGTCCTGGATCATCGGCTTGAATTACGCGGACCTGTCCCCGGGCTTCCGGGCCGACTCCGGGTTCGTACCCCGCGTCGATACGCGGGATATCGCGGCCAATGTCTTCCGCCAGATCTGGGGCAAGCCGAAGAGCTGGTACAACTACATCCGCCTTGGCGCGGCCGGCCAATTCACTTACGATCACGACGGGAACCTGACCGATCGCGGCCTGATGCTGGGCTTTCTCGTCCAGGGCGATCTCGAGACCCAGCTCAACGTCCACGGCATCTTCTCGAGGACGTTCTACAATGGCGAGTACTTCGATACCGCCTCGGCGGCCGTCGCTTTCCGCATCCGGCCGTTCAGCGGCTCTGAGGTCGGACTCCAGGGGGAAGCCGGCCAGGGCATCGATTACACCAACTCGCGCGGCGCCAACCTCCTCTCGGTCGGGCCGTACGGCTCGTTCAGCCTGCTCCGCCATCTCAACCTGGTCCTCAGCCACGCCTTCGAGCGGCTGTCCCTCGGCGGCGATACGATCTACACCGCCAACCTCAGCCAGGCCAAGTTCGTCTGGAACTTCAGCGTCCGCTCGTTCGTCCGGGCCATCCTCCAGTACCAGGACCTCGAACAGAATCCGGCCATGTATGCCGACCCGGTCGACACGCGCTCCAAGGGCCTGTTCAAGCAGCTGTTGTTCTCCTACAAGCTCAACCCCCGGACGGTCCTTTTCCTCGGCTATTCCGATAACGCGATGGGCGGCGTCTTCGACAGCTGGCTGGGCCCGGACCGCGTCGGGATGACCCCGACCGACCGGACGTTATTTCTGAAGATCGGCTACGCCTGGCAGATCTGACCGGGGGAGGCCCGCCTATCAGGCCAGGACCGACCGGGCTTTCCTGACCCGGGACCGCACCGCGACGCCGTAAGGGCAAGCCTTCTCGCAGGCCCCGCAATCGCGGCAGACCGGGGCCTTATCTCCGAAGGAGGCGGCCGCAAAGGCGCGCCTGGCCCGTTCCGTTTTGCCGTAGCTCTCCCTGTAAGCGAGCGCGTGAAGGATGGCCGTCGTGTCGATGCCCTCGGGGCAGGCCCGGCGACACCCGGCGCAGCCGTGGCAGTAATCGATCCCGTTCTCGCGGACGTAGCGGACGAGGGTCGCCCTCTCCGCGGCGGCGAGCTTGGCGCCCGCGGCTCCCAGGTCCTCTTCCATCTGCTGGCGGTTGAGGATCTCGGTCACGGCCGAAGCGACATGAGTGTCGTCAAGGACCCACTTCAGCATGACCTGATAGAGGGACGCCGCGCCGGTCCGGTATTTTTCGAGGTCCTGGCGCCGGCCGCCGACCTTGAGGGTCTTCATGGCGACGACGCCCACGTCCTTGGCATGGGCGAGGTCGAGCAGGGCCCGGATGCCGCTCGTTCCGAGATAGTCCGGGTAGGTCTCGACCGGGCGGCCGGGCTCCTGGATGTCGAAGACGTTGTAGCCGATCTGGACGGCGTCGTAGAGGCCGCAATCGACGGCCTTCCGGACGACCTCGTCCTGGTTGGCGTGGCAGGATAATCCCCGGAACCGGTAGGCGCCTTCTTCCTTCAGCCGCTCGAAGGCCTCGAGGACGCGCTCGTCGACGAGGACCGAGGCCGACTCCGCGCCGTGGATCATCAGCACGTCGATCGTCGGGACACCGAGGCGCCGGAGACTGCCGTGGACCGAGGCCATGATGGAGGCCGGAGTGTCCCGGGGTTCGACGTGGAATTTCGTGGAGAACCGGACCTTGTCCGGCCCGGCGTCCTTGATCAACCGCCCGATCTCCCGCTCGGCGTTGCCGTTGTCGTAACTGTGGGAGGTGTCGATATAGTTGACGCCGCGGTCGATGATCGTCCTGAGGAGATACGGATCGGGAAGGGGACTGCTGCCGAGCGAGATCTCGGACACGAAGATGCCCGTCCGGCCGAGACGGCGATAAGCCATGCCGTCCTTGACGGCCCGGTCCGGGGCCGTCTGTTGCGGGCCGCACCACCCGGCCAGCGAAGACCCCAAGGCGACCGCGCCCCCGGCCATCGCCTTGATGAACGTCCTTCGGTCCTGCGGCTTTCGGCTCATCGCTCTCCTCGCGGCGCTTCCAATCTAGCGGAGCCGCGGCCGGCGGTCAAGGCGGGGAACCAAACACAGCCCTTCTGCGTCTCTTAGCATATGGACATGGCAAGTCCGTTTTTGGTACATTACGTCCGACGCAAGCCCTGAAAGGAGCCCCGATATGAAAAGATCCCTCGTCGTTCCGATCCTCCTCCTGGCCGGCCTCTGCGTCCTGGCCGGGACCGCCTCTCCCCAGGCCCCCAAGAAGGCCGGCATCGTCGGTACCTGGGTCGGCACCGCCACCGTCAACGAGGACGGCACGGGGATGGATATCACCGTGGTCGTCGGCAAGGCCGAATCCGGCTACACCGGCAAGCTCAGCGACGCCAGCGGCGCGATCCCCGAGACCGAGCTGAGGGACGTCGTCTTCAAGGACAATAAGCTGACCTGCGCCTTCGACCTGCCCGAGGCGATGGGAGGCTCGCTGATCACGATCGAGCTTACGCTCGAGGGCGAGACGCTCAAGGGCGTCTGGTTCGATCCCGAGGGCAACTCGGGGGCGATCGAGCTCTCGCTCAAGAAATAGCCGGGCGATCCGGTCCCGGACTCGCGCATACGGGGGGCTTGGATTGGGCCCCCCTGCCGTGGTATAAGTCCCCCGAGGCGATCACCATGAGCGGCAGCGTCTACGACGAGCTCAAAGAACGGGGCTTCGTGGCCCAGGTTTCCGACGAGGACGCCGTCCGCAAGATGCTCGGCTCGGAGTCGGTCACATTCTATGTCGGCTTCGACAGCACGGCTACGAGCCTCCACGCGGGAAGCCTCGTCCCCATCATGGCCATGGTCCACCTGCGGCGGGCCGGCCACCGGGCCATCGCCGTCGTCGGCAGCGGCACGACCATGGTCGGCGACCCCAGCGGCAAGACCGAGATGCGCCAGATGCTCGACGAAGCGACCATCCGCGCCCAGGGCCAGGCCATCCTCATCCAGCTCGCCCGTTACCTTCACTTCGACGGGACGGGCGCCATCGCCGTAGACAACGCCGACTGGCTCCTGCCGCTCCACTACATCGCCTTCCTCCGGGACATCGGGCGGCACTTCAGCGTCAACCGGATGCTGGCCGCCGAGGCCTACAAGCTCCGCCTGGAGAAGGGCCTGTCCTTCATCGAGTTCAACTACCAGCTCCTCCAGGCCTACGATTTCCTGACGCTCTACCGGAAGTATCACTGCACCCTTCAGATGGGCGGGGACGATCAGTGGGGGAACATCCTGGCCGGGGTCGATCTCATCCGCCGGGTCGACGGCGGCACGGCCCAGGCCCTGACCTTCCCCCTCCTGACCACGGCCACGGGGGCCAAGATGGGCAAGACGGCCCAAGGCGCCGTCTGGCTGGACGGCTCCCTGTTCAGCCCGTATGACTTCTACCAGTACTGGGTCAATTGTGACGACCGCGACGTCGGGCGCTTCCTTCGGATATTCACCCTGGTCCCGCTCGACGAGATCCGGCGCCTCGAAACCCTCAAGGACAGCGGCATCAACGAGGCCAAGCGCATCCTGGCCTATGAAGCGACCAAGATCACCCACGGCGAGCTCGAAGCCGATAAGGCCCGGCAGGCCGCGGCGGCCGCCTTCGGGGGCAAGACCGCGGCCGGCGGGTCCGGCGAGGGGCCCGGCGCCGCCGGCGACGTCACCGGCGTCCCCACGACGGCCGTGCCGCGGTCGCGCCTCGAGACGGGGATAGCCCCGGCCGGCCTCTTCACCGAGGTCGGCCTGACCCCGTCGCGGCGTGAAGCCAAGCGGATGATCGAGCAGGGGGGCCTCTACGTCAATGACGAGCGCATCGACTCTGTCGAGCGACTCCTGACCCTCAACGACCTGGGCCCCGACGGCGGCATGCTGCTCAAGGCGGGCAAGAAGAAGGTCCACCGCGTCGTCCCGGCCGCCTGACCCGGGCCGCCTGATGCCCGTTTGCGCCCCGGCGCGATTTATGATTAACTATCTGGATGTTTTCCGCTTCCTCAAGGAGAATCGAATGAAACACGCTTTGACCCTTATCCTGGCCTCCGTGCTGGCCCTCTCCGGCTGCGCCAAGAAGGCCGAAAAAGTCACCCTCAAGGAGGGCACGCCCGCCTACACGCTGGCCAAGGACCTAGCCGCGATCGTCCCGGCGCTCGGCCCCGACAAGACGACCGTTCTGGTCAAGACCAAGGGGTTCGACGTCACGGCCGCGGAGGTCATCCAGGCTGCCTGGGACAACCTGGGCAAGCGGTCCGAGCAGCTCAAGACATTCGACGCCGGAAAGATCAAGACGACCATCGATCGGGCTGCCACTTCCTTTGCCGAGCGCAAGCTCCTGCTGGCCGCCGCGGCCGCCGCCAAGACGGTCGTCCCGGCCGAGGAGCTGAACACGGCCCTGCAGTCCGAGTACCAGCAGGCTGGCGGGGAACAGGCCTTCCTCGAGGCCCTGAAGGGCGCCGACATCTCGATCGACCACGTCAAGAAGAGCATCGAGGAGACCATCCTCATCAACAAGCTCCTTGCCGGCATCGCCGAGAAGGGCGCCGCCATCTCCGAGGACGACCTGCGCAAGGCCTTTGCGCAGGAATCGTCAGGCGACAAGACCGCCTCGGTGCGCCACATCCTCCTCCTGACCCAGGGCAAGTCCGACCAGGAGAAAGCCGCGATCCGGACCAGGATCGAGGGCATCCTGGCCGAGGCCAAGGCCGGCGCGGACTTCGCCGAGCTCGCCAAGAAGTATTCCGAGGATACCGGGTCCAAGGACAACGGCGGCCTCTATGAGAACTTCCCCCGCGGCCAGATGGTCAAGCCCTTCGAGGACGCCGCGTTCTCCGTCCCGGTCGGCGAGCTCAGCGGGGTCATCGAAACGGAATTCGGCTATCACGTCCTCAAGGTCATCGGCCGCGAGAAGGAGACCCGGACGTTCGAGGAGGCCCGCGCCGAGCTCGAATCCCGGCTCAAACAGGGCCAAGAGGGCACGGCCGTCCAGGACTACGTCAAGGGGCTCAAGGACAAGGCCCAGTTCAAGCTGATCGGGCTCTGAGGCCCGCCGGCCCGGCGATGAGATAGCCGGCCTTTTATCACCCTCCAGGAGGGGGGCGGGGCCCCTGTCGATTCCCCCCTTCCGGGGATTGCGGGGCAACCGCTCCAGCCGCGACAATAGGGGTGGACGCGCATCCCGCGCCCCGATTCCGTCCCTGGAGGATTGATTATGAAGAAACTGACGACGGTCCTCGTGATCGCGGCATGCGTCGGCCTCCTGGCCCTGCCCCAGCCGGCTCGCGCCGATGTCCGGTTCGGCATCAAGGCGGGCGGCAACATGGCCAAGCCCACGGGCCTGGACGCCCAGGACCCCCTGGCCACCCTGAAGAACAAGGTCGGCTTCAACGGCGGCGTCTTTCTGGCCCTCAATTTCGGGCGCGTCGTGACCATCCAGTGGGAAGCCCTCTACACGATGAAGGGCGCCACCTACGTGGCCCTCGACGACACCTTCACCGACAAGCTCTATGCCGATTACATCGAAGTGCCCCTGCTCCTCAAGCTGAGGATCCCCCTGCCGGTCATCCAGCCCTTCGTGTTCGCCGGGCCGACCGTGGGCTTCAAGCTCCAGGAGAAGCTGGAGTCGAACGGCGAGGAGGTCCCCCTGACCGAGAACCTTCTCAAGAACAACGACTACGGCGCCATCTTCGGGGCGGGCCTGAACCTCGGCCGCAATTTCATGGTCGACGTCCGCTACAGCCTGGGCCTGCAGAAGGTCATCTCCACGGTCGAGGGCGCGGTCCAGCCCGATTTCAAGAACGGCGTCTGGTCGGCGAGCATCGGCATCGCCTTCTAGCCCGGACCGGCGACCCTCGAGCTTTAACGGCGCTTCCGCCCGGCGGAGGCGCCGTTTTTTTTCGTCCGCCCCGGCGCGCTCAAGGCCCGGAAGAAATAACTCAGCGCTCGTACAGATAGATGTAGTGCTTCTCCCCGTTCTCGTCCTCGATCGTCTCGGCCTGGATCTCCTTGGCCTGCCAGCCGGGGATGGCATAGTTGTGGCAGACGACGCGGCTCTTCGGCCGGAGCTGGGCCTCCAGGATGGGCCGCATGAGGTCGTTCGATTCGGGGAGGAGGTAGAGGCTGACGACCGTCGCCTCGGAGATGTCGGCCTTGGTGGCGTCCATGGTGATGAACTTGACCTGGCCCTCGACGCCGGCGGACCTGGCGTTGCGCTCGGATTCCTCGATCATGGCCTTGTCGATGTCGATCCCCACGCCGCGGGCCCCGTAGCGGCGGGCGGCCGTGATGACGATGCGGCCGTCGCCGCAGCCGATGTCGTAGAGGATGTCCTTGTCCGAGACCTTCGCCAGCTCGAGCATGCGGTCGACGACCGGCTGTGGCGTCGGGACCCACGGGGCGAGGTCGACAGCGTCGGCGCGGCCGTGGGACCCGAGGAAGAGGTCGATCGTCTCGCCCTCGTCGTAGCGGAAGGAATAGGGGCTGCCCGCATCGAGCGAATAAACGGAGTCCTTCCTCCCCGTGGAGAACTCGACCATAAGGGAGCCCGCGGTCTTAAAGCGGTCGACGGCGCCGGGGACGATCTCCCGGTCCTCGGCGGCCTCTGGCTTTCCGGCCGGATAGACCCTGTAGGCGATGGCCCTGTTGGTGACGTTGCGTAGGGTCGTTTCCTTGAGGCGGAGCGACTCGGCCGCGGGGGCCGCGGCGGGGGCCGGCTCCGGCTGGCGGCGGGTGCAGGACGAAGCGGCCAGCGCGAGGAGGACCAGGGCGAGGACCGCCGTGTTCTTGATTCTCATCCCTTGCCTCCCCGGATCAGGATCGATCTCCGTCACGGCGCTAGCGGCCGCCCTTCAAGGCCTTCATCTCGGCGATGAGTCGGTCGATCTCCTCGCGGTCGCCGGCGGCCAGCCGCGGGTACAGCTTGGCTTTGCACGCCTCCAGGCGCTTCAAGGCCTCGGCGTAGCGGCCCTGATCGCGCAGGGCGACGCTGATGTTGATGTACGCGTCGAGGAGGCCGGGGTCGAACTCGATGGCCCGCTCGTAGTCGCGGATGGCCCGGTCCGCCTGACCCGTCATCAAGGCGACGGAGGCGCGGCCGTTCCAGGCGACAGCCAGCTTGGGTTCGAGCGCGATGGCCCTGTCGAAATAGCCTAGAGCCGCGTCGGCCGTCTCCTGGCGATTGTCCCCGGTCAGACGCATGAGATGGACCTGGCCGATGTTGCTCCAACCGAGGGCGAAGGCCTCGTCGAGGGCGACGGCCTTTTCGAAGCTCTCGAGGGCTTCGTCGTAGCGGCCCAGGGCGAAATAGGCGCTGCCGAGATTGAGCCAGACGGCCGGGCTCTCCGGGCTCAGGACGGTCGCCTTCCGGTAGAGATCGAGGGCCCGGTCGACCTCCCCGGCGCCGAGAAGCGCCAAACCCAGACCCGACATCGCCGCAGAGAACTCCGGCGATCCGACCACGGACTTCCGGCCTCCCAGGCCTTCGAGGATAGCCTGGGCCTTGGCCAGGTCGCCTTTCCTGACCAAGAGGGCGGCGATCTTGGACTGCACCGGGCCGTTTTGAGGCTCGAGGGCCGCCGCCCTTTCGTAGCTGGCCAGGGCCGCGTCGGGCTCGCCGAGGAGCTCCTCGGCGTCGCCGAGCAGGATGTGCGCGGCCGTCATGGAAGCGTCTTCGGCCACGAGGGCGCGGCAGAAATCCCTGGCCTCGGCCGGCCTTCCGCTCTCGATCAGGTCCATGGCCAGGAAGACCTTGAACGATTCCCGCTCCGGGAACCGCTCGATCGCCTGGCGGAGGACGGCCAGGGCTTCGGTCTCCCGACCGCCGTTCTTGAGGACCTGGTAGCGGACGTCGAAGATGTCGGGCAGGTCGAGCCCCGGGTTCCGCGCCAGGACCGCCGCCAGCCGCCGTTCGGCCTCTTCGAAATCCCCCGTCGCGACGAGGTCCTTGAGAGCGACGACCTCGGCGTAGAGCTCGATGCCCCGCTTGGGGTCGGTTGTCTTCGCGGCCTTCGAGGAGAAGCTCGAGATGTAGCCGAGGGAAGTCAGCTTCTTGACGTCGCTCGCGCTGAGCTCGCGTCGGCTCGTGCCCGTCGCGGCCTCCGCCGCCTGCCGGACGAACTCGCCGAGCTTCTTGTCGACGGCCCGGGCCGTCTCCTCGCTGCCGGCGAGGAGGTTCCGCGTCTCCCGCGGGTCGGCGTCGACGTCGTAGAGCTCCGCGTCCGGAAGGGAAATATACTTGTGGGGTCCGTCGATGAGCCCGGTCAGGGGAGCCCAGTTGAACTCCTCCTGCCCGAACAGGCTCTCGAAATAGATCTCCCGCCGCTCCTTTTCCCTCCCGTCGGCGATCGCCCAGAAGCTCCGCCCCTGGACAGCCGGCGGGACCGGCGCCTTGATGAGCTCCAGCAGTCCGGGCATGACGTCGACGAGGCTGAGGCGGCCGGCCACCCTCTTCGGCGACTTGAAAAGACGGGGGTTGTGGAGGACGAGGGGCACGCGCAGACTCTCCTCGTAGCAGAAGATGCCGTGCCCCTGCTCCTTGTGCTCACCGAAGGCCTCGCCGTGATCGCCGACGAGGACAATGACGGTGTTCTCGTAGAGCCCCCTGTCGCGAAGCGCCTGGACGATCTTCCCGACGTGGACGTCGACGAAGCGGACCTCCCCTTCGTAGAGGCTCCAAGGGGACTGGCCGGAGACGGCCGCGCCGGGCTCCCCGTGGGGCACGTACGGCGAATGGGCGTCGTAGAAATGGACCCAGGCGAAGAACTTCCGGCCGGGAGCGCGGGCCCCGAGCCAGTCCGTGAATTTGCCGCTGACGCGGTCGGCCGGGATCTCGGCCGTGTAGTTGAGCAGCGGGCGGCCCGTCTCGAAATCCTCGTCGTAGGTGTCGAAGCCCCGGGCCAGCCCGAACTTGGCGGCGACGGTGAACGAGGCCACGATGGCGGCCGTCTCGTAGCCCCGGTCCTTGAGGACCCCGGCCAGAGTCGTCTCGGACGCCGGCAGGACGTACGTGCCGTTGTTGCGGACCTGATGAGAGAC
>Ga0209706_10001066_pt1 | contig 15556 bp, 17 predicted proteins | sample PPLLaktember2015_6_FD_187263 | JGI IMG/M metagenome (GOLD analysis project Ga0209706, IMG submission 187263) | Freshwater sediment microbial communities from Prairie Pothole Lake near Jamestown, North Dakota, USA - PPLs Lake P8 Core (1) Depth... | ecosystem: Environmental > Aquatic > Freshwater...
GCGCGCAGGGCTTCCTGTTCGAGCGCGGGCCGAACGCTTTCCAGGTGAAGCCGGCGGCGCTCGCCTTCCTGCGCCGCCACGGGCTCGAAGGCGCGCTCGTGCCGGCGGCGCCCGAGGCGCGGCTGCGCTCGCTGCTGCGCGACGGACGCCTGGTGCCGGTGCCGACGGGGATCGCGGCGGCGCTGACGACGCCGCTGCTCTCGCCGCGCGGCAAGCTGCGCGCGCTCGCCGAGCCCTTCGTGCGGCGCGGCGACCCCACAGGCGAGAGCGTCGCGGGCTTCGTCTCGCGGCGGCTCGGCGAGGAGACGCTCGAGCGCCTCGTCGCGCCGTTCCTGGTCGGCGTCTACGCCGGCGACGAGACGCGGCTCGGCGCCGAGGCGGTGTTCCCGCCCCTCGTCGCCTTCGAGCGCGCGCGCGGCTCGATCGTGCGCGGGGCGCTGGCGGCGGCCCTCGTCCGCGCCCGCCCGCGCGGCCTGCGCGGCTCGTGGTCGACGGCGGAGGGCCTCGGCGGCCTGGCGCGTGCGCTCGCCGTGGGCCTCGGCGAGCGGCTCGTCCTCCGCACCCGGGTGGCGGCCCTGGCGCGCGACGGCGCGGGCTTCCGGCTCGAGCTCGAGCGGGGCGCGCTGCGCGCGCGCGCGCTGGTGCTGGCGCTGCCCGCCTACGGTGCTGCGGAGCTGCTGCGCCCGCTCGACGCGGATCTGGCCGATGGCCTCGCGAGCATCGAGTACGCGCCCCTCGTCAGCATGCCGGTCGCGGCGGACCCGGCCGCCGCGCGCGAGCCGATCCGCGGCTTCGGCTTCCTGGTGCCGCGCAGCGAAGGCCTCGAGCTGCTCGGCGCCCTGTTCATGAGCCGCGTGTTCCCCGGACGCGCGCCGGCCGGCCGCGAGCTCGTCCACTGCATGATCGGCGGCGCCCGCTGGCCCGGCGCGGTCGATGCGCCCGACGACCTGCTGCTCGCCCGGGTGACGCGGGGCCTCGAGGCCGCCCTCGGCCTGCAGGAGGCCCCCGCGCCGGTGGCGATCATCCGCTGGCCGCGCGCAGTCCCCCAACCGGGCCCCGAACACCCGCGGCTCGTCGCGCGTCTCCGCGACCGCGCCTCGCGCACGGGCCCGCTCCAGCTCGCCGGCAGCTACCTCTCCGGCGTCTCCGTCGCCGACACCCTCGCCTCCGGCGCGGGGATCCGGATCGGGGACGGAGTCAACTAATCAACTAACTCCACCCCGGGGTACATGTCCTGCACCCTGGGGGAGAGTTAGTTGATTAGTTGACTCCGTCCCCTCGTCCCCTCGGCGTCCCCGCAGGAGCGAGGCGAGGGCGGTGATCCAGGTGGGGTGGGCGTTCAGGGAGGGGACGAGGAGGAGCTCGTCGCCGCCGGCGGCGCGCCATTGGTCGCGGGCGCGGATGCCGATCTCCTCGACCGTCTCGAGGCAGTCGGCGACGAAGGAGGGGCACAGCACCGCGAGCCGCCGCGCGCCGGCGGCGGCGAGCTCCGGGAGTCGCTCGTCGGTGTAGGGCCGGATCCAGGGCGTGCGGCCGAGGCGCGACTGGAAGGCGTAGGACCAGGCGCCCGGCGCGGGTACCAGGCGCGCGGCGAGGGCGCGGGCGGTGGCGACGCACTGCGCGCGGTAGCAACGGGGCAGGGCGCGGCCGGGTGCGGCGCAGCAGTCGGCGTGCGACAGGCAGTGCGCGCCGGTCGGATCGCTGCGGCGGATCTGCCGCTCGGGCAGCCCGTGGAACGAGAACAGCACGTGGTCCGGGCGGAAGCGCGCCAGCGGCTCGCGGGCGACGTCCTCCCACGCGGCGAGAAAGCCGGCGTCGGCGTGGAAGGCCGGCACGAAGTCGAGGAGCGGCACGTCCCACTCTTCGGCGGCCAGCTCCGCGACGCGCGCGAACGCCGAGCCGGTCGAGGACGCGGCGTACTGCGGGTAGAGCGGCAGCACCACGATGCGCTCGCAGCCGGCCTCGCGGACGCGCTCCAGCGCACCCGGCAGCCCCGGCTCGCCGTAGCGCATGCCGAGGGCGACCGCGTAGCCCGGGCCGAGGGCCGCCGCGAGCGCGGCCTCGAGGGCGCGCGAGTGCACGAGCAGGGGCGAGCCCTCCGGCAGCCACACCGAGCGGTACGCTGCCGCCGAGCGGCGCGGCCGGGTGGGCAGGATCGCGGTCTCGAGCAGCAGCCGGCGCGGCAAGGCCGGGATGTCGAGCACGCGCGGGTCCGAGAGGAACTCGCGCAGGTAGCGCCGCACCGCGCGCGTCTCCGGCGCGTCGGGCGTGCCGAGCTGGATGAGCAGCACCCCGATGGGCGGAGCGCTCAGGTCCCCCTCCGCAGCTTTCCTCCGAGCCAGAAGGAGAGCCCGAGGTAGTAGAGGGGGAACGCCAGCGACGCCTTCAGCACGCCCTCGCGCCAGGCGGCGCCGGGCACCGCCAGTGCGGCGGCCACCGCCAGCAGCCAGGCGCCCGTCGCCAGGTTGGTGGCGCCACGCAGCACGTGCATGCGGCTCGGGTAGACGTACTTCAGCGGCACGAACACCGCGGCGGCGAGGGCCAGCACCAGCAGCGTGCCGACGACGGGCGACACGTCGAGCGTCCAGAGGTAGATGGCGACGACGTTCCAGTAGGACGGGAAGCCGACGAAGAAGTGGTCCTCGGTCTTGGCGTCGGTCTGGGCGAAGCCGTAGGCGCTCGCCAGCACCGGCGCCGCCGCGAAGCCCCAGTGGATCAGGCTCCCCGCCGACGCCAGGAACACGGCCGGCACGATCACGTAGTTCAGGTAGTCGACGATGTCGTCGAGCCGCCGGCCGTCGATGCCCGGGAGCACCTCGGTCACGCGCGCGGCGCGCGCCAGGGTTCCGTCCACCGAATCGATCACCAGGGCGACCAGCATCAGCAGCCCCGCGGCGCGCAGGTCTCCGGCGCCGGCGGCCAGCAGCGCCGCCAGCCCCACCACGCCGCCGCTCGCCGTGAAGGCGTGGACGCCCCACGCGAAGGCCACGCGGCTCGGAGTGCGACGTTCTGCGGCGGGCGAGCTCACCGGGGGCGAAGCATACCAGAGCCGCTATATTGCTGAGGAATCTCCGGGTGGTGGAAGGAACAGGCGATGGCCGAGGCGGCCCGCGGACCGATCTCGCAGCAGCCCGCTGCGTCCCCGTACGAGCGCGCCAACGAGATGGTGGAGCTGCTGCGCCAGGGGCAGGACACCTTCCTCACCACGCGCGTCGACTCCGTCTTCAACTGGGCGCGCAAGTACTCGATGTTCCTCTACCCGTTCGTCACCGCCTGCTGCGGCATGGAGTTCATGTCCGCCGCCGGGCCGCGCTACGACATCGACCGCTTCGGCTGCGCGCTGCCGCGCTTCTCGCCGCGCCAGGCGGACCTGCTGATGGTGGTCGGCACCATCACCCACCGCCAGGCGCCGATCCTGAAGAAGGTCTACGACCAGATGGCCGAGCCGAAGTGGGTGATCGCCTTCGGCGCCTGCACCTGCTCGGGCGGGCCCTACAACAACTACGCCACGGTGCAGGGCATCGACACGATCATCCCCGTGGACGTCTACATCCCCGGCTGCCCGCCGCGCCCGGAGGCCGTACTCGACGGGCTCATCAAGCTGCAGGCGCGGGTCCAGGCCGAGAAGGTCCCGGCGAACGGCCGGCACCAGGAGACCGCGGACCTGCCGCTGCGGATCGTCGAGAAGCCGGTCGCCTAGCGGTGGCCGATCGCTTCGACCTCGCAGTCATCGGCTCGGGGCCCGGCGGCTACGTCGCGGCGATCCGCGCCGCGCAGCTCGGCCGGCGCGTGGCGATCGTCGAGGAAGACCGCGTCGGCGGCGTGTGCCTCAACTGGGGCTGCATCCCCAGCAAGGCGCTGCTCACCGGCGCGTCGCTCGTCGAGGGCGTGCGCGACCACGGCGCGACCTTCGGCATCGTCGCCGGCGAGCTGCGCCTCGACTACGGCAAAGCCATCGACCACAGCCGCAAGGTGGCCGACCGCCTCTGCAAGGGCGTCCAGGGCCTGCTGAAGAAGAACCGCATCGAGCTGGTCGCCGGTCGCGGGCGCCTCGCGGGCCCGAACACCGTCGAGGTGCGCGGCGCGAGCGAGCGCACGCTCGAGGCCGACCACGTGCTGCTCGCCACCGGCTCCGCCGAGTGGACGCCGCCGGGCCTCGCGGTCGACGGCGAGCGCGTGCTGACGTCGCGCGAGGCGCTTGAGTCGAAGCGCATCCCGCAGCGCCTGGTGGTGATCGGCGCCGGCGCGGTGGGCATCGAGTTCGCGTACGTCTACGCCATGTACGGCGCGCAGGTGACCGTGGTGGAGATGGCGCCGCAGATGCTGCCCGGCGCGGACCCCGAGATCGCGACCGTCCTGCAGCGCGAGTTCCGCCGCAAGGCGATCGACGTGAAGCTCGGCACGCGCTTCGAGGAGCTGAAGCAGGACGGCGCCGGGGTGCGCGTGGCGGTGTCGGGCGAGAAGGGCAGCCAGGAGCTCCAGGCCGACCAGGTGCTGGTCGCGATCGGCCGCCGGCCGCGCTCGGCGGACCTCGGCCTCGAGGCCGCCGGCGTCGCCCTCGACGCCAAGGGATTCGTGACGGTCGACGCGCAGCTCCGCAGCAGCGTGGCGAGCGTCTCCGCGATCGGCGACCTCGCCGGGGCGCCGCTGCTGGCCCACAAGGCCTCCGAAGAAGGGATCGCCGCCGTCGAGTTCCTCGCCGGCGTCGCGCGGCCGCCCGTCGACCCGCACCACATCCCCGGCTGCATCTACGCCGAGCCCCAGGTGGCCTGGATCGGCCTCGGCGAGGCGGAGGCCCGCGCCCGCTACGGCGACGACCTGCGCGTCGGCCGCTTCCCGTTCACGGCCTCGGGCAAGGCGATCGCCTCGGCGCACACCGCCGGGTTCGCCAAGCTGCTGGCCGAGCCGCGCTACGGGCAGCTCGTCGGCGCCCACGTCGTCGGCGCCGGGGCGACCGAGCTGATCGCCGAGATCGGCCTCGCGCTCACCCTCGAAGCCACCACCGCAGAGGTGGCGGGCACCTGTCACGCCCACCCGACCCTCTCCGAGGCGCTCATGGAGGCGGCCCTGGCCGCGGAGGGTCGAGGTATCAACTTCTAGAGCGAAATCGCCGACCTCGCCCCTGGAACGGAGACATCGCATGAGCATCGCAGTCGAGCTCCCCGCGCTGGGCGAGAGCGTCCTCGAGGGGACCGTCGCCCGCTGGCTGGTGAAGGAGGGCGACCGGGTCGAGCTGGACCAGCCGATCGTCGAGGTCACTACCGACAAGGTCGACGCCGAGATCCCCGCGCCGGCGGCCGGCGTGATCGAGGCGATCGTGGCGGCCGAGGGCGACGTGGTGCCGGTGGGCGGTGTGCTGGCCCGGATCGCGGAGGGCGCGTCGGCGACGGCCGCTGCGCCGAAGCCGGCCACGGCGCCGGCCGCGAAGCCCGCGGCGGCGGAGGCGCCGAAGCCGAGCGCCGCTCCGAAGCCGGCCCCTGCGGCGGCTGCACCGGCGCCGCGCGCGACCCCGGTCGCGAAGAAGGCGGCGGCCGAAGGCGGCGTCGACCTGCGCGCGGTGGAAGGGACGGGCGTCGGGGGGCGCGTCACGCGCGCCGACGTCGAGCGCGGCGGCCGTGCCGCGCCGGCCACGGCGCCCGCCGCGGCCGCGGCTCCGGCTCCCGCGCCGCGCGAGGCCGCGCCGAAGCGCGCCGCGGCCGCGTCCGCTCCCGCGCCGGAGCGGCCGGCCTTCCGCGCGGACTTCGGCCACTACGCGATCCAGGAGGGCGACAAGGTCGTCCCGATGAGCCCGCTGCGGAAGCTCGTGGCGGAGCACATGGTCTACTCGAAGCTCACCAGTCCCCACGTCGGGACGGTGGCCGAGATCGACCTCGGCGGGGTGTCGCGCCTGCGCAACGCCCACAAGGATCGCTTCGCCGAGACGCAGGGCGTCCCGCTCACCTTCCTGCCCTTCGTGGTCCATGCCACCGTGCGCGCACTGCGCGAGCACCCGGCGCTGAACGCGTCGGTGGTGGGCGACGCGATCGTCGAGAAGAAGGACGTCCACATCGGCATCGCCGTCGACACGGAGAAGGGGCTAGTGGTGCCCGTGGTGCGCCACGCGGACCGGCTCTCCCTCGCGGGCCTCGCGGCCGCGATCGAGGACCTCTCGGCCCGCGCGCGCACCAAGCGGCTCTCCGCGGACGAGCTGAAGGGCGGCACCTTCACCGTCACCAATCCGGGTCGCCAGGGGAACCTCTACGGCTTCGCGATCATCAACCAGCCGCAGGTCGGGATCCTGCGCATGGGCGAGATCGTGAAGCGGCCCGTGGTGCGCACGGTGGACGGCAACGACGCGATCGTGATCCGCCCGATGATGTACCTCGCGCTCTCTTACGACCACCGCGCCGTCGACGGCGCCCCGGCGAACGGCTTCCTCCATCGGGTGCGGGAGCTCCTCGAAGAGGCCGACTTCGATCTCTAGTGGCCCAGGGCATCCAGATCGACTGGCTCGGGCGCGTCCCCTACGGCGACGGCCTCGAGCTGCAGCGCGAGGCCGTGGCCGCCCGGCGCGCCGGCGGCTGCGGCGACCGGCTGCTGCTGCTCGAGCATCCGCCCGTCGTCACCCTCGGCCGCAGCACGCGCCCGGAGAACCTGCGCACGCCGCGGGCCGAGCTGCTGGCGCGCGGCGTCGAGGTGCACGAGGTCGCGCGCGGCGGGGACGTCACCTACCACGGGCCGGGGCAGCTCGTCGGCTACGCGATCGTCGACCTCGCGGCGCGCGGGCTCGCCGACGTCCACGCCTTCCTGCGCGCCCTCGAAGCGGCGCTCGGGGAGGCGGCCGGCGAGCTCGGGGTGGCGGCCGGTACACTCCCCGGCATGACGGGCGTGTTCGTGGCGGGCTCGGCGCCGCCGAGGAAGCTCGCCTCGATCGGCCTCGGCCTGCGCGGCTGGGTGACCTTCCACGGCTTCGCCCTGAACGCGACCCTCGATCCGGGCGACTTCGGCGACATCGTGCCCTGCGGCCTGCACGGGGTGGAGATGACCTCGCTCGCGCGCGAGCTCGGCGAGCCCGGCGACGCGCGCCTCTTCGCGCGCACGCGCGACGCCGTGACCCGCGTCTTCGCGGAGCGCTTCGCGTGAGCGCCGTCCCGAAGCCCGCCGACAACCGGCGCGTGCCGATCCGGGTGGAGGACCGCCCGCCCTGGCTGAAGGCGCGCTTCCACGCCACGCCCGAGCTCGACGCCATGAAGCGCCTGGTGGCGGAGCAGCAGCTCCACACGGTCTGCTTCTCGGCCGCCTGCCCGAACCTCGGCGAGTGCTGGTCGCGCGGCACCGCCACCTTCATGATCGGCGGCAACCTCTGCACCCGCCGCTGCGGCTTCTGCGACGTCCAGACGGCCCGGCCCGCGGCCCTCGACCCGGGCGAGCCGGCGCGCGTGGCCGAAGCGGTGGCGCGCCTCGGCCTGCGCTTCGCCGTCGTCACCTGCGTGGCCCGCGACGACCTGGCGGACGGCGGCGCCGGCCAGATGGCGGCCACGGTGCGCGCCATCCGCGAGCGCTGTCCGGGGACCGGCGTCGAGGTGCTCGTCTCCGACTACGCAGGCGACGAGGCCGCGCTCCGGAAGGTGCTGGACGCCGAGCCCGACGTGCTGAACCACAACCTCGAGACGGTCGAGCGGCTGCAGCGCCGCGTGCGCCCGGCCGCGAGCTACGCGCGCTCCCTCGCGCTGCTGCGGCGGGCCGGCGAGCTGCGCCCGGCGATTCCGCGCAAGAGCGGCCTGATGCTCGGCCTGGGCGAGGGCGAGGGCGAGCTGCGCGACGCGCTGCGCGACCTGCGCGCCGCGGGCGTCGCGCTGCTCACCCTGGGCCAGTACCTGCGGCCCTCGCCCGACCACCTGCCGATGGAGCGCTGGGTGCCGCCCGAGGAGTTCGAAGCCTGGGCCGCGGAGGCGCGGGCGCTCGGTTTCGAGGAGGTGGCCGCGGGGCCCCTGGTGCGGAGCTCCTACCGCGCAGAACAGCTCGCGGGCAGGCCCTGATTCCCTATATTCCGCCGCCATGACGGCCCGGGTGGTGAAGGTCAAGCGCGCGGACCAGCTCACCTGGCTGGAGCGGCTGTACGTTCCCATGATCGTCGCGGGCCTCCGCACCACGGCCCGGCACTTCTTCCGGAACCTCGGCGGCTACCTGCGCGGCAAGCCCACCACGTTCGTGGTGCAGTACCCGGAGGAGCGCGTCGACTACGCCGACGCCTTCCGCGGCATGCCGGTGCTGGTGCAGCTCGACAACGGTCAGCCCCGCTGCGTCGCCTGCGGCCTCTGCGAGTTCGCCTGCCCGACCGACTGCATCACCATCGTGCCCGGCGAGCTCGAGGGCGCCGGCATCGAGCGCTACCCCGAGGCCTTCGAGATCGACATGTCGCGCTGCATGTTCTGCGGGCTCTGCGAGGAGGCCTGCCCCGAGGAGGCCATCGTGATGAGCCGCGAGGTCGAGATCGGCGCCTTCGACCGACAGGCGATGGTGTTCGACAAGGAGAAGCTGCTGGTGCCCGAGGCGCTGCTGAAGCGGCGGCTCGAGTTCCTGCGCGCCGAGTACGACCGCGAGCACGCGCCGCCGCCCCGGCGCGGGACGCAGGCCTGAGGTGTCGGCCCCCGAGGACCACGGCTCCGAGGCCCTCGCCGCCCTGCTGCGCGGCGTGCCCGGAGCGGTGCTCGCCACCCACGCCGAGCGCGGCGACGTCACCGCCGTGGTCGACCCGGCGCGGGTGCTCGAAGCGCTGGGCTTCCTGCGGGACGATCGCGCCTGCGCCTTCGACATGCTGATGGACCTCACGGCGGTCGACTACCTCGGCTACCCCGGCCGCAGCGGGCCGCGCTTCGAGGTGGTCTACCACCTCTACTCCCTCGAGCGCGGCAAGCGCCTGCGCGTGCGCGCCGGCGTCGACGCCGCGAGCCCCGAGATCGACAGCGCCATCTCCCTCTGGCCGGCCGCCAACTGGATGGAGCGCGAGGCCTGGGACCTCTACGGCATCCGCTTCCGCGGCCACCCGGACCTGCGCCGCATCCTGTTGTACGACGAGTTCGAGGGCCACCCGCTGCGCAAGGACTACCCCAAGGAGCGGCGCCAGCCGCTGGTCGGGCCGAGGAACTAGCCATGGCCAGCGACCCCCGCGCCATCCTCGACCACACGCTGCCGCCCGAGCAGGACCTGGAGCGCGACCTCCACACCGAGCACCAGATCCTGAACATGGGCCCGTCGCACCCGGCGACCCACGGCACCGTCAAGTTCCTGATCGAGCTCGACGGCGAGACGATCGTCGACCTCGACATCCAGGTCGGCTACCTGCACCGCGGCTTCGAGAAGGAGTGCGAGAGCGGCACCTGGTACCAGGCGATCCCCTACACCGACCGCCTGAACTACAACTCCGCCATCCTCTGCAACCTCGGCTACTGCCTCGCGGTGGAGAAGCTGATCGGCATCGACACGCCGGAGCGCTGCCAGTGGCTGCGGGTGCTGGCGGCCGAGCTCTCGCGCATCGGCGACCACCTGACGCGCACCGGCGCCGCCTGCCTGGAGCTCCAGGCGATGACGCCCTTCCTGTACGGGATCGAGGCGCGGGAGCTGAACTGGGACCTCCAGGAGGCGCTCTGCGGCGCGCGCGTCACCTCGAACTACATCAGGATCGGCGGCGTGAAGCACGACATACCGGCCGGCTTCGCGGCGCGCTTCCGCGAGACCGTCGCCACCACGCGCCGGCTGCTCGCCGACTTCGACCAGGTCGTCACCCGCAACCGCATCTTCGTCGACCGCCTGAAGGGCACCGGCGTGATCTCGAAGGAGGACTGCATCCGCTACGCGGTGACCGGCCCCATGCTGCGCTCGGTGGGCGTGCCCCTCGACCTGCGCAAGGACGAGCCCTATCTGACGTACGACGCCGTGGACTTCGACGTCCCGGTGGGCGAGGTCGGCGACAACTACGACCGCTACCTGGTGTGCGTGGAGGAGATCCACCAGAGCCTGCGCATCGCCGAGCAGTGCGTGGCGAAGCTCGAGAAGCTGGGCCCTGGCCCGGTGAACGTCGACGACCCGCGCGTGCGCTGGCCGGCCAAGGGCCGCGTCTTCAACCGCATGGAAGAGCTGATCCAGCAGTTCAAGTCGGTGACCGAAGGGCCCCGCGTGCCCGCCGGCGAGGCCTACGCGGCGGTCGAGTCGGCGAACGGCGAGCTCGGCTTCTACGTGGTGTCCGACGGCGGCGCGGTGCCCTGGAAGGTGCGCTGCCGGCCGCCCAGCTTCATCAACCTCCAGCCGATGCCGATCATGCTGCGCGGCGCGATGCTCGCCGACCTGATCCCCACCTTCGACTTCATCAACATGATCGGCGGAGAGTGCGACCGGTGATGGATCGCGGCGCGGTGTGGCAGGCGCTCGGCGCGCCGCGCGACCAGGTCGGGAGCGTGAACGATCCGCGCACCCGGGAAGAGTGCGGGGTCAAGTGGAACGAGAAGTGGGTCTACCCGCGGCCCGACGGCTCGCAGCGCGTCGTGCTCTGGAACCGCTACGACCTGCTCGGCGTGTTCCGGATCGCCGCGGACGGAAGCTGCGAGCCGGACCCCGTCCTCGGGAAGTGAGCGCGCCGCGCGGCGGCCCGCCTCCGCTCGCGCCCTTCGGGCTGGTGCTCCACCACGACGGGCGCTGGACCCACGAGGGTCAGCCGATCCGGCACGCGCGGCTGCGCGCCGCCTTCGACCGCGCGGTGCGCTACCTGCCCGAGCCCGGCGTCTACGTGGTGCAGCTCGGGCGCTTCCGCGGCCAGATCGAGGTCGAGGAGGCCGCGTTCTTCGTGCGCGAGGTCGACCTGGAGCGCGGCGCCGTGTGCCTCTCCGACGGCAGCCGCGAGCCGCTCGATCCGGCGAGCCTGCGCCTCTCGCCGATCGACGGCGCGCTGCTCTGCGACGTGAAATGCGAGCTGGCGCCCGGTATCGCGGCGCGCTTCACGCGGGCCGCCCAGGCGGAGCTGCTGCTCGGGGTGGAGGAGGCCCCGGGCGGCCCGGCGCTGCGCCTGGCCGGGGTGCTTCGGCCCCTCCCGCCGCTGGGGTAGAGCCCTCAAGCGGCACGCGCCGAACGCCGATCGGTGGGCGGGGAGGGGCCCATGCTCGCGCTGTTCAGCCTGGCGGCGCTCGTGGCCTTCTGCGCCGTAGGCGGGGTGGTGGGCTGGAAGGTCCTGCGCCTCGCACGCTCCGGGGGCGGCGAGCCGGAGCGCTGGATCGCCTGGTGCCTGCTCGGCATCTGCGCGATCGGCTACCCGATCCTGATGATCGGGCAGGCGCTCCCGTTTCGCGCCGCCCACGTCGTCGCGGTCCTCCTCGGGACCTCGGCGGTGAACGTCGGCCTGCTCGCGGGCTTCCGCTTCACGCGCTGCGTGTTCCGCCCCGACGTCGTCTGGCTGCGCCCGGCTCTGGGCGCCGTGGCGGCTCTGCTGGCGCTGCAGACGCTGGGGATGACCTGGGCGACCTTCAGCGCCGATCTCGGCGCTCCGCTCGGCCGCTTCTGGACGCTCTCGTCCTCGCTGATCTCGGCCGTCGGCTTCGGCTGGACGGCGACGGAGTCGGTCGCCTACTGGTCGCAGCTCCGGCTGCGCGTGCCCCTCGGCCTGGCCGACCCGCTGGTGGTGAACCGCGTGCTGCTCTGGGCGCTCGTCGGCACCAGCTCGGTGCTGATCAACGCAGTGAACGTGGCGGCCCTGCTGCGCGACATCAACGTGCTCCAGGATCCGCTTACCATGCTCACGACCGGCCTGCTCGGCTCGTTCAACTCGGTCGCGCTCTGGCTGGCCTTCCTGCCGCCCGAGGGCTACGCGCGCTGGGTCCGCGGCGGCGCCCCGGGCGCGCCCGGCGCACCGGCGGCCTGAGCGCGCGCGGGACGGACTCGAGAGAAGGGACCGAGACATGCTCGAGCTGTTCGCCCTGCTGACCGTCGTGCTCGGCTCCGGCGTCGGCGTCGCGATGGGATGGCGCATCCTGCGCCGCGCGCGCGGGAGCCGCGGCGCGCCGGAGCGCTGGATGGGCCTCGCGCTGCTCTGGATCTGCGCCGGCGGCTATCCGATGCTGCTGATCGGCCAGCTCGTGGGTCACGAGCTGGCGCGCTTCGCCTTCGTCTCGCTCGGCGTGTTCTCGGGCCACGTGGGGATGGCCTGCATCCTCTGGTTCACCTACCGGGTCTTCCGCGCGGACGTCGGGTGGCTGCGCGTCGCCGTCTACGGCGCCTTCGGCGCCCTCGCCGTCACCTGCGCCGGCTCGATCGCGGCCTACTTCGAGGCGCGCAGCTCGGCGGAAGCGATGCTGCGCGAGTCGGAGGCCTGGGGCCATGCGCTCAACCTCGTCTCGAGCGTCGGCTTCGCGTGGACCGCCTTCGAGTCGATCCGCCACTTCGGCCTCGCGCGGCGCCGCGTGCGCCTCGGCCTCGCCGACCCGCTGGTGGCGAGCCGCATGCTGCTCTGGGGCTTCTTCGGCGCCGGGAGCCTGTGCATCAACCTCGTGGGCCTCGCCGCCACGCTGCGCGGCGTCGACCCCGCCGGCGACGCCTTCACCGTGGCGGCCTCGAGCGCGCTCAGCCTGGTGGTGACGGTTGCACTCTGGCTGGCCTTCCTGCCGCCCGAGTCCTTCGTCCGCCGCGTGCGCCGCGGCGCACCCGGCGCCGCCGCGGCGGCCTGAAGGCGCGCGCCGCCGCGCCCGCGACTACAGCGGCCCGTGCGCCCTTCACGGCGCTTCCGCGGAGCCCCCGCCGGGGGGAGATCCACGCCGGCTCGGCTATCCTGCGCCCTCCCGAGGCGCCGTAGCCAAGTGGTAAGGCATGGGACTGCAAATCCCTGATCCCCGGTTCGAATCCGGGCGGCGCCTCCAGGGAAATCGAAGGGTCGCGCCGGCCGGAGCGCGCCGGCCGCTCCGGGTTTAGTATCCCGACTTCCGCACCGGTCGCGGCGCCGGAGCGGCTCGGCCTTCGCGTTCCGTCGCGAGGGGAGAGGCACATGGAGGCGCGACCGACGCCGAGGATCGTGAAGGCCGCGGCCGCGGTCGCGCTGGCGCTGCTGCCGAGCGCTGCGGTCGCCCAGGGAGCCCGGCCCCTCACGAAGTGCGCGCCCGACGCCGTGGTCTCGGGGACGGTGTGCATGGACAGGTACGAGGCCAGCGTCTGGCGGGTTCCGGACCCGCTCGGCGCCAACAGGGGGCTGGTCAAGAAGATCCGGCAGGGCAAGGCGAAGGCGGCGGACCTCGCGAAGGGCGGCGCGACCCAACTCGGACTCTTCGGCCCCGCCGGCACGGACGACTACGCGCCGTGCGCCGACAGCGGCCAGAATTGCCTGGACGACATCTACGCGCTGAGCCTTCCCGACCTGACCCCTTCCGCGGGTCACACCTGGTTCCAGGCCCACGCCGCATGCGAGAACGCCGGGAAGCGGCTGCCGTCGAACACCGAGTGGCAGGCCGCTGTGACCGGCACTCCCGACCCGGGTCCGGACGACGGGGCGACCACCTGCGACACCGCGGACGTCCTCTCACCCAGCGGGTCCCGTGCCGCTTGCGTCTCGACGCGGGGCGCCTTCGACATGGTGGGCAATCTCTGGGAATGGGTCGCGGATTGGGTGCCGGGAACCACGGGCTGCCTGGACAACGTGTGGAGCGCCGCGGTCAGCCCGACCGGCGACTCCCAGTGCTTCGTGGGCGCGAGCGCCAGCGGCGGCGATCCCGGAGTGCTGATTCGCGGCGGCGGCGTCAATCACGGGGCGCTCGGCGGTCCGCTCGCGGTTTTGGTGGTCCACCCGTCCAATGGCTTCGACGATGTCGGCTTCCGCTGCACTCGCTAGAAGGGGAAACGGCGAGAATTAGCGAACAGAACGCCGTTCGCGATATTCTAGCGTAGACGAGAGTGGCCACAGCGGAGAGCGTCGTAGAGGGGTCAAGCTCGACTGGAAAATCCCTGATCCCCGGTTCGAATCTGGGCGGCGCCTCCAGCGGCCTGAATCACTAGGTCGACGATCCGGGTGCGGTCCGCCAGATCCTCGTAGGAGTCGGGTTCGACGGGAGTGCGGACCTCGACCCTGAAGAGCCGAGTGGTCGAGCGCTCCTCTTGCAGAGTGGCCATGAACGTCGTCCTGTCCTCGACCGCGACCCGGGCCCCCGGCACGACCCCCTCCACGTTCCGCTGGAGATCCGCGAGGCCACGATGCGTTTCGGTGCCGGCCAGCAGCTTCCCGAGCGGACCGATGCCCGCGACCACGACGACGAGCCAGCCCGCCGCGAGAGCCAGGTGGGGCCTCCAGATCCTCTCTCGAATCCCACCCGAATGGCGCGCGGCGACGACGAAGGTGCCCGCCGCGAGATCGTGGAGAGACTGGCGCGTTCGGCGATTGAAGACGTACAGGTACACGAGGGCGCCGCCGAGGCCGAACACGCAGAACCCCAGCGCGACGAGCGGCCGACCAACCGCTTGCCGAGCGTACGGCCGCGCCCGACCCCGCTGTTCAGGGTGCCGAGGTAGGCGAGCGCGATCGAACCGCCGAGGAGACGGCCGGAGCCTCCGAGCTGCGCGAGCTCGCCGAACCAGATCAGCCCGAGGCAGAGCCCGAAGGCGCCGAGCAGAGCCGAGTCGCCCGCCGCGGCGGCGAGCCGGCGCCAGAAGCCGGCGATCGGCCGGGATCGCGCGTGGTGCGCGCCGGCCACGGTGCCCGGCTCACCCGACATGACTCCTCCTCGGATCGGCAAGCATGCGGCCTCAGGCTACACGGTGCGGTTCGAATCCGGGCGGCCAATCCGGGTCCGAGCTCAGCGTCCACGCGCCTTGAAGCGGGTCGCGTCCGAGAGGCTCATGTCGTCCAGGACCGCGTCGAAGCAGGCTGCGTCGCTGACCACGAGCTGGATGCGGACCTGGGTCTCGCCTTCGAGGGCGGCGGCCAGGCCGGGGGGAAGACCGGTCTGTCCGCGCGCGGCGCGGTTTATGGCCCTGCCGATGACCCACGCGGCCTGGGTGGCGTACAGCCTCTCCTGGATCTTCGCGAAGCCGACGCTCGCCTCGGGGTCGAGGTAGGTGTACCCCTCGACGTAGCGCGTGGCGAAAGGGGTCCAGCACGGCTTGCTGCCGCAAGCGGCGCCGCCGCGGTCGACTGTGAGCTCGCCGAGCAGCTCGTCCGTCGCGCTGTAGAAGCAGAAATCGAGCGCGCTGGTGCCGGCCACCGGATCGCCGAACACGGCGAGCTGGATGTGGCCCACGATCTTCCTCAGCTCGACCGCGAGCTTCTCGTTGCCGGGCCGCCTCTCGTCGACGCGCGGCGCTGCGTAGTGCGACGTCTCGCGCCCCGTCACACCCCGGGGGCACCACACGCATGTGCTCTGGAAGGACGGTATGGCAGGCCTCAGACTCAGAGGCGGGGCGGCGCGACGAGAAGCCGAGCCCGGCAGGTGATTGCCGCTTACTAGCGAGGGGAGGGTGGGTCTCCGTGCGCCGCACGGAGGAGACATTCCATGCCCGAGAAAGAGACGCTCAAACGAGCCCGGAAGGACCGCAGGGCCGGGAAGGCGGCCAG
>Ga0209706_10001069_pt1 | contig 15531 bp, 18 predicted proteins | sample PPLLaktember2015_6_FD_187263 | JGI IMG/M metagenome (GOLD analysis project Ga0209706, IMG submission 187263) | Freshwater sediment microbial communities from Prairie Pothole Lake near Jamestown, North Dakota, USA - PPLs Lake P8 Core (1) Depth... | ecosystem: Environmental > Aquatic > Freshwater...
CGTCGGTGCGGCCATCGGTCGAAACCACCAGCGACTTCGCCGGCAGGAAGGCTGCCGATACGCCGACTGCCGAATGAAGCAGACCGCCCGGGTCATTGCGCAGGTCAAGCACCAGTCCCTTGAGCGGACCCTGCTTGTAGAGATCGTTCACGTGGCGAACCAGGTCATCGACCGTGCGCTCCTTGAACTGCGACACCCGGACGAAGCCGTAACCCGGCTCGAGGATCTTCGAGCGAACCGACTGCACGCGGATCACGTCGCGCACGAGCTTGAACTCGAGAGGCTTTTCCTCTCCCTTGCGGGCGATTGTCAGCGTGATGCCGGTGCGCGGCTTGCCGCGCATCAGTTTCACCGCTTCGGGCAGCGTCAGCCCGCGCGTGACCTTGTCGTCGATCTTGATGATGAGGTCACCGGCACGGATCCCGGCCCGGGCCGCTGGAGTGTCGTCGATCGGGGCGATGACCTTGATGATGCCGTCCTCGGCGCCGACTTCGATGCCAAGGCCACCGAACTCGCCCTGGATGTCGCTCTGCATGTCCTTGAACGCATCGGCGTCCAGGTAAGCGGAATGCGGATCGAGTCCCGCGAGCATCCCGGAAATCGCTTCCTGCATCAGCTTCTTGTCGTCGACCGGCTCGACGTAATTGGCCTTGACCGCACCGAACACGTCGGTGAAGGCGCGGATCTCCTCCAGCGGGATCGGACCGCGCGAATCGCGGAAGGCGTAAGCCGAGATGCCGAGGCTCACAAGAACGCCGGCAACTGCGCCGGCGCCAATCAAAGCAACACTACGAGCCCTGCCAGCCATGCCACCCCCGGGATGCTGGAAATTCGATGGAGGGATTCCGCTTGCCACACTAGCGCGCGGCGATCCACTTGAGCGGATCAAAAGGTCGCCCTTGAAAGCGGAGTTCAAAGTATAGGCCCGTCTGTTCGTTTCCACCCGTGTTGCCGACGGACGCAATACTGTCTCCGACAGCAACGGTGTCACCAACGTTCCGTAACAGGCTTTCGTTATTTCCGTACACGGACAGGTAGCCGTCTCCGTGGTCGATCACCATCAGGTTGCCGAAGCCCCGCAGCCAATCGGCGAAAACGATCTGGCCGGGCGCAACCGCGCGCACCTCGGTCCCGAGGGGCGCCCGGATGAACAGTCCCTTCCAGGTCGGGGCAGTCCCCGCGCCTTCGACGCGTCGCGGGGAGCCGAATCGCGCGGTCACATCGCCACTGACTGGAAGTGCCATCTTTCCGCGCAGTTGGGCGAAGTTGCCGGTTGAAGACAGCGGTAGTTCGGGAGTGGTGGGCGCACTAGCGGCGGCAGGCGGCTTTCCTGCCGGCTTGCGTTTTCTCGCCGCTGCCGCCTTTGCGGCCTCATCGGCGCGCCTCTTTGCCTCGCGTTTCGCCTGCTCGGCCAAAACGCGTGAAACCTGATCGATCAATGCGGTGAGACGCTTTTCATCACGCTCGAGTTTGTCAATGGACTGCCGCTGGGCCGCGATCTGGCGTGAGAGGCGGTCACGGGTCTGCTTTTGTTTGGCCTGATCACGCAGCAGTGACGCCCGATCCCGCTCCTCGTCGGTTGCGATCTCTCGCAATTGACGCCCTTTCTCCTGCGATTCTTCCTCAAGTCGCGCCAACTCCGCCCTTCTCGACTGGAGTTCATCGATAGTGCGGGCCATTTCCCGGCCGGCGTAGCCGAGATACTCCGCATCCCGGCTGGACTGGCTCGGGTCCTCGCCTTCCAAAAACTCCTGCAAAGGGTCTCGCAATGTGAGCGCGTACTGCTGTCTAACCACCTGAATGAGGCGCTGTTCCTGGGAGCTTTCCTGCGCCGATACGGTTTTTTGACGCTCGCGTAGGCTGGCAATCTGAAGCTCGACTTGGGCCCGGGCGCGAGCGAGTTCCCGCAGCCGGCGATTGGTTGAAGAAATCGACCCTTCCACCGCCGCCAACGAATCGGCGGCGTCCTCGTAGGTCGCCTCGGTGGCCATCAACTGGCGCTTGAGGTTGGCCAGTTCGCGTTTCAGCTCCTGCTGCTCTGATTTCAGTTCCCGCTGGCGCTGAGGCGTGGCCGGCAAGCCGGCCTTGCCGGCGGCGCGGCCCGAAGCAGCCTTCTTCGCGGCAGGCTTTTCGACCGCGGGCGCCGCCTTGCGCGGCGTCTCACCACGCGACTGTGCGACGAGGGCATCCGCTGCAAGTCCCGCTGCCGCAAAAACGAGTACGAGGGCAGCGACGCGGATCACCGAGGTCCGCACGACCAGGGAACAGTCCAGCTGAACTTCACGCCGGCTTTGCCCGGCCTTGGGCGGCGACTGCCGCCGCAGCGCTAGCGATCTCGTCCGGGTCGCCGAGGTAGTAATTCCGAATCGGTTTCAGTTGCGCATCCAGTTCGTAGACCAGCGGTCGCGCGGTGGGAACGTTGACACCGACGATGTCTTCGTCCGAGATCGAGTCCAGATACTTGATCAGCGCGCGCATCGAGTTGCCGTGCGCCGCGACCAGCACTCGTCGACCGCGCTGGATGGCCGGCGCGATCGAATCGCTCCAGAACGGCAGCACGCGAGCGACCGTGTCCTTCAGGGACTCGGAGGCAGGAACTTCATCCGGCTTCAGGTGCCGGTAGCGCGGGTCCTTGCCCGCCCACCGCGCGTCGTCCGGTGTCAGCTGATCGGGTGCAATCGCATAGGCGCGCCGCCATGCGAGCACCTGCTCCTCGCCGAAGCGGGCGGCAGTTTCCGCCTTGTTCAGTCCCTGGAGCGCGCCGTAGTGCCGTTCGTTCAGCCGCCACGAGTGCACGACCGGCAGCCACATCAGGTCCATCGCGTCGAGCGTGATCCAGAGCGTGCGGATCGCGCGCCGGAGCACCGATGTGTAGGCGATGTCGAAGCGATAGCCCTCTCGCAGGAGCAGTTCACCCGCGGCCTGCGCTTCGCGCCGGCCACCTTCCGTCAGATCGACATCGGTCCAGCCGGTGAAGCGGTTCTCGAGGTTCCATTGGCTCTCGCCATGGCGCAGCAGCACGAGCTTGTACATGTCGGTTGGAGTGGGCCCTGATCTTGCCGAGTGCCTATTCTATAATTCGCCTCTTTGCCTTCGAAGCCACCGTGCAGTTCCTCACCGACAACATTCTTCTGATCGCGATCGCTTTCATCAGTGGCGGCATGCTCGTTTGGCCGCTGGTGAAGAGCCGCGCTTCGGGTCCGGCATTGAGCACGCTTCAGGCCACGCAGTTGATCAACGGACGGAATGCAACGATTGTCGATATCCGTTCGCCCGAGGAATTCGCGAAAGGGTCGCTGCCGAACGCGAAGAATCTGCCGGTGGAAAAGATCACGGAACGCATGCGCGAGCTGAAGAAGGACCGGCCGCTGATCGTCGTCTGCCCGACCGGCGGCACGGCAAGCCGCGCCGCGGCCCAGCTCCGGGCAGGCGGCTTCAGCGAGGTCTATGTGCTGGGCGGTGGACTGGCAGCATGGCGCGAAGCCGGCCTGCCGATCAGGAGCTGAGGGGATCGCGTCGGGAAGTCAGCATGAGTGCACGCATATTGATGTACAGCACGGGGTTCTGTCCGTATTGCCAGCGGGCCGAGTCGCTGCTGAAAGCGCGCGGCGTGGCCGAGATCGAGAAGGTCCGTGTGGATCTCGAGCCGGCACGGCTCGACGAAATGGTCAACCGCACCGGACGCCGCACGGTTCCCCAGATATTCGTTGGCGAGACTCATGTGGGCGGCTTCGACGACCTGGCGGCGCTCGACCGTGAGGGCCGTTTGGTACCGCTGCTCGCGGGCTGACTGCAAAGAGCATCGAATTTCAACCAAGAGCCTGCGCAGGGACGACTGCCTGCGCTCACAGCAAGGAAACTGAATGGCCGACACCACTCCCGCTGCCAACGCCGAACAGGCGCCGTTGTTCCAGTTGCAGCGCGTCTACCTGAAGGACGCTTCGCTCGAGATGCCGAACGCACCGCGCATCTTCCTGGAGGCTGAGGCGCCGGCGGTCGACATCCAGCTCGAAGTCAGCGACTCCGGCGTCATCGAAAACGTGCACGAAGTCGTCGTGCGGGTGACCGCAACCGCCAAGGTGAAGGACAAGGTCCTGTTCCTGGTCGAGGGCAAGCAGGGCGGGATCTTCGAGATCCGCAATATCCCGGCCGAGCAGATGGGGCCGATTCTCGGCGTCGTCTGCCCGGGGATCGTGTACCCGTACTTGCGCGCGAACATCGCCGACCTGATTTCACGCACCGGCTTGCCGCCGGTACATCTGGCCGAGATCAACTTCGAGGCCTTCTACTCGCAGAAGATGGCGGCCCTGGCGCAACAGTCCGCGGCGCAACCGGTGGGCAACGGCAGCGGCGCCGCCAGCAGCTGAGACCAATGAAGATCGCGGTGCTCGGCGCAGGGGCGTGGGGCACCGCCATCGCCTGCGCGGCAGCTGCGCGACACTCGGTCAAGCTGTATGTCCGCGACGAGGCGCAGCGGGCGCAAATGGCGCGCGAGCACGTCAACGCGCGCTACCTTCCCGAGATCGTGTTGCCGGATTCCCTTGCGCTCGACAGCAGCTTCAGCGGTTCTGTTGCGCATGGCGCGCCCGGCCTGATCGTGATCGCCACGCCGACAAGCGCGCTGCGCGAAATCCTGCGCGGGTTGCGCGATGCCGCGCCCACTGCCTTCCTGGTCTGGCTGTGCAAGGGTTTCGAGGAGACCAGCGAACTGCTGGCCCACCAGGTCGTCACCGCGGAACTCGGCGCGACAGCGCTGGAAAGGTCTGGCCCGCTGTCGGGTCCCAGTTTCGCGCTGGAGGTGGCGCGCGGACTTCCGACCGCGCTGACCGTCGCGGGTGCTCCCTCCATCTGCGATCGGGTCACCGACGCACTGCATGGCGGAGCGCTGCGCGTCTATTCGACTGATGATGTGATCGGCGTCGAAATCGGCGGCGCGGTCAAGAACGTGCTGGCGATCGCGACCGGCATCTCCGATGCACTTGAACTCGGACTCAACGCACGGGCGGCGCTCATCACCCGCGGGCTGGCGGAAATGACCCGGCTCGGAGTGGCGCTCGGGGCCCGTGTCGAGACCTTCATGGGGCTGACCGGTGTCGGCGACCTGATCCTGACCGCGACCGGCGACCTGTCGCGCAATCGGCGGGTCGGACTCGCCCTCGGGCGCGGAATGTCGACGGCCGCCGCTCTCGCCGAACTCGGGCATGTTGCTGAAGGCGTGCGCTCTGCGCAGGCCGTTGTCGGCCGCGCGCGCGCCGCCGGCATAGAGATGCCGATCGCCGAGGCCGTTTGCGCGGTCCTCGACGGCAAGCTGAGCGCTCCGCAGGCGCTGAACCGGCTGCTGGCGCGCGATCCGAAGCCCGAAGCTGACGCATGACGAAACTGACGTCCGTCTGCGTTTTCTGCGGTTCGCAGGCCGGCAGCCGGCCCGAATACGTGGACGCAGCGCGCGAGCTGGTGCGCGTACTGATCGCGCACGACGTCGAACTCGTCTACGGCGGCGGCCATGTCGGCCTGATGGGAACGCTGGCCGATCAGGCGCTGACGCTGGGAGGACGCGTGATCGGCGTCATCCCCGAGCATCTGATGCGGCCTGAGGTCGCGCACCAGGGCCTGACCGAGTTGCTCGTCGTCGACTCGATGCACACGCGCAAGCGCGCGATGGCTGATCGTAGCGATGCGTTCATCGTGCTGCCGGGCGGCTACGGCACGTTCGAAGAGATGTTCGAAATGGTGACGTGGCTGCAGCTTCAGCTGCACGCCAAGCCGGTCGGCGTCGTGAACGTCGAAGGCTTCTTCGATTCCCTGCTTGCCTTCATCCAGCACAGCGCAGCCGAAGGGTTCATCCGCCGCGAGCACTGGGACCTGCTGATCGTCGAACACTCCCCCGCGCTGCTCTTCGAGCGGCTGCAGCTGCATGCGGCGCAGCTGAAGCGCTCCCATCCGCCGCGCGTCGATCTCACGCGCGGCTGACGGAACACGAGGCGCTAGTGGCCTGTAACAGTCGATTCGGGAGGGAAAGGCGGGGCTGGCCGCGCCGAGTGCGCGAAGCGAGCCGCGTCGAATAGCCATCGCATATTCGCAAGGCGAGCGACAAAGCAATCGGCCGGCCCGACCCGCAAGGCACTACTGAATTGGCTGTTACAGGCCACTAAACGCCGCCCTCATACCTGAGCTGGCGCCAGGCTTCGAACACGACGACCGCGACTGCATTCGACAGGTTCAGGCTGCGATTGCCGGGGCGCATCGGCAGTCGCAGCTGCCGATCCGGCGGGAATCGGCCGCGTATTGCGGCCGGCAGACCGCGTGTCTCGCAGCCGAAGACGAACCAGTCACCGGCACTGAATCCGACCTCGGCAATCAATCGTTCGCCACGCGTCGTGACGGCGAACATGCGGTTCGTGGCCGGTTGCTCCGTCTCCAGCAGGACTTCGAAACTCGGGTGCACCCTCAGCGTCGCGAATTCGCGATAGTCCAGCCCGGCTCGCCGTAGCTGCTTGTCGCCGATGTCGAAGCCGAGCGGCTCGACGAGGTGCAGTTGGGCGCCGGTATTGGCGGCGAGCCGGATCACGTTGCCGGTGTTGGGCGGGATCTCCGGCTCGACGAGAACGATGTTGAACACTGGAAGCTGCGACCCAGGGCCTCAGGGCGTGCGGGCGACGACGAGATTGTGGACACCGGCGGCGCCGGCCTGCCGGAGGATGCGGGCGATCTCGTTCAGCGTACTGCCGGTGGTCATCACGTCGTCGACGATCAGCAATGTCCTGCCGCGCACATTACCGGTCACTTCGAACGCTCCGCGCACATTCCGATGCCGCTCGTCGAACTTCAGGGACTGCTGGGGCAGCGTGTGCCGAATGCGGCGCAGAAGGTCCGTCGCCAGCGGCATGCGACGGGCGCCGCAGAACGCGCGCGCGATCAACTGCGACTGGTTGAATCCGCGTTCGGCGACGCGTTCGAAGGCCAGCGGAACGGCAGCGACAATCTCCGCTGCGGTGGGCGGAGCTCGCCGCGCGAGGAGTTTTCCGAACACGATCGCCAGGTCGAGCCGCGCCGAGAACTTGAGTGCGGTCACCATGCCGGCAATCGGAGGAACGTAGTCCGCGAGCGCAGTGGTCGAACCGAAGTGCGGCGGATCCGCGAGACAGCGTCCGCAGACCGCGGTTTCAGGCGACGGCAGCGGCAGCGCGCAGCGCGCGCAGCGTGCGCGCGAAGCGGGGAAGAAATCCGCCTCGCAGTCGGCGCATAAGGGATCGCCGGCGGTGAGTGAACACGCAGCGCAGCGCGGTGGCAGCCAGCGTCGGAGCAGGTCCTGCAGCATCGTGGTCACAGGCAATTCGAGGGTACGCCACCTATACTGATCGACCCACAGCACACGGCGCAGGAATGTCCTACGAGACGCGGGAGCCCACGGCGCGCGTCCCGACGCGCATCGACACGGTGCAGCGGCAGTTCGATGCGCGTGCCGCGAGGTTCTCGCATCATGCCGCACTGCCGGCGGAGATCGCGCGGCGGATGCTGGATCGCCTCGATTACATCCGGCTGGCGCCGACCCGTGTTCTGGACGTTGGCTGCGGCGCCGGCGGGACACTCACAGCCCTGGCCGCGCGCTACCCGGACGCCGACTGGCTCGGGATCGATGTTTCGGAGCGCATGCTTCGAACGGCAACGACGCGGCTGTCGCCGGTTCGCCGCATGCGACGCTGGTTCGCGGGCCGGCGCGACCTTCGAGTTGTCGGTGACGGCGGCCGAATGCCGCTGGCGGACGACACCGTCGACCTCGTGCTCTCGAACCTGATGCTGCACTGGCATCCGCAGCCGCATCAGGTGCTGCCCGAGTGGAAGCGAGTGCTGCGTGTCGACGGCCTGCTGATGTTCAGCTGTTTCGGGCCCGACACGCTGAAGGAACTGAGGTCGGCGGCGGCAGAAGCGCTGCCGCACGCGCGACCGATGCCCTTTGTCGACATGCACGACTTCGGCGACATGATGGTCGCGAGCGGTTTTGCGACGCCGGTGATGGACGTCGAGGTGCTGACGCTCACCTACCCATCTCCGCGGGCGCTGCTCATCGAGGTTCGGGCACTGGGCGGCAACCCGCGCAGCGATCGCTGGCCGGCCCTGCCTTCGACACGGCAGGCACGCGCGCTGCTCTCGGCGCTGGAAGCGCGCCGCGGCGCCGACGGCCGGATTCCGCTAACCTTTGAGGTCGCCTACGGCCATGCTTGGAAGCCACGGCCGAAGACGGCGGCGACAACGGGAATCCCCCTGGATGTAGTGCGCGCTGAACTGGCAGGACGCCGCCGCTAGACATCGAGTCAACACAGGCCGGGTCGATCATGGCCCGGCAAACCACCGAGGAAATCATGGGACTGATCTCTTTTTTCAAGGAAGCTGGCGAAAAGCTGTTTGGCAAGGAAGTGCAGGCCGCAGAGGCTCCGGGCGTCGATCCGGCCAAAGTCGCGGAGGCGAACCGCGCCGCCGCGACCGCGATCGAGAACTACATCAGCAAGCTCAACCTGACCGTCACTGCATTGACGGTGACCTTCGACGGCGCGACTGCGGTTGCAAAGGTCTACGGCGTCGCCAAGGACCAGGCGACCAGGGAAAAGGTCATCCTCGCCGCGGGCAATGTACGCGGCGTGGCGGGTGTCGAGGACAACATGACGGTCGATCTTTCGCAGCCGCCCGCGCAGTACTACACGGTGGTCAAGGGCGACACGCTGTCGAAGATCGCCAAGGAGTTCTACGGCAATGCCAATGAATACGACAAGATCTTCGAGGCCAACAAGCCGATGCTGACGCATCCGGACAAGATCTACCCGGGACAGAACCTGCGGATCCCGCCGAAGTAGCACGGCCTGCGACACGCACGGCGGCGGCCCGCGGACAAGGGGCCGCCGGTTTGCATATAATTCCCGCGGTTTGCGCTGGGTCAACGCTCGATCGAGGCAGCAGAAGTGTCCGAATCGACCTGGTTGATCAAGCGGAACTGTTCGGCCAGTCCAAGGCAGCTGGCGCTCGTGTTCGGTTCGCTGGTTGCCATCTCGTTTGCCTTTGGCGCGGCGTTCGCCGCCCATGGGCTATGGATGGTGCTCCCGTTCGTCGGCCTCGAATTGGTGGCGGTCGCGGCTGCCTTCATCTGCTATGGCCGACGCGCGGGGGATTTCGAACGGATCGAACTGACCGACGGCGGTCTCGTTGTCGAGCAGGTTGTAGGGGGGCGTCGTACCGGCTGGGTGCTTGATCCGCGCCAGGTACGCGTCGAAGTGGAGGGATGCTCCGAAGTGGGCAGCGAAGCGGGCAGCCGGGTGCGCGTGCATCTCAGATCGCGCACCGAACGGATCGAGGTGGGATGCCACCTTCTCGATGCGCGACGTGCGGAGCTGGCGCGCGAGCTGGGCCGGGCGCTCAGGTCGGCGCAGGGCGGAGCGGCATGAATCGGGGCGAGCAGCAGGCAGCAAGGAACCACGGACAGTCAATGACGAACACGATCAACTCCAGAACGACCCTCCTGCGCGCGGCTTGCGCCGGGCTTCTGACGACAGCGGCCGGCGGCGCAGCCGCGATCCAGAGCCGCTTCAACCTTGCCCCGCCGGTCACGCAGATTGCGCGTGACGTGCACTGGCTGCACAACATGATGCTGATCATCTGCGGCCTCATCTTCGTGGCCGTGTTCAGCGTCATGTTCTATTCGATCTGGAAGCACCGCAAGTCGAAGGGCGCAGTCGCTGCCAACTGGCACGAGAACACCACCGTGGAGATCGTCTGGACGGTGATTCCCTTCATCATCGTCATCGTGATGGCGCTGCCGGCCACGAGGACCGTGGTCGCGATGAAGGACACCAGCAATGCCGATCTCACCGTCAAGGTGACCGGCTACCAGTGGCAGTGGGGCTACGACTACGTGCGCGGCGAGGGCGAAGGAATCTCCTTCCTGTCGAAGCTGGCGACGCCGGTCGCGCAGATCGAGGGCAGGGAACCGCGGACCAGCACCTATCTGCTCGACGTGACGCAGCCACTGGTTGTTCCGGTGAACAAGAAGGTTCGCGTCATCACGACCGCCAATGACGTGATCCACGCCTGGTGGGTGCCGGCCTTTTCGGTGAAGCAGGATGCGATTCCAGGCTTTGCGCGCGACACGTGGTTCCGCGCGGACAAGATCGGCACTTTCCGGGGCCAGTGCGCGGAGCTGTGCGGCAAGGATCATGCGTTCATGCCGATCGCCGTCCAGGTCGTTTCCGCCGAGGACTACACGAAGTGGGTCGCGGGCAAGAAGAAGGAGATGGCGGCGCTGCAGGACGATCCGCTGAAGCAGTGGACGCTCCCCGAACTGGTTGCACGCGGCGAGAAGGTCTACCAGACGAACTGCCAGTCCTGTCACCAGGCGAACGGTCAGGGCGTCGCGGGCGCCTTCCCCGCGCTGGCGGGAAGCAAAGTCGTGGCCAGCAAGCCGGATCAGATCCAGATCCTGCTCGGCGGCAAGAATTTGATGCCTTCCTGGAAGGCGCTGTCCGACGTCGAGCTGGCAGCGGTTGCCACCTACACGAGGAACTCGTTCGGCAACAAGTCGGACGAAGTGCAGCCGACCGAATTCAAGGCAGCGCGCAAGTAGGCGCGACCACAGCAAACAGGCAACGAGGAACATCGATGAGCGCAGTCATTCCGACTCCAACAGCAGATCACGCGCACGACCACGCGCATGACCATCCGCACGGATGGCGCCGTTGGCTCTATGCGACCAATCACAAGGACATCGGCACGCTCTACCTCTGGTTCTCGTTCTCGATGTTCATCGTCGGCGGCGTGCTCGCGCTCGCGCTGCGACTCGAGCTGTTCCAGCCCGGACTGCAGTTCTGGCGGCCCGAGTTCTTCAACCAGCTGACGACGATGCACGGCGTCATCATGGTGTTCGGGGCGATCATGCCGGCGTTCGTCGGGTTCGCGAACTGGATGATCCCGATGCAGATCGGCGCACCCGACATGGCGTTCGCGCGCATGAACAACTTCAGCTTCTGGCTGCTGCCCCCGGCGGCGCTGCTGATCGTCGTTTCTTTCTTCGTCCCCGGCGGCGCGACGGCCGCCGGCTGGACGCTCTATGCCCCGCTCACCGTCCAGATGGGCCCGGGCATGGACCTGGCGATTTTCGCGCTGCACATCATGGGCGCGAGCTCGATCATGGGATCGATCAACATCATCACGACGATCCTGAACATGCGCGCCCCCGGCATGACGCTGATGAAGATGCCGATGTTCTGCTGGACCTGGCTGATCACCGCCTACCTTCTGATCGCGGTGATGCCGGTGCTCGCCGGAGCGATCACGATGACACTGACGGACCGCCACTTCGGCACCAGCTTCTTCAATGCGGCGGGCGGCGGCGACCCGGTCATGTACCAGCACATCTTCTGGTTCTTCGGCCATCCCGAGGTCTACATCATGATCCTGCCCGCGTTCGGGATCATTTCGCAGATCATCCCGGTGTTCGCGCGCAAGCCGCTGTTCGGCTATGCATCGATGGTCTACGCGACGGCCTCGATTGCGATCCTTTCGTTCATCGTGTGGGCGCACCACATGTTCACGACCGGAATGCCGGTGACCGGACAGCTGTTCTTCATGTACGCGACGATGCTGATCGCGATCCCGACCGGGGTGAAGGTCTTCAACTGGATCGCGACGATGTACAAGGGCTCGATGACCTTCGAGACGCCGATGCTGTTCGCGATCGGCTTCATCTTCGTGTTCACGATGGGAGGCTTCACCGGCCTGATCCTCGCGGTGGCGCCGATCGATATCCAGGTGCAGGACTCCTACTACGTCGTTGCGCACTTCCATTACGTGCTGGTGGCCGGGTCGCTGTTCGCACTGTTCGCGGGCGCCTACTTCTGGCTGCCGAAGTGGACCGGCCACATGTACGACGAGAAGCTCGGAAAGTGGCACTTCTGGCTGTCGATGATCTTCTTCAACGTCACCTTCTTCCCGATGCACTTCCTCGGCCTGGCGGGGATGCCGCGCCGCTACGCCGACTATCCGATGCAGTTCGCCGACTTCAACATGATGGCGACGATCGGCGGGTTCGGCTTCGGCCTCACGCAGATGATCTTCCTGTACGTCGTCGTGAAGTGCATCAAGGGCGGACCGAAGGCTGCCGAGAACCCGTGGCATGCGGCCGATGGCGGGCTCGAGTGGACGCTGCCGTCGCCGGCACCGTTCCACACGTTCGAAACACCGCCGATGGTTCGGTAGTTCTGGGAAGCCGGTCGCCCCTGGCGACCGGCGACGGATTCGATGATGCCGACTGAAGTACGCAAGCGGAACAAGCGGACAGCATTGATACTGCTGGGAATTGCGCTCGTGTTCTTTGCGGGTGTCATCGCTCGGTACTGGGCGATCGGCGGCTAGCGATGACGTCCGGCAACTCCCCGCTGCAGCAGGACAACCGCACGATTCTGCGCAAGCTGGTCGTCGTCGCCGTGCTGATGTTCGGGTTCGGCTGGGCGCTGGTACCGCTGTACCGGAAGATCTGCGAGGTGACCGGGATCAACGTGGTCACGACTCGCAATCCCGACGCCGAACGCTCGGCGCGCAACACGCAGGTCGACACGAGCCGGAAGGTGATCGTCGAATTCGATGCGAACCGTCAGGGCCCGTGGCAGTTCCGGCCCGAGCGCAACCACGTCGAGGTTCATCCTGGCGAGCTGGTCCACGTGAACTACGACCTTGTCAACCTCGAGGCGCGGCCGGTCGCGGGCCAGGCGATCCCGAGCTATGCCCCGATGCAGTCGGGGCAGTACTTCCAGAAGCTCGAGTGCTTCTGCTTCCAGCAGCAATTGCTGGCGGCCGGCGAGACGCGCCGGTTTCCAGTCGTGTTCTTCGTCGACCCGGAGCTGCCTGAGGACGTGAAGACGATAACGCTCTCGTATACGTTCTTCGAGGTCGCCGGCGCGCTGGCCAAACCGCAGGAGGGCGCGGGTGCGCCGCGCAGCTGACCGATGGACCCGAAGCAGGCCACTGCCAGCGAATCGCCCGCCGCGCGCAAGGCAAGCTTCGGGCAGACGGCCCGTGCCGTGCTGTGGTCGTTCTTCGGCGTGCGGCGCAAGGCCGACTACCAGAAGGACGCGGCTCAGCTCAATCCGCTGCATGTGATCATCGTGGGAGTCCTCGCGGCGGCGCTGTTCGTTTTCATATTGATCATGATCGTGCGGGCCGTCGTCGGCTGATCGCGCGCGGGAAACAGAAGGGGGAGCAATGGCTGATACACATGGTGGGGCTTCGCATTACTTCGTGCCGGCGCCGTCGCAGTGGCCGCTGATCGGCAGCGTCGCGATGGTCTTCACGATGTTCGGTCTCGGCATGGTCGTCAACCATAACCCGCTCGGCTGGTATTCGCTGGCGATCGGGCTCGCGACACTGGTTTACATGATGTTCGGCTGGTTCGGCGCGGTCTCGGCCGAATCGGAGCATGGCAGCTACAACCGCAGGGTCGATGTCTCGTTCCGCTGGGGAATGAGCTGGTTCATCTTCTCCGAAGTGATGTTCTTCGCGTCGTTCTTCGGCGCACTGTTCTATGCGCGGATGATCACGGCGCCGCTGCTCGGCGACTTCGATCACAAGCTGCTATGGCCCGATTTCAGTCCGAGCTGGCCGCACTCGGGACCGGCGGGCGTTGTCGAGGACTTCACGAAGATCGGACCGTTCTGGCTGCCCACGATCAATACCGCGCTGCTGCTTTCGTCGGGGGTCACGCTGACGATTTCGCATCACGCGCTGCTGGCAAACCACCGGGGCCGGGCCATCCTCTGGCTCGCGTTGACGGTCCTGCTGGGAGTGACGTTCCTCGGCATCCAGATGTACGAGTACGCCCATGCCTACAGTGCGCTGAACCTGAAGCTGTCATCGGGCATCTTCGGGTCGACGTTTTTCATGCTGACCGGTTTCCACGGTTTCCACGTGTTCCTCGGCGCGGTCATGCTCTCGGTCGTGCTGCTGCGACTCATCCGCGGCCATTTCAAGCCCGACCATCACTTCGCATTCGAAGCTGCGGCCTGGTACTGGCACTTCGTCGATGTCGTGTGGATCGGTCTTTATATCGTCGTCTACTGGCTGTAGGCGGTGCGGGCCTGTCGCAACGAGCGGCGCCGCGGGCGCCGCTCTTTTTTGGCGCAGCGCCGCGCGATCAGTAGGAACGCGGCTGGATCCAGCCCATCCAATAGCTGAACAGGATGAACAGGAAGAGCGCCACCGAGATACCGACCCGGACTGTGAGCGCATTCACCGTCCGGTTCGTCCTTCCGCGGTCGCGGATCAGGTAGACCAGCGCCGATCCGAGCGAGAGCAGGATGCCGGCCAGGGCCAGCAGAATGATGATGCGCATGACAGTGATTCGATTCAGTTTTTCATTATCCCATCCGTCGCGATGCCCCGCCGCAAGCCCATCGCCGCGTTGATCGTCGCCGCGGCCGGCGTCGCGCTGACGATCTCTCTTGGCAACTGGCAGTCCCGGCGCGGCGACGCGAAGGAGGCGCTGCAGGCCGAGTGGGATGCAGCGCAGCGGCTTGAACCGATCGAGGTCACTTCCCGGAGCGCTCTCGAGTCGGTCACCGGAGCGCTGCCGCGCCGGGTCCGGCTGCGCGGCGTCTTCGTGCCGTCCGCCAGCGTCTATCTCGACAATCGGATGCGTCAGGGAGTGGCCGGATTCGATCTCGTCACGCCGCTTGCGATCGGCGACACGCTGCCGCTGGTCCTGGTCGACCGGGGCTGGATCGCGCGCGACATGCAGGATCGGACGCGCATGCCTGCGGCGCCCGTGGCCGGCGAAGTCGTCATAGAGGGCCTTGCCGTTTCGCGCATGCCGCGGCTGCTGGAACTGGGCGGAATACAGGAGCAGCGTCTTCCGGGCATCTGGCAGAACCTCGAGTTCGAAACCTTCGAACAGGTTCACGGCGGGCGTGTCGCGCGCTTCGTTGTGCAGCAGACCAGCGAAACGCCGGACGGCCTCGTGCGTGACCGCGCGCGCCCGGCCACCGGGGTCGAGAAGCACCGTGGCTATGCGCTGCAGTGGTATTCGCTGGCCGCGCTGATCGCGGGCCTGAGCGCCTGGTTCGGCTATCGCGAACTGTCCGGACGATGAACGAAACGGCCCCGAGCACGCCCCCTGCCAGCCACTGGAGGCGCTATCGCATGCTTTACCTGCTGATCGCGGTGACCGTGGCTCCGGTGCTGGCTTCCTACACGGCCTACTACCTGCTGCCGCCGTCGGGGCGCACCAATTACGGCACGCTGATCGAGCCGCAGCGGCCGACGCCGGCACTGCCGCTCAAGTCGCTCGACGGCTCCGACTTCGATCTGCGCTCGCTGCGGGGCCGCTGGGTATTCGTGATGGTCGACTCCGCGACCTGCGAAGCGGACTGCGTCGACAAGCTCTTCCACATGCGGCAGCAGCGCACGATGACGGGCAAGGACCGCGATCGCATCGAGCGCGTGTGGCTGATCACCGATGGCGGCCCGTTGTCGACCATGTTAATGCGCGAGTTCGAA
>Ga0209706_10001071_pt1 | contig 15522 bp, 10 predicted proteins | sample PPLLaktember2015_6_FD_187263 | JGI IMG/M metagenome (GOLD analysis project Ga0209706, IMG submission 187263) | Freshwater sediment microbial communities from Prairie Pothole Lake near Jamestown, North Dakota, USA - PPLs Lake P8 Core (1) Depth... | ecosystem: Environmental > Aquatic > Freshwater...
GGGACTGGTGCGAACTGAGACATTTAGCTGTGCGGTTGCCCAGAGGAGGTCGTCATCGAAGGACACTTTGATATGTTGTGCATTCCAGGCATCCAGTATCAGCGAAAAGGCCCGCGAGCCAAGCAGGCGCATCGCTATTTCCCGACCGGACAGATGTGGTTCGCTCGGTTCGACAAATTCGCCCATCCGGTCGTAATCGTGAGCAGCCAGGGCCAACAGGATTTCATCGACGAGACGTTGGATAAACTCACGTTGCGGTTTAAGTACGGCGTTTTCAGTATTGGAAACGGCGGTATCCGTGGCAACCCTTTGCCCGGCTCGGCCGGCGCAGGAAGCCAACAGTATTGTCATAAAAAGCAAAGAAATAATTAATCGGTTGTAGTTCATCGATTTAACCTGTTTTTATGGAGCGTGCCTGAAAAATGAAAACTCATAATCAAGACAATTATAATAACCGCGAAGCCGATGACAAGGCAAAGGTTAAACGGTCACATTTCCCGGATTGTCATACTGAAAACTCTTTGTCAGGGCCGTTGCGAGAAAGCAAGTTCTGGCAGGGGCCATTGAGTTTGCGAAGTTGGCCCGTTGCTATTGTATTGCTGTTACTGACTGTTGTGCTGTGGACCGTCGTCGGAACGGGCCGGGCGGAACAAGAAAGCAGCGGCAATGGTCAATCGGCCCAGACCGAAAGTGAACAGGGCCAAAAAGAACAGCCCCAAGCACAAGAGACACAAAAAACCGACGACAAAGAATCCGCGGAGAAAAATGGTAAGTCCTCCGAAAAAAACTCGTCGGCTTCTTCCGAGCAGTCTGACAACGGCGAGCAACGTACCGAAAAACGCGGTGCTCCGTCGCCTGAAGATGAATTTTTCGAGTTATTTTTACAATACTCCGAGGCCGAGAAAGGACGTCCCGATTCTCCTGAGACCCAGGCTTTGAAAAAAAAGCTTGACGAGGCGAGGGTAAAAATAGACCAAAAACTGGAGCGGGATCCTCATGTTAATCTGCAAGAGTTGCCGGCCGCTCCTGCCCAGAGCAAACCGAAGACACCTCTGGTCAGACGGTCCGCGACCTCTTCACGGCAAGACGCGGGAAGAACATCTCGAACAAACCCCCCACGCAGTTCCTGGAACCCGCCACCACCGCCGCCACGGGATGCTAATCAACCGAATGCCGAGTCAGCCGAAGTAAACGAGCCGGAGGACAAGGACCAGACACCTTCCGAGCAGGCCGAGGCCCAGCCTGTCGAGGCCCAGCCTGCCGAGGCCCAGCCTGTCGAGGCCCAGCCTGCCGAGCCCCAGCCTGCCGAGCCCCAGCCTGCCGAGCCCCAGCCTGCGCCCGAACCCCCGGCATCCGAGGAGCCTCCCTCTGCTGGCGTCGAAGAGTCCACCAACACTGCCACTGCCAGTAAAGGGGAACCGCCCACAATCGAGCGGTTGGACGGCAACGTCAAGATCAAGACGACCAGCGATCTTATCGACGTCAACATGCTGCTCGAAATGATCGGAAAAGAACTAAAACTCAATTTCATCTACCCCAAAGGCACAATGCCCACCGGACAAATGAAACTGCAACAATACGGTGATATACACCGCCGGGAGCTACTGCCTTTGTTGGAATCAGTACTGGCTTTTGCAGGGTTCCGCATGGTAAAAGACGGTCCGTTTGTGCAAATAGTACAGGACACCGAGGTATTCAAACAAACCGAAATATTTACTCCTTCAATATCGAAGCCGACAACCGATCCGAACGATTTGGTAGTAGTCCAAGTAGTGGAACTGGAGCACGTTACGTTCGAAGAAGTCAAAAACAAATTGGCTCAACTCATTCCACATCCTTCGGTTATCACCGCATCGCCCATCGACGGCAATCATCTTTTCATTACCGACTACGCGTGGCGAGTTCCGCGTTTGCTGGAGATAATAACTCTGATCGACCAACCTGGTCCGGAGCGGCATCTGAAGATCATATCGCTGCAATATATGTCAACCTCAGATGCTAAGAGAGAGGTGTTAGGCCTGTTCAAAGTCCTAAATGCTCAGAGCACTACAATGCCTTCCGGACCGGAGCCGGCGAAGCCGGCAGCCAGCAGCGATGAAACTACCTCGCCCGGGAGAACTTCCAGGGTCACAAAAATCATCCCACCGACTCCCACTACCGTTGCTGCCAAAAACAATGATCCTGATATTCTGGAGGACTCAAGGACCAATCGCCTTTTTGTGATCGGTACCGACGAACAGATCGAACAGTTTGAGCATTTGCTGAGCCTGTATGATGTTGATCAGCCCGGTCCCCAAATCAAGCTGACAGCGTTACAGCCGGAATACGTTTTGGCCAAGGACGTAAAGACATCTATCGAGAGTCTGATCAAAGCTCTGAACTCGCAAGGCGGACCAGTGTCCGCCCAGCCCCAGCCCCAGCCAGACCCGCAGCCCCAGCCCGAGCCCAATCCCGATCCGCGTAGAACAACACCATCCCACCCTACCACCCAAAGACCGGCCTCTACCACCGTCAGTAAGGCCAAAGACCAGGGGCCATATATGCAAGTGGACGAGAGAACCAATCGTCTGCTGGTTGTTGGTTCACAGGAGCAAATCGAGCAGGTCGAAGAACTGTTGAGTCTGTTCGATGTGCCGGTGCCGGGTCCGGAGATAAAACTGGCGCCTCTGCCGTTAGAACATGTTACGGCCGCTGAGGTGGCCGCTCAGATCGAGGGTCTGATCAAGGCTCTGAATGATAAAAGCGAAACCACATCGACAACGCCGGAGTCACCAAAGGGCGGAACAGCCGTTCCGCGTCAGCCGAGCAGCAGTCCTCCTTCCCAAGCTCCACCCACGAGCAGCAAACCCGACGACGGCAAAGGGCCATACATACAAGCGGACGAGAGAACGAATCGTCTGCTGGTTGTGGGTTCGGACGAACAGATCGAGCAGGTTAGAGAGTTGTTAAGTTTGCTTGATGTGCCGGCGCCGGGTCCGGAGATAAAACTGGCGGCTCTGCCGATTGAACATGTTACAGCCACAGAGGTGGCCGAACAGATCAACAATCTGATCTTGGCCCTGAACGAGCAAAGCGAAGCCGAGTCAACAACGCCGGCGCCACCGGATGATAAAACACCCGCTCCGCGTCAGCCAAGCAGCACCCGTTCTCACTCCAAAGCTCCGTCCAGCAGCAAAACCGACAGCAAAGGGCCATATATACAAGCGGACGAGAGAATGCGTCGTCTGCTGGTTGTGGGTTCGGACGAGCAGATCGATCAGGTTAAAGAGTTGTTAAGTTTGCTTGATGTGCCGGCGCCGGGCGGTGAGGTTAAACTGACAGCCCTGACGCTCAAATATTTACTGGCCGAAAAGGCCACCGAGCAGATCGGCGAATTGATCAAGGCTCTGGCTGAGCAGGAGAACGGTGAAACTAAAACCAGTACTTCCTCCAGTCCACGACAACAACCCGGACCCGGACCCGACCCGGGCGAAGCAAGACCACCGGCAACACCTTCAGGTTCGCAACAGCAAAGCCGAAGCAAATTTGTCAAGACTTCTCCGGGAGGGCCCTATCTGGTGGCCGAGATCAGGACTAATCGACTTCTGGTGATCGGTACGGACGAGCAAACCGAACAGGTTCTGTATCTGTTGAGTCTGCTTGATATTGACATCGATCTGAATTTGGTACCGTTGCGGATCAAGCATGTTATGGTTGCGGAGATTGCTTCGCAATTGGCGGATTTGATGGTGGTTCTGACGGAACAGGAAGAAGTAAAAACACTTCAGGGAGTGTCCCGAGAATCGACGGGTTCCTCCCGCCAACCAAGCATCCCCGGGAGCCCCACCCCATCACAGCCGACGTCGAGCCGCAGTATGAGCAGGGTGGAGCAGCTTATTGTTATTGTGCCTAAAGGTCCGTATCTGTTGCCCGCCCAAAGGACCAATCGCCTGCTGGTTATCGGCAACGACGAGCAGATCAATCAGGTTAAGGGCCTGTTGGGCCTGCTCGATGTGGACATCCATCTGAAATTAGAAGCGATTCAGATTAAGCATATTCTCTCTTCCGACATAGCTCAACAAATAGCCGATTTGATTGCGGTCCTTAACGAACAGGAACAGTCTGGTGGTTCTTCCCGACGAATGTCAAGCAGCCAAATGCAAATGGACCCAATGTATCCTCAAGGCCGGTATGAAAGCAACCGGTATGGAAGCAGCCGCACGTCCACAGGTAGTCGGGGCCGTCTCGGGGGAATGGGGGGGATGGTCAGTATTGAGCCTGGCGGTCCGTATCTGCTGCCGGATGAGAGAACCAATCGCCTGCTTATCGTCGGTACCGAAGAGCAGATTGTTCAGGTCAAAGAACTGCTGCCGGTACTGGATGTGCCGCCCGGCGAATACAATCGGATGCAACTGAAGATTTATCAGCCACAATATGTCGAAGCAGCGGAGGTCCAGAAGATACTGGACGATCTGGCTATTACCAAAAAAGACAAAGATAGCATGCGTCCGCGGGATCAGGCAGACCGCTGGAGGAATCCCGGTTCGCAAATGGATTACGGACAACGGATAGATTACGGGCAACGGATGGATTCCGGTCTGACGGGGCTGGAACAACCACGTGTTGGCGAGGACGGGCAGATACTCTTTGGTCTGGAGGAGCCGGAAATCCGCGTCGCTATTCAGGAATCGACCAACAGGATATTTATTTACGCCGCGGAATATCAGCTCCGCGATATCGAGGCGATTATGGAGCACATTGATATGGACCCGAATGATGCACTGGGAACATATCGAATTTACAAATTGGAGAATCAGACGGCCGAGTTTGTCTCTAGTTCGCTGGAAGCGCTTCTGGAGGACACCAGGACATCCCAGGCCAAGGAAAATGTTGATATTCCCGGCCTGGAGCGCAAGCCCACGATCGTGGCCCTTGAGGACATTTGTTCTGTCGGCATTCGCGCCTCCACCAAACAGCACCAGGAGATCGAGAGGATCATCAAGGAACTAGACAGGCGCATGCCCCAGGTTCTTGTCGAGGCCATTCTGGTACAGATCAGTACGGACGATGCGCTTAAGCTGGGGATTTCCGCGCAGAATGCGTATAGCGTGGGTGGAACCCAGGGTGATACGCGGGGAATAGGGGGTGTTTCACCGTTTGGTCTCAGTAGCATTAGTAAAGCAGCGGGAGAGAAAATGTTTGCCGGCGGTACCGGCGGCACGGTAGCCTTCTTTGATGATGATTTCATCTACGCCACCTTGGAAGCGTTGCAGACCCAGACTAATAGCCGGGTGATTTCCAAACCGCGGGTGCTGATCAACAGTGAGCAGGAAGCTGTTATTAACAGCAAACGGCAAAAACCCACCACCAAATTTACGGTAACCGGTATTTCCGGCATTCCGGTGGTTGAGTTTGCCGGTTATGTGGATGCAGGCACAGAGTTGAAAATTAAACCCAGCGTCAGCGAAGGCAGAGAAGGTAGAGACTTTCTGAGCCTGGAGATAACGCTGGCGGTTGACAACTTCGAAGGTGAGGGTAGCGGAAATGTTCCGCCTCCGAAATCGACCAACAATGTAACAACAAATGCTACGATTCCCGATGGAAAGGTTATTATACTGGGCGGTCTGACGCGAACTACAGATGCGATAACCGTCAACAAAATTCCGATCCTGGGAGATATTCCCCTGCTTGGCGTACTGTTCAGAAACACGGTCAAGTCGCAGGAAAGCGGTGTTCTTTATGTTTTCGTAAAGGCCAATATTGTAAAAGATGTGAACTTCGAGGACCTGGAAAATATCACGGAAGAAAGCACCATAAAACTGGACAAATTTGAGCTTAATTATGAAAAGCAGTCGTTTATTCCCGGTTTGCCCAATGAGCCGTCAGGCCTGCGCAACCGTGCTCTGGATGATAAAGATTATCGAGCAGAAGAACTGTAAGAAAGTATATATGAACAGGGCATGGCTTGTGGAGGATGGAAAATTATTGGCAAAACGATATTAACATCGTGAATTGATACGACTATAATGATTACATTATGAAAGAAAAATTACTTGAAATAGCCCGCAAGACCAAGATTATTGATGCCAGGATGCTGGAAGCTTTTCTAAAACAGCATTCTGGAGACGGGGAACGTCTGGATATGGCGTTGCTGGAGTCGGATGTTTTTTCGGAGGATCAGGTTCTCAAGTTGTTCGGTGAACTTTTGGATGTTCCCTTCGTTGAGCAGATAAAGCCCAGCGAGGTGCCCGCTGAATTCGTGGCTGCGGTACCGGCCAATTACGCCCAGCACCACGGTCTGGTGGCGACTGGCATGAACGATTCTGCCATGACGATCGCTACCAGCAGGCCGTTTGCTCTTTATGCACTCGACAACATTGCCAAGATGGTCAACGTTCCATTGAAACCGGCATTTGCCACTCGTGCCATCATCAATACGGCCATCAACTCCGCTTACGAACAACGGGTTACCGTCCTAGGCGATATTGCCGATGAAGTAGATTCCAGCTCGGGTAACATAGAAGGGATACTCAGTGAGGTCGCATCATCAGAAGATCTGCTGGATGTAGTCAATCGACCGCCGGTGATTCGGCTGGTGAACGATATTTTGTTTCGCGCTCTGCAGTTACGCGCTTCGGACGTACATGTTCATCCGCTGGAGCAAAAAATACTCATTCGCTATCGTATTGACGGAGTGCTCTACGATATGCTCAACCTGGACCCGCGTATCCTGTCCGTTGTTGTTTCGCGTATCAAAGTTATGTCCGGTATGGACATAGCGGAACGGCGTATGCCTCAGGACGGCCGTTGTAGTGTAAAAATCGGGCCGCGAGAAGTTGATCTGCGGGTCAGTACCGTTCCGACAGCCTTTGGCGAACGGACCGTTCTGAGACTGCTCGACAAAAGCACAGGTATCTACAGCCTGGAAAACCTGGGACTCGGCGAGCGAGATTTCAAGCGAATTGACCGCCTGCTGGAACAACCGCACGGTGTCTTCTTTGTCACCGGACCAACCGGCAGCGGCAAAACCACCACCCTGTACAGCTTTCTCAGGCGTATCGACGCCACCGAAAAAAACATCATGACTGTAGAAGACCCCATTGAGTATCAACTGGACGGTATCAGCCAGATACAGGTTGCCAGTAAAAAGGGCATGACCTTTGTCACCGCTTTGCGTCATATCCTGCGGCAGGATCCTGATGTGATCATGGTGGGCGAGGTCAGGGACCATGAAACAGCGCGTATGGTTATACAGTCATCTCTTACCGGTCATCTGGTTTTCAGCACCTTGCACACCAACGATGCTGCCGGAGCCATAACCCGTATGTTGGATTTGGGGATCGAGCCTTATCTTGTGGCTTCGTCCATATCCGGCGTTTTGGCACAGCGGCTCGTTCGCAAGGTATGCCCCAACTGCAAACAATGTATCACTACCGATTCGGACCAGATACGTGAGCTCGGCCTTGATTTCGCCACTTTTAAAAGAGTCTATCGTGGAACGGGATGCGAGAAATGTTTCAATACCGGGTATCTGGGCCGCACAGGAATTTATGAATTGATGGTTGTTGACGATGATATCCGCCAGTGCATTTATAAGCAGGGCACAGCGGGTATTATCAAAAAAACGGCTGTCGAAGCAAATATGACAACGTTAAGAATGGACGGCCTCCAAAAGGCGGAAAAGGGTATTACCTCACTCGAAGAAGTAATACGGGTTGCACACTCCGATGATTTTTAAGTATATACCAGGTGAGACGGGCCGCCGGGTATTGGTTGACTTATTATGGACTTTTGAAACAACTTTTGCTGCTAACACAAACTGATCGATTATTATGCCGACTTTTGAATACATAGCTTTGGATAAAACCGGCCATCAGACCCGGGGAAATATCGCCGCCGAATCGGCCGCCGCGGCCAGACACTTATTGCGCAATCGTCAACTGCACGCCAGTAAACTAAGCCCCGTCAGCGAAGCGGCTCATTCGGGGCGTATGGAGTTTACTCGCCTGTTCTCCTCACGTCGGCGCCGGCAGGTGCTGGAGTTTACTCGCCAGTTGGGTACCATGGTCAGGGCCGACGTCAAACTCACCGAGTCGCTGGAAGTGCTTATCTCTCAGGCTAGCGACCGTAGACTCACTCAGGTACTGCAGAACATTCGAGATCAGGTTATAGCTGGTGAATCTTTGGCTAACGGCCTGAAAGAGTATCCCGGTTGGTTCGATGCGATTTATGCCGCTATGATTCGGGTGGGTGAAGCCACAGGGAACCTTGGTCGATCACTCAGTCTTTTGGCCGATTATATGAGCAAGAAACAACGTCTGGAAGCGAAGATCAAAGCCGCGCTGACTTACCCGATTATCCTGGTGGTCGTTTGTATTATAGTCACCACGGTTTTGATGACCTTTGTGGTACCGCGAATAACCAGAATTATTACCAGCACAGGCAGGCAACTGCCCATGGCCACAAAAATCCTGATGGGCGCCAGTGATTTTATGATTAATAACTGGTGGCTGATTCTGCTGACGCTGGCGATAAGCTGGTGGGCCTTCAAGAGGGTGTTGGCCACGACAAATGGTCGGATGGCATTCGACCGTTTTATATTAAAAATCCCGATAACCGGTGAGTTGGTTCGCCAAAGCATTGTGGCACGTTTTAGTTCCACGCTGGCTGCCCTTATTCGCAGCGGGCTGCCCATGGCCGACAGCCTGCAGATTGTCTCGCAAGTGACGGGAAACGCCGTGATGGCTAATGCGGTTCGTCAGGCGAGGGAACGCATTATTGCCGGGGCCGATGTCGCCACGCCGCTGCGAGCCAGCAAAGTTGTGGGACCTGCGGTCGCTCACATGATCGCCGTCGGAGAGAAAACCGGTGAACTGGAAGACATGCTCCTTTCCATATCAGACAGCATCGAAGAAAGCACCGACGCGAGTGTTCAAAGAATCAGTTCGATTATAGAGCCGGTTATTATCGTCATTATGGCCGGTATCGTCGGGTTTATCGTTATGGCGGTAATGCTGCCTATTTTCCAGGTTTCCGACATTAAGATGTAATAAAAAAAAGAAAACAATGAATAGAAAACAATTACAAATAATCACAGTGTTTTTTGGTAGAAGGAGAATTTCGATGAAGCAACCTAAAGCCAAATCATTTTTTTCGCATCGTCACATAGGTTTTACCCTGGTCGAGTTGATGGTTGTAATAGCGATTTTAGGTATCATGGCCGGAGTGGTCAGTCTGCAGGTGATTTCACGTATTCACAAAGCAAAGATAGCCACCGTCAGAACTCAGATCAAAATATTTGAAGATGCCATACAAAATTACAAAATGGATACCAGTCAATATCCGGATAATTCAATGGGGTTGCTGGCGCTGGTGGAAGAGCCACCGGATGTATTCGGTTGGGATACGGCAGGATATCTCAAAGACGGCAAGCTCCCGACGGACCCCTGGGGTTATGACTATTTCTATGACTATACCGGCGATCCGCAGCGGCCATACGAAATTTGCAGCTTCGGCGCCGACGGTAAACCGGATGGCGAAGGCGAAAACGCTGATATCTATGGCTATGAAGAGGCCGAAGAATTTTAAATATTCTGACCTGACCTTGCGTATAAGCAACAACACACTTAACCATAATGAAATGGCAATCCATGGTCTTCTTATTAGAAGTGATCAGATGTTTCGCAGCAACAATAACATTGACGACCACGTAAGAGGCGAAGTTCGTATCAGAAATCACGGCTTTACCATGATCGAGGTTGTGGTGGCATTCTTTATAATAGCCTTGTTGCTTGGTATTGTAGCGCCGGACATGTCCAACAGGATAACTCAGAACCGCCTGGACGAAGACGTAAACAGGTTTGCGAGGACTCTGCGTATGACGGCTGAGATAGCCGTTTTGCGCGGTTGTCATCTGGACGTTGTCATCGAGGTGACACCCGGCTACTACACCGTCTATGAGCACAGCGAGGAAGGCTACGATGAAGAAATTGAACCTCTCATCGAACAACGGGGACTGGATCGTTGCTATATCGAACAGGTCGGGCATGAAGACGGTTCGCATCAGTATTCCGGCGACCTGATCTTGCGAGCAACGCCTCAGGGATGGGAAAAATCCGTCACCTTCGACCTGATCGACATCCCAAATGAGCATTATCGTTTTTTGAACTGTGGCCGCCTGACCACACGCGTAGTTGTGAGCAATCGTCCATTGGAACTGATCGAGCCGCAGATGGAGGTCTCTATGACCTCCCCCATTTAACTGTGAGAACCAATAATGCTCCGTACATCTGAAAAAAAAACCGGATTTACCTTAATAGAGGTTATCGCCAGCTTAGCGATATTAGCTGTTCTGCTTGCCGGTGTGATGGTGATATATCAGCGTACCGTCGATTCTGTCGGCAAGCAGATAATGCGTGAACGCGCTATGGCGGTGGCACAAAGGCACATGGAGGTGCTTCTGGCACACGCACAGGAGCCAAATGTAATCGGCCTGCCAATCCGAGACGAAATAGATCCTCTTTTTACCTGGCAGTTGGACCTGAAACGGATAATGGTTGACTCCGACTCACCCAGCCCGAAAGATTTCGCCAAAACCTTTATCCAGGCAACCGTAAAGGTAAACCAGGCCGAAGCAGAGGCTGGTGAGCGTCCTACAGTCGAGCTGATTCGTTATTTCGCTACACTAAAGCCGATACCGGGTCAGCCGATCGCGGTTCCGATCGCGCCGGAGTTGCCACCATGGTATCTTGAACTACAAGAAAAACTAGGTCGCGAGCCGACTATCCAGGAAGCCCTTCAATGCCTGATAGAAAGCGGTCAGTTGCCGCCGGACGCACTTGAAGAAATTGGCGAACTTGACATTGACGAAGAAAATGAAGGGGGAAATGTGGAGTAGTAGGAGAAAGGTGGACTGCTATAACGAAACTTTTACAAATAGTAGTGCCTGGATGGGAAAACAGAAAACAAACATGAAACGTTCAGGTTTCTCAGTTTTAGAGTTGATAGTAACTTTGATTATTGCGGCGATGGTGTGCGCTGCCGTACTGGAGATACTCTCTCATATCGGTGACCAGCACAATATGATCAGCCACAGACTGGCTCAGCAGGCTTCTATACAATACAGTATGGACAAACTCTTATCCGATATCATCGCCAGCGCCCAGGCCGACAGCAAATTCAACGTCGAACACAGTTCTTACGGTCAACTTGAGACATCTCAACTTACCATCAGTTCGGGCGGCAACGGCGAGCAGGACAAACCGATTGCACAGATCGACTGGGTAGCCGTACCACGTTATGAACAGGAGGATCTGGTCCTTTTCCGCCGGGAAATCAAACCCGGTGACACCGATAACGCTATGTATGTCCCTCTGTGTGAAAAACTGTACTCGTTTCAGGTGGAATTGCTCGACGCCGATGGCGGCATTTACGGCGACCCCAATACTAGTCCTTCGCTCATTGAGGTGCAGGCTCAATTGTTTCGATCGGACCGACTCGACCCACAACAGCTATTGACCGTCAACCGCACTTTTTGCCTGAAGAGATTCGAATTGCCGAAATAACTATGAAAATCAATTACAAACAATCGAAAAAAAACGGCTTTGCACTGCTGCTGACGCTTATGATACTGGTGCTGCTGGCCGGTCTGATTGTGGAGTTCCAGGCCGACACGGCCATACATGTCAGAGCCAGTAACTACCGTGCCGATCACCTTCAGTGTCAATACGCTGCGGAATCCGCCTTGATAATTGCTTCCCAATTGACACGGGATATGCTCGAGAGCAAAACCCCGCGCACGGCCAAAGTCCCAACGCCACAGGACCCCGATGATCCAAATCTTGCCGAACCCGACGATTTGGAGAATCTCGACGATCTGACCGATCCTAACGATGCTGCCGATCCGAATGATCTCGACGAACCAAACGAAATGGGGAACATTGCAACACTGGCGCCGTTCATACTCGTTCAGAAAACCGTTCAGATCGGGACGGCCGTCGTTGATATAGAAATTCATGATGAAAACGCTAAATATCCACTTTATTGGCTTTTACACTCGCCTTTTGAGAAAGAAATAGCGCCTGTAGAGGACTCGATCGGGCGGCTTGGCGAACTGCTCGATGCGGAACCCGATGAGACGGACAACGCTATAAATTTGGCGATGGATATCGACAAGCGAGTCGAAGTCCTGGAACCGATGATTTACCTTGCCAAACAGCGGTCCCCCAAAAATAAAAATGGCGAAGTCCGTATGTTATGGCGACCACGACGTGCCCGAATAAAAAACAGTCCTCCAAAATCCACACCTCCTGTCAGCAGTGAAGACCTTCAAAAACAGCATTACCAGGCTATGGGCGCTTTCGTCCAGCAATGGCACAATGAAACCGCCAACACGAAAAGTGAGTTCCCTGAAACCGATTTGACCATGCGCCCCGAAAACTTTACCGACTACCTGGGGTATTGGGGACATACAAAGATCAATGTTAACACGGCCCCGCCTGAGGTTATGGAAGCCGCCTTCCTGCCGTTAGGAATAACGCAGACCGCGATTCAGGCTATTGTGGAGCACCGCCAGCAAAATCCTATCGACAGAAGGTTGAATCTGTACGATATCTCCGATGAAATTGACAGGGATATTTCACGGGCTGTCCAGGTATTGGCTATACCTACCAGTGACACATTTTCTATTCACATAAACGCTCGATTGGGCCGGGCCAATTACAATATTTTGACCGGTACTTACAGAACCTATAAAGGCGCATTTGTCAATTATGCTTTTTTCCAGGGAGACTGACCATTGGCCAACAAAAGTTGTCTAGGCATACATTACACCAATACCCGGATTACCACAGTAATGATCGAACAGCAGGCTGATCAGTATTACTCCAATGACCCACTGAAGGTGACTTTGGATGACGAGCCGTCGGACGGTCAAAACCTGTCACTGATTGGTCGGACAGGGCAAAGCCTCGCTTGTCATAGCAAAAAAAAACCTCCGGTCGCGCTATCGCTGGGAGGCCATCTTTATCAGAGCCTGTCACATCATAGCGAATTTTCCGATATCCAGCAGCTCAATCAGACTTTGCGTTATGATATTGAGGAAGATTTCGCCACCAATGCCGATTCAATCGCGATATGTTATCAGCAAAAGCCTTGTGCTTCGTCCGGTTTGGATTTGTTGGTGCATACAACCAATCGCGACCAGCTTGAGAAACTGCTCGGCGAATTCGAACAGGCCGATCTGGACGCTCTGGTGGCAGAACCTGATCTCGTTTCCTGGACGCACTGGCTGGTGAACGAACAGAATCAATCGAAATTGCCCAACCAGGAATCACTGATTGCCGTGGGCTGGGCGGTTGACATTTTATATATTTTGGCTTTGGACCAGCAGAGTCAGCCGATTTTGGCTCGCAGTCTGACGTGTTCGACCGGCGAGCAGGCGCACAAACTACTCATGAACGAACTGCCGCGCAGCCTGGCTTCTTTGCCGCAAGATCAGCAACCCAGGCATTTGCTCTACCACAGTAACGGTTTGAATCCGGATCGCATCAACGAGCTTGCAAGTCGGCTCGGTCTTCAGACACAGGCTGTCTCGGAACCTGATATGGCCTGCGCCTGTGCCTCTGGCGTTGCGATGGGCTGGCTGAAACAATGTACCAACACCGACTTCCGTGCGGACAGGCTTACGCCACATACCTTGACAATGGCCAAACGCAGGGCTTTTTACGGCCTGGGTGTTGCTGTATCATTCTTTCTGATGGTCTGGATTTCCCTTATGTACATCTATCTCGACAGGTATAAGAACATTGAGGAACGTGCCGGAAAAGAGGTCGCTACCGCATGGGAACTGGCTTTCGCCGGGACGAAGCAAAAACCGCCACGAATAACCAATAACATCCCTAAAGACATCAGTCGCCGACTGGACGAGGTAAGACAAAAATACCGCGGCAAAACTGTCAGAACACCCTCCGATTCCGCCAGTAATACGCTGATGCTGGTCTTTCAGGGCCTGAGCATATTACCGGAAGACTTCGATCTTGAAATCAAGTACCTTTCGGCCTCTCCCGATTCCGCCAGTTTTGACGGTTCGGTGCCAAATATGGGTGACCTGGAAAAGTTGTTCGGCGTTTTTGACCGTCAGGATTCTCCGATGGAAATTAACCGTTCGGATTTCAGAGAGATTAGCGACAGTTCACAGGGCCAGACCAGTAATCGGCGTAACTTCAAAATGCCGTTACAGGTAAAACAAAAAGACCTGAAGAAAAAACGTTGAGCGAAAAAAGAAAATTGTTCCACTTCCTGCGCTACGCGATCGAAAGGAAAAATCAAACATGGCTTCTAACGTTGACTGGCTGAAAAAAAAACAGTTTTGGATAACCGCCGTTCCGGCTGTTTTGGCGATCTGGGCCATTGGAATTACAGTGAAAATGCTCGACCAGCGCCGAGCTGCCATTGATCAGGTGGACCAGACACAGCAGGTCTGGGACAAGGCCCTCAAAATCGAATCAATCTCAAAACAAATCGGCAGCGACGCTCTCTTGGCCGATTCGTTGCCGAGAAATTTGAAACGCATTGCCTCCGTTCGACGGTGTGTCAAAGACGCCCTGATCATAGAATCGAAATGGACGCGTGGAGAAACATCAGAGGGAAGATCTCAAAAGGACGGTTCGTCGATCTACACCGAGACTAACAGCTTCAAAGACATAAGACTATTGCAGATTGCCATGTTTGTCGATTCGATGGAGCAAAACGATCCCTCTGTCAGATGCGATTCGGTGACAATCAAACCTTCCAGCAATAAAAAGAAAGACTCGTGGGACGTCGATATCAAATTCAACTATCTCAAAGCTGATTCACGTTCATCCGAAACCTGATTCAACCGGCTATGGCAGGCCGTCGCTCACAATACTATAACCAAAATTGGGATTATAGGTTTTTGCTGTTATGGCCGACGCCACGGGGTTAATAAATCTCCATCCACAAATTATCGCTGCTCTTGTCTGTCGTGGTCGGGACTTCTTCAGGAATGTCTAAAGGCATCTCAATGACCTCCCAAGGCTGTTGCAATTGTAATTTTGCCTGGCGATTGACAAGCTCGTTTTCGTCGATAGTTGACACCCAGTTGAGGTATTCCGTCAGGTCGGCTATGGGTTCGAGTGAGTAAACAGCCATGAAACGGACAAACCATTCCGGGTCGCTCAGCAGTTCTCCCAGGCGTTGCGCAGCGGTACTCCCTGCCGAAAGGCTCAGACCGCGAAAACTGTAGGCGCTCCACGCACGCACACGGAAATCACTGTTATTAAGGTTATCTGTGATCAATTCACGAATCGAATAGCTGTCGATTTTCTTGGGGAGATAGTCCAACAGGTTTTTCTGTGACAATTCCGCTTCATGCAGCAAACCGCTCATCAGTCTGGCGGACTGGATCTGATTATTAGTCGAACCGGTCCTCAAAAATTGTTGCTGAACCGACAATCGATCCGGACTTGGTACAAAACTTTTACGAACGAAAGTAACCGGTTCCGGTTGAATCTGGGGTATCCT
>Ga0209706_10001073_pt1 | contig 15510 bp, 12 predicted proteins | sample PPLLaktember2015_6_FD_187263 | JGI IMG/M metagenome (GOLD analysis project Ga0209706, IMG submission 187263) | Freshwater sediment microbial communities from Prairie Pothole Lake near Jamestown, North Dakota, USA - PPLs Lake P8 Core (1) Depth... | ecosystem: Environmental > Aquatic > Freshwater...
GATTCCGGCCCGCAGCAGATGCGGCGATGGGAGTCGAGCATCATGCGCAGCAGCGTCGTTCCCGATCGCCCGCAGCCGCCCAGCACGATCGGCGCGAACGAGTCGCTGCCGACGGCGGCGAACGAATCGGCCGGGTGGCCGATGCCGATCGCGGCGGCGAAGTCCCTGAGGAAGCGCGGGGCGCCCATGCCCCGCCCACTCTACGACATCAGTTCGCAGCGGCGGTAGCTTCCCGGAACTGCGCCGCGGTCGCCGTGTCGCCGTGCACGGACGCGATCTTCTCGAATGGCAGCTCGAGCTCGCGCAATTTCTGTGCGAAAGACGCGGTCGAGGCCTGCGGCGGACCGAACGGCGCGCCGTTGTTCGGCACGAAGAACAGGTCGCCCTGGAACACGACCTTCTCCGCCGGCAGCCAGGCGATCACCATCTCCCGCGCGTGCGGGTTCGGGCCGATGTCGATCAGCTCGAGCTTGCGCGTGCCGTCCGTCAGCACCCGGCGGCCGTTCTCGAGCAGCAGGAACTCGGGCCTCTGCGGCTCGCGCCCGAGCCGGTCGTTCTGCTTCGAGGCGGCCATGGCCTCGATTACAGGGCGGTTGGCCGCGGTCGTGATGACCGTCGTGCCCTCGGCAATGAAGCTGCGCATGCCGCCGATGTGGTCGCCATGGTGGTGGGTCATCGCGACGTAGCGGATCGGCTTGCCCGGGAACAACTCGCGGATGCGCTTGATCACGGCGTCCGCGCCGTCGCTGGAGCCGGGCGCCTCAACGGCGACCACGTAATCGTCGAAGCCGACCGCCAGCGTGTTCTGGTTCTGGCCGGCGACGTTCTGGATCACGTAGATGCCATCCCCGAGCCGGTCCACCTTTTCCTCGAGGTTGGTAGGAACCGGCCTCACTTCCTGGTAGCCCGCCGCCGCCACGCGGAAGGAATCGTCGGTCACCGTCGGGTTGAACTCCACGTCCACCGCGTAGCGGGTCTGGTCCTCGCCGAGCTGGCGATTGCTCCAGCGGCGCGGCACCGGGTATCTGCCGACTTTGCGGTAGTCGCCGAAGACGATCTCGGAGGCCTCGACGCCTTCGAGTGAGTCGACGAAAAGGAGCTCGTACTTCGAGATCAGGCCGGTCGCGGCATCGACATAGAGCGCGATCTGCTGGGTGTCGGGCATGACGAAGGTCACGACCTCGTGCTTACGCCCTTCGAACTCGTCCTCGCCGAGGTAACGCAGTGAGTTCGTACGGTCGAGCGCCGAGCGCAGCAGCAGCGTCGGCAGGCGCCGGTGGTACTGGATGAACTGCTGCTGGCTCGCCTGCTCCGCGGGGATCGGCGTGACGGTCTTCGCCCGGTTGTCGTAGGCATTGCCGGAGTCGCCCACGATGGCGACGGTGTTGTCGCCGTCGAAGCCGGCGCCGCTCGCCTTCTGGTCGAGGCGCAGGCGGTTGTTCTCGAGGTCGAACAGCAGCGTCTCGTCGAATGCTCCGCCCTCGAAAGGGGGCGCGGGCGTCGTCATCTGCAGCCGCGGGAAGGTCTCGCCCTGGAGCCGGAGGCGGACGACCTCGACCTCGCGCAGGGCTTCCGCGCCGCCATTCGCCTCGACCGCGCGATCGAGCACGGCACGGGCCTTCTCCTGCGAGCGCTCGGTGAGCGTCTCGACGTTCTCGGCAGCGGCGACCGTGGCGGCGACGAGCAGAACGGCGGCAATCGCGGAGCGCTGCATGGGAGATCTCCCGGGAATGACCTGCGCACGCTAGGCGAGGCGCGCGCGCTGGATCAACGCGGATGCGCCGACCCGGTGGCCGGCATCGGCAGTCCGTGCGACGATGCGGACATGCTCCTAGCCTCTGCCCTGCTCGCAGCCACCATCGCCGTCCCGCCCGGGATCGCCACCCACGCCGACGGGCGCGCACCGATTGAATCCATCTACGGGGCGGTCAATTCGCTGGTCGACCGGGGGTGGACCGCCGAGGTCATCGCGCAGTCCGCGCCGGACGGGACCACGGCGCCCCTGCCGATCGTCGCGTTGCGTTCGCCCAGGACGGGACCTGCCGTCTGGATCCTGGCCGGCATCCACGGCGAGGAGCCCGCGGGACCGAACGCCATTGCGACCGCGATCGAGGACATCGCCCGGCTCGGGGCCGAGCGCCCGGTCGTGCTGTTGCCGCTGCTGAACCCGCAGGGCTACGCGCGTAACTGGCGCTACCTGAACGTTGCCGTGTATTCGGAGGAGATCGACGGACAGAGCGTCGGCGATTCCTCTCACCTCCTGCCCTCAGCCGACGATCCGGCCCGGCCGCGCGCGCCGGCCGCCTCGAGCCCCGAGGCGGCGGCCATCACTGCCTGGATACTCGCCCGGCAGGCAGATTATCCGGCGGTGATCAGTCTCGATCTGCACGAGGACAACCTGATCGACGAGGGCTACGTCTACTCGCAGGGCGTGCACGGCGCTGCGGAGGAGCTCGCGATCACGGCCGTCGGCGTGCTGCGCGACAACGGGGTGCCGATCAAGATGGATGGCAGGACGCGCTTCGACGAGCCGGTCGAGCGCGGCATCATCGGCCCGGTCGCGGACAGCTCGATCGACGAGCTGATGAGCGCGCGGCAGGTCGTCGTCGATGGCGTGACCCGTCCCGGCCCGGCCGCGGAAACTGTGCTGGTGCTCGAGACGCCGGCGGCGGCACTGCCGCTTGCACAACGGGTCGCCGCACAGGCTGCGCTGCTCCGCCTGCTGTCGAAGTACCTCGTCACCACGACCGGCGGATACTGACCGAACGGATGCAGCCCACCGCCGCCCCCAGGGACCTGTTCGACGAGGCCATCGACCTGATCAGCGCGGGCGAGCTCGGCGCCGCCGAGTTTTGCTGCCGCGAAGCTCTGGATCGATATCCCGGTGACGTGAACATGCAGGCCCTCCTCGGCGCGCTGCTGGTCAAGATGGATCGACGCCTCGAGGCCGAGGTCATGCTGCGCAAGGTACTCGAGGCGGCACCGTCATTCGTAAAACCGGCGGAGGACCTCGGCTACCTGCTGGTGAACTCGGGCCGCGCGGCGGATGCCCTGCCATTCCTCGAGCGCGCGACGCAGCTCGACCCGGGTCTCGAGCGCGCCTGGTTCTGCCTCGGCAGGGCGCTCGCGTTACTCGGCCGCGGCAAGGAGGCGGACGCCGCCTTCGAAAAATGCTTCGCGCTCTCCCCGGAACGGCGCGACATGGCGTTCGCCGCCGAGCACCAGAAAGAAGGCCGCATCGAGGAAGCAGAGCGGATTTACCGGCGCGTGCTGCGCCAGAACCCGCGGAACGTCGACGCACTGCGCCTGCTGGCGCAGATCGCCGTCAAAGCGGGCCACGCGGACGACGCCGAATTCATGCTCCAGGAGGCGATCCGTGTCGCGCCCGATTTCCTGCTCGCGATCCTCGATCTCGGCCAGCTGTACAAGGAACAGGACCGTTATGCCGAGGCAATCGCCTGCTTCGAACGGGCCGTCAGTCTCGAGCCATCGCAGCTCCAGGCGCACTTCCAGCGTGCGGCCACCCTGGCTCGCGCATCCTTCACACCCGAGGCCGCCGCCGGATATCGACGCTGCCTCGAGTTGCGGCCCCGACATTCCGGCGCGATGATCGGACTCGGCCACACGCTGAAGACGATCGGCGACTACGACGGGGCCGTCGCTGCATACGATGCCTGCATCAGGCTCACGCCGGACTCCGGCGAGTCGTACTGGAGTCTCGCGAACCTCAAGACCTATCGCTTCGACGATGCCGTGATCGCCTCCATGGAGGGATACGCATCGTCCGAGGCTCTCAGCGCTCGGTCGCGCGTCAATTTCCTTTTTGCGCTCGCGAAAGCGTACGAAGACCGCGAGGAGTACGACCGCGCCTGGGACTTCTACCGACGCGGGAACGCAATGCAGCGCGCGGAGGTGACCTATGATCCGGTACAGACCGAGGTCCTGAATGACCGGTTGGTCGAGGTGTTCTCGCCCGCGCTCATCGACTCGCTGCGCGATGCCGGCGACCCGGATTCCGCGCCGATCTTCATTCTCGGCCTGCCCCGCTCGGGCTCCACCCTGCTGGAGCAAATCCTCGCAAGCCATCCGCGGGTGGAAGGCACCGGCGAATTGCCGTATGTCGGCCGCCTGGCGACATCGCTCAGCCGCGACGTCGGTGGCAGCGTCAACTACCCGGAGGCGATGCGGGAGCTCGACGGCCAGAATGTCGCGGCGCTCGGCGCCCGATACCTCGGTTTCGCGAAGCTGCACCGCCGCACGGGCGCGCCGCACTTTATCGACAAGATGCCGAACAACTTCCCGAACGTCGGGCTGATCGCGCTGATGCTGCCGAATGCGAAGATCATCGACGCGCGCCGGCATCCGCTCGACGCATGCCTGTCTTGCTACCGACAGCTGTTCGCGAAAGGGCAGAACTTCACTTACGACCTCACCGAGATGGGCGAGTACTACCTGCAGTACCAGCGCATGATCGACCACTGGGAGCGCGTGCTACCGGGTCGCGTCCTCACCGTGCAGTACGAAGAGGTCGTCTCGGACGTCGAGACGCAGGCGAGGCGGCTGCTGGATTTCTGCGGCCTGCCCTGGGATGACGCTTGCCTGCGCTTCTACGAGAGCGAGCGGCCGGTGCGCACTCCCTCAGCCGAGCAGGTGCGCCAGCCGATCTACGACCGCTCGGTCGGCCATTGGAAGAATTACGAGCAGCAACTCGGCGAACTGATCGACGTGATCGCGTCGATCCGGGAGCGTTACCGGCGCTACGAAGCGCCGGGCCGCGCGCCGGCGGACGCCGGCTTCCGGTCCCGGCCGGGAATAGCGCCGGGAGGCAGGTAGTCGAAGATGAAGTTGATGCGGTCCTCCGTCCCCTTGTTCATGACGGAGTGCACCTTCTGGTTGTTGATCTCGTAGGCCTCGCCCACCTGCAGCTGGAAGGGCCGGCCATCGATCATGAAGCGTACGCGGGGATTGGTGATGATTGGCACGTGGATGCGGTGGCCGGCGCCGAACGACGGGTGCGAGTCGCGGTGCGGCAGTATGCGCCCGCCCGCCAGCAGCTTCGCCGCCATGGCGCGAATGATGGTGCCGCCAGGCGGGTAGTACTTGCCGATGATCTCGTGCATGACGGGCACAGCGACCTGGGCAAGGCGGTCCCAGCCCGGCTGCTTTGTCACTTCGATGGCGGGCCATTCCTCGACGTTCGCGAACAGCAGCACGATCGAGCGCGTCTGCTCATGGACCTCGTAGTCCTTCTGACGCTGGACATTTTCATTCCAGGCAATTTCGTCCTGCGCAAGGACTGCGGCGCCGAGCGCCGCCATGTCGACCTTGCCGAAATTGCGGACCGGTATCCCGATATCCACGGATGTCAGAATTCGTAGCGGAACTGCAACCCGTAGGTGCGCGGCTGAATGATCGACATGCGCGGCACGGCCCAGCGGTTGCTGCGGAAGGTAATGGCCCGTTCGTCCCAGATGTTGCGGACGAACAGCGCGCCGCTCCAGGAATCGCCCTCCAGGCCGAAGCGAAGGTCGCCGGTCTCGTATGCGTCCTGGGTGGTGACGCCTGCCTGACCAATGACGGATTCGAAGCCCTCGAGGTTCGTCACCACCTCGCCGACGTGCGCGAGATCCGCGCGCACGAAAGGTTGTGCGTTAAGCAGCTGCCCGCGCGGACGCCACTCGATGCCGAGCGACGCGCTCCAGTCCGGCGTCAACGGGAGCCGCGCGCCGTCCTCGACGAGTCGCGTGAAGACTTGCTGAGTCTCCTCGTTCACGAGCGTCAGTACCGTGTCCTCGGAGATCTGCGCGTCGTTGTAGCCGAGCGTCGCGTCAATCTGCCAGGCGTCGTTTAGCAGGAACGTGAGCTCCGCCTCGATGCCTGGGATCTCGGCGGTCGGCAGGTTGACGTAGCCGAGCTGGAAAACCTGGGACTGCGGATCCTCGAGCTGGACCGCAAAGTCGTTCCACTCCATGTAGTAAGCCGCGATGTTGAAGCGCAGGCGGTTTTGCAGCCACTCCGTCTTCGCGCCGATTTCGTAGTTGTCGAGCGTGTCCGGGGCGAACTCGGGAGGCAGGACCGAGTTCGGCTTCAACGGGTTGTTGCCGCCGTTGCGGTAACCCTCCGAGTAGGTCGCGTAGAGCATGCGGTCATCGTCGACGCGGTAGTTGAAGTTGAGCTTCATGACGTTGCCACTGTCGTCGGTGTCGACGGCGTTGTCCTGGAACTTGAACCACGTTGAACCCGGCGGCGATTGCTGCTGAAGCCGGTACTTGGTGTCGTACTCGAACCAGCGACCGCCGGCGGTGATGGAGAAGTTTTCGGTAACTTCGAAGCCCACCTCGCCGAACAGCGCCCGCTGCTCGGTTTCCGTGTCGTAAATGCCCTGCCACCAGTTGTCGGTGCCGACCAGCGGGATGCCGGACAGCCCGTTCACTTCGTAATCATTGAAGTAGGCGAATGACTCCGTATCTGCATACCCGCGTGCGAAGCTGCGAAACTCGGAGTGACTGGTCTCTTTGCTGTAGAAGGCGCCCGCGAGCCAGGACCAGCGGCTCTCAGAATCGGCCTTTGACTGCAGGCGAACCTCGAGCGTATCGATCTCGGAGTCCTGGTCGTCCAGGGCGAAGCCGCGCGGGTCGCCACCGAAATCGTAAGCCGTGAAGTTCGGCTGGCAGAACGGCGGGGGAGGATTCAGATTTTCGTCATAGTCGTATCGCGGGCAATTCAGACTGAACTCGTACTCCGTTGCGTCCGCCTCGTAAGCGAACTTGCGGTCGAAGTAGGAGCCGGACACCACCAGGTCGCCGAACGGCAGCGACGCATTAAATGTGAGCGCAAGCTGGTACCACTCGTCATTAAAACTCTCCTCCTCGAAGCGCACCTGCTGCAGGTCGCCCAATTGCACGAAACGCGGCTGTTGCGGGCCCGGACCGTCCGGATCCTCCGCCACGTTTATGTCGCCGTGCCCGTCCGCGCTGATGTCCTGGTAGATCGCGCCGAGCGTAAGGTCGACGTTCTCGCTGATGTCGAAGCGCAGTGCCGCACGCGCGCCATCCGTGCGGACGCTGTTGACGTCCTTTTCGGCGACGTCCGCGTTGTCGAAGGTTTCGCCCTGGCTCGTGCCTAGCACGTTGTCGATGTAGCCGGCATCCTCAGCCGTGAAGCCCACCAGGCGCAGCGCGACCCGCTCGCCGAGCGGGATGTTGACCATGGCGCTGAGGTCGTAACCCTCGGAGCCGCCGTCGACGCTGTTCACTTCCGCCTCGGCCCAGGCGCCGAAACCGGATGGGTCGGGCTTGTTCGTGATGACGCGCAGCGTACCGGACTGCGAGCTGGCTCCGTACAGCGTACCCTGCGGGCCGCGCAGGGCCTCGATGCGCTCGATGTCGATGAAGCGCGGGTTCACGTTGGTCTCGATCGGCTGCTCGTCGAGGTACAGCGCCGAGGAGGACACCGCGCCGAACTGGATGCCGGACGCCGCGACGCCACGAAACACGATGGTCGTGCCGCCCGGCTCGCGCTGCGCCAGCGACAGGCCCGGTATATACCTCGCGATGTCATCGATCTGCTGCAGACCACGCATCGCGAGCGCCTGCGTATCGAACGCTTTGATCGACTGGGCGACATCCTGCATGCTCTCGGTGCGCTTGGTCGCGGTGACGATGACTTCGCCGAGGCCGATGACCGGCGTATCCGGCGCATTTTGCGCTGCAGCATCGGCAGCCGCCATGGAAAGGGCGGCCGAAACCGCCGCCGAAAGGGTCTGCGGGCCCGGGCCCTTGCGAGTGATGTCGGTCATGTCCTTCCCTCCGCTGCTTTCCGGATACTAGCGACCGGCCGCCGACCGGGCAAACCGCCGCCCGTCGCGCGGCGCATGGCCGCAACGTACCAGTCGAGGAATTCCTGCGTGAACGTCTCCATGACCGCCGAGAGCGGCCCGGGGTCGTAGAAGCGCGAATCGACGCCGGCCTGGTTGCGCTCGATGATCGTCTTGTCGGCGATCGTGGTCACGTCCCAGAGCCAGACCAGGTCGGCGAGGCGGTAGTCCCTGCCCTCGACCGCGCTCTCGTTGACCAGCCAGGTGATCTCGCAGTCCGTCAGATTCTGGCCGCGCGGGGCGAAGCGGTAGACCACGACGTGGTCGCAGTAAGCGAGGGCAAAAGTCATCGGCCCGAGGTGCAGGTCGGTCGTGCCGCCGTCGTAGCCGGTGATCGTGCCGAGCAGCGGCGCGACGGCTTTGCCGTCGCGGCTCCCGCTCTGCTGGCCGCGCAGCAGCGGGTAGCGGTCGAAGCCGTGCTCCAGGCCGAATTCCGGGGCGTTCAGCCAGGAGCGCCGGATCACGTGCTGCGTGAGGCCGACATCGGGCGCCTTGGCCATCACGCTGGACAGCATCGCGCTGCACTCGGGGTCCGGCAGCGCACGCCCGTGCCCGACGGAATACTCGGGATGCGCGGGCTGGCAGTGATAGCACTCGCAGTAGTTCTCGACCGCGAGCTTCCAGTTGCTGCGGATCGGGTAGTTCTGCCGGTGGGCGACCTTCGCCTTGCCGAGACCGTACGGGGCAAGTGCAGGCCCCATCGCGCGCTCCAATTCCCCGAAGTCAGGCGCCTGCTCGTCGAAGTTGACGAAGATGAGGCCCTCGAACACCCGCGCCTGCAGGCGACGCAGCCCGTGCGCGGCCCGGTCGAATCCTTCATCCATGCGCGCGGCCGCCTTCAGCGAGCCGTCGAGGCCGTAGGTCCAGCCGTGATAGGGGCAGGTGAACCGCGCCTCGTGCCCCGTGGCGGCATCGCAGATGCGCGAGCCGCGGTGGCGGCAGACGTTCATGAGGGCGTTGACGCCGCCTTCCCCGTCGCGCACCACGATGACGGACTCGCCCGCGATCTCGAACAGGAAATAGTCGCCCTTGCCCGGAACCATGCTCTGGTGCCCGACGTAGTGCCAGGCCTTGAACATGATGTGCCGGACCTCGAGCTCGTAGATCTCCGGATCCTTGTAGGCGGCGCCCGGCAGCGCGTAGCCCTGGCGGTAGCCCTCGAATACCCTGCCCAGAGATTCAGCCACGTTTGCCTCCTGCGCCGTTCATTGTGCCCCAACCGGGCGCCGGCGATTCGAGACGATGGATGCGGTCGCGACCGCGAGCGCGACCATCGCGATGATGATGGTCGTGATCGCGTTGATGTCCGGCGTCACGCCGAGGCGGACCTTGGCGAAGATGTACATCGGCAGCGTCGTCGCGCCGGGCCCCGACACGAAGCTCGAGATCACGAGGTCGTCGAGCGACAGCGTGAAAGAGAGCAGCCAGCCCGAGACGAGTGCCGGCAGCAGCATGGGGACGGTGATGTCGAAGAAGACGGCGAGCGGACGGCCGCCGAGGTCCATCGCGGCTTCCTCGAGCGACTCGTCCATGGCGGAGAGGCGCGAGCGCACGACCACGACGACATAGGCCATCGAGAACGTGATGTGGGCAATGGTGATGGTCGTCGCGCCGCGGTTCATCGGCCAGCCGATCAAATTGGCCATCGAGATGAACAGGAACAGGAGCGACAGGCCGGTGATGATCTCGGGCATGACGAGCGGCGCCGTCACCATGCCCGACAGCAGCAGCCTGCCGCGCAGGCGCACCAGCCGGTGCAGCGCCAGCGCTACGATGGCGCCGAGCGCGGTCGCGAAGGTCGCGCTCAGGAAGGCGATCCTGAGGCTGAGCAGCGCCGCCTCGAGCAGTTTCTCGTCCTCGAGCAGGCTCGCGTACCAGCGCAGCGAGAAGCCGCCCCAGAGCGTGACGAGCCGCGAGTCGTTGAAGGAATAGATCACGACCGAGACGATCGGGATGTAGAGCAGCGCGTATCCGAAGGCCACGACCGAGACTAGGCCCAGTGAGCGGCCCTTCATCGCGCGGCCTCCTGCTCGCGGGTCTGGAGTCGCTGGAACCACATGATCGGCGCGATCAGCAGGAGCAGCAGGACGACGGAGACTGCGGAGGCCACCGGCCAGTCGCGGTTGACGAAGAACTCGTCCCAGAGCACGCGCCCGATCATCAGCGTGTCGGCGCCGCCGAGCAGCGCCGGGATCGTGAACTCGCCGACCGCCGGGATGAAGACCAGCAGGCAGCCGCCGATGATGCCCGGGACCGACAGCGGCAGCGTCACGTCCACGAACGCCTGCCAGCGGCGCGCGCCGAGGTCGGCCGCGGCGTCCAGCAGGTCGAGGTTCAGCCGCTCGAGGTTCGCGTACAGCGGCAGGATCATGAACGGCAGGTACGAGTACACGATGCCGAGGTAGACGGCAAAGTCGTTGTAGAGCATCTGCAGCGGCGCGTCGATGATGCCGGCCCAGAGCAGGAACTCGTTGATGATGCCGCGGTTGTTGAGCAGGCCGATCCAGGCGTAGACGCGCAGCAGGAAGGAGATCCAGAACGGCAGGATCACGGCCAGCAGCAGCAGGTGCCGGCGGCCCGGCGGCTGGCGCGCGATGAAGTAGGCCATCGGGTAGCCGAGCAGCAGGCACAGCAGCGTGCCGATCGCCGCCATCTTGAGCGACGAGAGATAGATGATCCCGTAGTAACCGTCCTGGAACAGGAACGCGTAGTTCGAAAGCGTGATCCGCAGGCCCTCGAAGCCCTGCGCGCCCCACTCGAGCAGCGGCGTGAACGGCGGCTGGGCGACGATCGGTTCCGCGACGCTGATCTTCAGGATGATCAGGAACGGCATCAGGAAGAACAGCAGCAGCCAGAAGTGCGGCAGCTTGACCGCGCGGCGCAGCCAGCGCAGGGAGCGATCGTCGTGGCCGTGCGTTGCGTCGCTCATGTGCGCAGCAGGATCGTGCTGCCGACCTCCCAGGACAGGTACACCTCGTCGTCCCACTCCACCGTCAGCTTCGCCGACCGGCGCAGGTTCTGTGCGCTGACCTGCACCACCGCCCCGCTACGGGCACGCACGCGGTACAGCGACTGGTCGCCGAAGTAACCGAGGTCGCGTACGACGCCCTTCACGACGTTGCGGTCGGCGCCGGCCGGCGCCTCGCGGCTGATCGTGATCTTCTCGGGGCGCACGGCGACGCAGACGGAGCCGTCGACCCCGGACAAGTCGTCGCAGGCGACGGCGAGGTCGGCATCGAGCGCGTCGGCGCGCAGTTGCAGCCTGCCGTTTGCGCGGCCGGTCACCTGGCCCTCGATCAGGTTGATGTTGCCGACGAAGCCGGCCACGTAGCGGTTGGCCGGGTACTCGTAGACCTCGCCCGGCGTGCCGACCTGCGCGATCTTTCCCTCGTGCATGACGGCGATCCGGCTCGCGAGAGTCATCGCCTCGTCCTGGTCGTGGGTCACGACCACGAACGTGGTGCCGAGCTGGTACTGGATGTTGGCGAGCTCGAACTGCGTGTGCTCGCGCAGCTTTTTGTCGAGCGCCGCGAGCGGCTCGTCGAGCAGCAGGAGTTTCGGGCGCTTCACGAGCGAGCGGGCGAGCGCCACGCGCTGCTTCTCGCCGCCGGAGAGCTTCTCGGGCTTGCGGCCGGCGAGCGGCCCAAGCTTCACCATCGCCAGCATCTCGGCGACCCGTTCGCGGATCTGCGGCGCCGGCAGTCCCTCCTTCTTGAGGCCGTAGGCGACGTTCTGCTCGACGGTCATGTGCGGAAACAGCGCGTAGGACTGGAACATCAGGTTGACCGGGCGCTCAAAGGGCGGCACGTCGGTCATGTCGGCGCCGTCGATCAGGATCCGCCCGCCGGTCGGGTGCTCGAAGCCGGCGAGCATCCGGAGCAGCGTCGTCTTGCCGCAGCCGGAGCCGCCAAGGATCGCGAACAGCTCGCCCTTGAGGATTTCGAGCGAAACATCGTCGACGGCGGTGACGTCGTCGTAGCGCTTGGTGACGCCCTCGATGCGGACCAGCGGCGGAGGTTTCGGCTCGCTCACAGCCCGGTCTTCACGCGCGACCAGAGCCGCGACCGGCGCCGTTCGACGATAGGGTCCCGGATGCGGCCCTTGTGCAGGGAGTCGCGCACCGCGTCGGGTGGAAACACCGCCGGGTCGTTGCGGATCTCGGGCGGCAGCAGCGGCAGCGCCGCCAGGTTCGGCGTCGCGTAGCGGGTCTCGACCACGATCGAGGCCGCCACCTCGGGCCGCATCAGGTAGTTCAGGAACTTGTGCGCGTTGTCCGGGTGCTGCGCATCGGCCGGGATGAACCAGAGGTCGAACCAGGCGAGCGTGCCTTCCTTCTGCGTCGTGTACGCGAGCGGCACGGGCCGGCCGGCCTGCTGGCCGCGCATCATGGCCTGCGCGTAGTCGCCGGACCAGCTCATGGCAATGCAGACTTCCTCGTTCGGCAGGTCGATCAGCATCTTCGCCGAACTGAAGTAACGGATGTAGGGCCTGACGTCTTTCAGGAGCTTCTCGACGTCGGCGAGATCCTGCTCGTCGAGGCTGTTCGGGTCGCGGCCCAGGTAGAGCAAGGCCATCGGGATGACGTCCGTCGGCTCGTCGAGGAAGGTCACGCCGCAGTCGGCAAAGCGCTTCACGACTCCCGGTTTGAACAGCATGTCGCCGCTCGTCACCGGCGCATCGGGCATGCGCTCCGCGACCAGGCGCTTGTTGTAGGCGAACCCCGTCGTTCCCCAGAGGTAGGGCACGCCGTAGCGGTTGCCCGGGTCTTCCTCGGCGACCCATTTCATGACCCAGGGATCGAGGTGCCTGAGGTTCGGCAGCTTCGACTTGTCGAGCGGCTGGTACACGCCGATCGGGATCAGGCGCGCGGAATATCGCTCGGCGTGCACGACGACGTCGTAGCCCGTGCGGCCGGCGAGCAGGCGTGCCTCGGCCATCTCGGTCGAGTCGTAGGTGTCGTAATTGACCTTGATGCCGGTCTCGCGCTCGAAGTTCCTGATGGTGTCCGGCGCGATGTAGTCGGGCCAGGTGAAAACGTTCAGGACATTGTCTTCTTCACCATCGTCCTTCGCGGCGTCGGCAGCGCCGGCGGCGGCCAGCGCGCACAGGGCGAAAAACGCGAGCGCACGATTCACGGCTTCACAGCCCCCCGAGGCCGCGCTTGGCGAGCGCGCGCGCGATGATGAGCCGCTGCACCTCGCTCGCGCCTTCCCAGATGCGGTCGACGCGAAGCTCGCGGAAGAATCGCTCGGCGGCGTTCTCGCGCATGTAGCCACGGCCGCCAAGGATCTGCAGCGCGCGGTCGGCGATGCGGTTCGCGGCCTCGGAGGCATACAGCTTCGCGATCGAGCAGCGCACGTGCAGGGACTTCAGGTCCTCGCCGCGGTCGTGCGCCTCGGCCGCCTCGAAGGTGATGAGCCGGGCTGCCCAGAGCTCAGTCACGCTGTCGGCGAGCATCGCCTGCACCATCTGCTTCTCGGCCAGCGGCTCGCCGCCGATCATGCGCGTCGCGGCGTAGGCGCTCGCCTCCTCGATCAGGCGCGCGGCGGCCCCGCAGCAGCGAGCGGCGATCATCAGCCGCTCGCGGCGGAACCAGGCATGCGAGTAGCGCATGCCGCCTCCCTCCTCGCCCAGGCGGTTGCCTTCCGGCACGAAGACGTCGGTGAAGCGGTAAGTCGGGTGGTGGGCGCTGAAGGTGTGGCTGAAGGACGGCGTGCGCAGGACTTCGATGCCGGGCGTCCCCTTGTCGATGAAGAACAGCGAATCGGAGCCCGTGTGCGGCCCGTCGGCGATCTTCGCCTGCAGGATGAAATAGTCGGCGAGGTTGGCGCTCGTCACGTACCACTTCTCGCCGGAGATCGCGTAGCCGCCCGGCGCGCGGCGCGCGGTCGTCTCCACCACCACGTCGGAACCCGAGCCGCTCTCGGTGATCGCGTAACACTCCTTCCTCGCGCCGCTCGCGAGCGGCAGGATGTAACGCCGGATCTGGTCCTCGGTGCAGGCCTCGAACATCCAGCTCTGGGCCTCGGAGAAACACCAGCAGAGTGCGTTGGTCACGCGGCCGAGCTGTTCCCAGACCGCGACCTGGTCGACGATGCGCAGCTCAAGCCCGCCATGCGACTTCGGCACGTCCATGGCGCTGAAACCGAGCTCGACGGCGCGCTTCTTGTGCCGCTTCTCCACCTCGGCGGCAAGCCGGCCGTCGTTCAGCTCGGCCTCGACCTCGTGCGGGATGAGTTCTTCGGTGGCGAACTTGAAGGCGCGGTCGCGCCATCCGCTTGCGGTTGCATCGAGCGCGATGTCCATCCTAGGACTTCCCCTCGGCGGCCGGCTGGCTGAAGTGCCGCGGAAACACGTCCGCGAGGTATGAGAGCGTAATGCGGCGGGCACGTTCGCGGCTCATGGAATCTGGCCGCACCAGCAGGTCGAGCCATAACCCGTCGGTCAGGGCCGAGAGCCCGTCAGCCACCACGGCCGGTTCGACGTCCTTGTAACCGCCCTCCTCGCACAACCGGGCGCAGATCAGGCGGACCATGTCGTCATAGGAACGGTCGCGCTCTGCGCAGATGCGCCGGTACGTCGGACGGAAGCGCCGCTCGCCCCAGAAGGCGAACCAGACCGCGAGCTTGTCGCTCGAGCAGATGTTGCGCCGGAAATCGAGCTCGACCATGGCCAGCAGGCCGGCCACCGGCGAGACCTCGCCCGCGGCCGCCGCCGCCTGGCAGGCGCTCCGGTACTCGTCGGCGAGATAGCGCAGGGTTTCCGTCAGCAGGCCTTCCTTGCTGCGGAAATGCAGGTTCACGATGCCCTGCGAGAGCCCGGCTTCCTGGGCGACCGTGGCGATCGTCGTGTCGGCCAGCCCGCGCTCGGCGACCGAGCGGATCGTCGCCAGAATCAGCTGCTCGCGGCGCTCCTCGGGGGGCGCCGTACGGCGCCTGGGAACGACCGCGAGCCGTCGTTTAGCGCTCACAAAAAATCTTCTGAAATCATGTGGTTAGAATAGATTCCGGGGCGCAACGAGGCACCATCTTACCCGGTTCCCGGGCCCAATCCAATGAATGAACGCCTATTCACTCGAAATGGACGCCGGCGCCCCTTTTGGGGGAAACTACGCCATCCCGATCGACCCTTACGGACCTGGCTGGAGGCCTGCACCCATGACCCGAAGCCTTGCGAAATCCAACGCGCAGTTCAAGAAGGCCATCCGCCACCTCCCCCTCGGGGTTTCCTCGAACTTCCGCTACTGGGGCGAGGAAAAGACGATCTACGTGAAGTCGGGCAAGGGCGCGCGCCTGACCGACATCGACGGCAACGAATACATCGATTACCGCCTCGCCTACGGGCCCTGCATCCTCGGCTACGCCGACCCGCGGGTCGATGCGGCGGCGCGGGCGGGCCAGGAAATCGGCGGCGTCTTCGCCCTCTCCACGGAGCGGGAATGTACCGTGGCTGAACGCATCTCCAAGATGGTGCCGGCGGCCGAACTGGTGCGCTTCTCGAACTCGGGTACCGAGGCCGTGATGGCGGCCCTGCGCGTTGCCCGCGCGCACACCGGCAAGGATTCCTACGTCGTCATCGAGGGCGGGTACCACGGCGTATTCGACGCCGCCCTGTGGACCACGGCGGTCGAGGAC
>Ga0209706_10001074_pt1 | contig 15485 bp, 15 predicted proteins | sample PPLLaktember2015_6_FD_187263 | JGI IMG/M metagenome (GOLD analysis project Ga0209706, IMG submission 187263) | Freshwater sediment microbial communities from Prairie Pothole Lake near Jamestown, North Dakota, USA - PPLs Lake P8 Core (1) Depth... | ecosystem: Environmental > Aquatic > Freshwater...
GATCGCCGCTCACCCGCTCTTGTTCTTTCCGACCAGGAACGCAAGGACCGCAACAAGGAACGCGGCGAGCACCCCTGATACTACCATGAATCCCTGCTCCTGTTCATACCGTGTAAAAAAATCCTTACTTCCCTCACCGGGGGTGCTGATAGTGACCTGCTGGCGGGCGGACACTCCGGTAAGCGGGTCGGTGGCTACCAGCATGAACGTTCCGGGAGGAAATGTGGCGGCGCTGACAGAGGTGCTATAGGTGCAGGTATTTTCTGTCTCACAGGGATCGGTCTGGCGGGACACGCGAAAAGCTCCCAGCCGGGTGCCTTCGGCCGCGGAAAAGGCCTCTACGATCATATACTCAGGGGGTTTGTTGTAGGAGACGTACCCGTTCCAGGTCAGCAGGAGCTCAAACGACGCATCCTGGCCGGAGGGATTACCTGACACCGCCATGAGAAGTGACGGCTGGACCGGTGGTGTCGATGCTATACCGGAAGCCGGGATAACAAGGATGGCCAGCACAGCCGCCACGATAAACCGGAACAGACCATATTGAAAAGTTTCACCCGGAAGAGATACCATATTCTTAGGGAGCGATGCAGCTGGGATAGGCTTTGTGGTCGGATACCGTTGTGCAGTTCCTGTTCTTTCGGGATCGTAGTCTCATCCGGAATCAGATATGTTTACCGGAAGACACCGGCACTTGTGGATACTGTTCAACAGAAACGGGCATGAACGTTGAATGGATCTCACCCAACCATGAAAAATTATGAAGGAACGAATGGCATCCATAACCGTGCTCTTGATAAGCCCAGGGGCAGAGTTTTCAGGAAAATGAAGCCGCCGCGGGGGCCTCTCTTCAGGGGCGGCGCAGGTCAATCACAATAGAGGGATTGGCACTTCCCGAAATTACCGGGATTGTGCAATTTTCAGTAGAAACGGGCATGAACAGAGTGTTCGCACCCAAACCATGAAAATCATTAAACCATGCAATTTCAGGAGGATCACCCGCCTCAGGGCATCTCCGAGGCACGGCGGGGCAGTGCGGTGTTTTGCAAATATACCTACAGACACCGATCCGCCGCGGGGGCGCCCCATCGGGGGCGGCGGGGTTCATCGCAAATAATTTGGAATTATAAACATTCCACTACGCACTTCTGTTTAATTCTATTTTCAGTAGAAATCCACGCAATATTTTTCTTAACGCTCTTTGGGCATGGCATGTAGTGCCTCAGCCCCCGCTCCTGTGGCATCCCCCTGGAGCGATTACTCCAGAAAAGGTACTACAACACCATCGCAAAGCGCAGGGGCGGTTCGGGGGAAAGGCACTGTCCCCTCCGTAAACAGGTGCTTTACCATTTGTTGAAAACTCAGGGTTTCTGCAAAGCCGAAAATACGTGTCTTAATAGTAAGTGACAGTATGTCTGTTTATCACGCAGCATCCCGTCAGGGAGTAACCCGGAAAATTTTTAAAAATCTTTTTCCGTGATTCAGATTTTGTAACGTCTTTTGAAAAATGACCACATGTATTAATAAAATCAGCGCCTCAGGGTGTTTGCCTCAGGGAGGACAATACCGGAGTGCAGCGGGGATTGCGATCAGTTCCCGGGTTTACCCGGCCAATAACCCGGAAATGACAAAAGAGATCGCATTCACCGGGCCGGACTGGGAACACGGTATACCTGACCTGAACTGGTATGTCTGCAGATCTAAACGGCATATGTTCTGCAGGTGAAAAACCGGTTCAGGGTGCCGGTTCAGATCCGTGAACACTGCCGATAACCGGGCAATTCAACGGGAACCCTACGGTATGGACCTGTGAATGACCAAGACGCCGGGATTCGGGGCCGATGCACCCTGAGTGATGTTCTTCCGGGGCTAACCTTCATCATGCGTTTTTAGTGTAATTACAGACTTACAACCTTCAGCTGGCGTATACAGAAAAAAAAGCGAACCGGACTGGACTGTGCCGGTTCCATCCGTGATGATGAATCACATTGTTTAAGAGAATCTTTTTTCCAGTCTTCGCATCAATATCTGCATGAGATAATTATCCGGAAACAAAAGGAACCTGAATTATGATACCACTGGACATAGGAACAGGGATTTTAATCGTGGTTGTAGCAATCATTGCAATTTGTGTTATATACGCAAGTATCCGCTGGTGGAGATGGCACCGGCAGCAGTATTAATCGTGGATTTTATGTTCCCGGCCGTCCAGAGACCTTACCATGCCTGATACACCACCCTGCCCATTCTGTTCACCGGACCCGAAGGTAATAAAGGCAAAAAATGAGCTCTGGTATGCACGCTGGGACAGGTTTCCGGCCTCAAAAGGACACATGCTGGTGATCCCCTTCCGGCATGTCCAGGACTGTTTTGATACTACACCGGAAGAGAAACGTTCCCTGTTTGAACTCATTGACGCCGCAAAAAAGATCATTGATGAAAAATATTCGCCGGATGGCTACAACGTCGGTTTTAATGCCGGAAGGGATGCAGGCCAGGGCGTCATGCACTGCCACGTGCATGTGATCCCGCGCTATCACGGGGATACCGACAATCCTCACGGGGGAGTACGGGGTGTTGTCCGGAAGTGGGAGCACTGAGGAGTGCCTCTGGATCTGAGTCTCATAGGGGTTCACGTCATCCCGCCCGCCAGAAACCCGACCACCGGCAGGAACAAGGCATCAGATATCCGGGGAAGGGGGATAGGGAAAGATGATCCGGGCGGCCCACAGAAACAGAAAAAGAGATCCTGGTGAAATTCTCAGCTCTTTTTGAGCTTCATCAACGTGATATCAAGGATCCCGTTGCGGACACTGTACCGGCTGCGGGAAACATCGACAGGGAATTTCATTCTGATGATGGCTACCCGTTCATCTAAAAAGATCCGTACTGCATCCTTCATGATCTCGACGCAGGGTGGACTCCTTGCAGCCAGTGGCAGCCGGGCAGTAATGAACAGGGCATCCTCAGATTCGATCGTCTCGAAAGGCAACCGGTCGCCGTTGTCATTCCCGATGACCCTGAATGCCAGAGGGGGCAGTACGGGGCCGGATGAGATAATGGTATACCCGATGATACGTGCACGCTCGTTCCCCGGCATGTGCCGCATGATTTCAGCCACAATCTCCGAAAGATCGACATAAAGATCATCGGGGTGATTGTCCTGTGCTTTTATCACCGTGCCCTCCTCCATGCGCAAATGGCAATAGTCCGTCCGGGTATTAAATCTTTGGAACAAGGAAAATTGCTGTTCCTGCCAGCTGGACCGCTCCTGGTGGTGCACGCGATGCAGGCTGTGACTATTCAGAGTATGATCTGCCTGGTGAAAGAGCCCGCCTCGTGATGAACGGGCATACCGGCAGGATGCAGCCTGCCGGCATCAAAGGGAATTGCTCGTAGCATCCAGAGGTGAGGATGGACGAGGTCTCCATACCATTATATAATGTGAGCGGTATGTATTGTTTTTTTATAGGTATTTCCCTTCATGATGTCTGTCACCGGATCTCATGAAAAAAACCGGGGTGAGGCTGTGTTTGAAAAAATCCTGTTCCCGACCAATTTTTCAGAAGAGGCAAAGACTGAACTCCATTGTATTACCGGCATTCCCGGAATCCGGGAAATAATCCTTCTCCACGTAATCAGACAATACCCGCTTCCGATGGCAACACCGATCACGGAAGGTCTGGCACTTCAGAACGCTCAGGTCTACCTGCAGAAAGCAAAAGCCTACATTGCATCACTCAGCCCGGATATACGGGTGACACTTGAAGAAACGACCGCAATTGATATCACTGACTCAATTCTTGAAAAAGCAGAAGACTTCCGTGCCGGCCTGATTGTCATTCATGCATCCATAAAAGGCATCATGACGGGTGTGCTGCTTAATCATGTATCCTCAAAGGTTCTCTGCCGAATCAGCAGAATCAATGTCATGATTACCCCCGATACCCTCGTTGAATCTCTGACCGGATTGAAATATGAAAAGTTCTGTCCGATGATCTTCTCCCGTATTCTCTGCCCTACAAATTTCTCTGATCTCTCGTTGAAGGCAACAGCTCTTGCCGGTACCATGCATGGCGTGAGTGAGATCATTCTCCTGCATGTCGTCGAGACCGGCGAGAGCGGGTACTATCCTGAGGAGAGGGTCAAAGCAGCAGAGATCCGGATCAACGCACTCTGCGACCAGCTGAACGCACAAGGTATTAAAGCGAGGATTATCGTCCTGGCAGGAAAACCTGAGATCGAAATTCCCCGTATTGCCCGGGAAGAGGACGTATCCCTTGTCTGGATGGGATCTACCGCACACGGCTGCCTTCACGACCTCTTTTTCGGCAGCACGGTGCATGACGTGATCATGAACGCGGCGCGGCCCGTTATCGTAATCCGGTCAGCTCAGTAAGGCATCCGCAGAGTATTCCCGTTTGCTCTGTTCCTGACCGCAGCTCCTGTTCCTTGTTTTCCGGTAACGGGAATCGAAGGTCTTATCATTCATCCGGATCGGCGAAGTGATCCCGGGAAGGATTCCGGATGTTCTTCTCCGGCTGCCTGTCCTTTTTCCCAGGATTTTCGGGTTCGGAGATCGAAAATTGCGTCCCTCCAGATCAGTAAAGCGAACATATTCCGGATTGTATATCCATGGGTACAGATCCTGTTTTCCCCGCTTTTCGGGTAATGGGATCGAAGATTACCGGTGAAGATGGTTTCTCATTTCACCGGTAATGCGGGCAGCGAACTCTTCAACCGTCGGTACGAATGCACCGCTGTCCACGTCACGCTCGAGAGTTACTGCCGATGATACAAACCGCATCCCTTTTTTCTCCAGCAGGTTTCTCACCCCTGCAATCGTCCCTTCCGACCCTCTTCCCGCCATCTCCGCGATCACGTGAAAGGACTTTCCCTCGCCACCGCTCACATCGGAAGGGTACTCGTTCACGTACGACGGGACCTTGCCAGCCCATACGGGGGTTGCGATGATCAGCTCGTCAATCCCTGCAAGATCGGTTGCGCACGGCATGATTGCCGATTTTATGGCTCTGTTGAACCCCTAAGATTTCAACAAATTGCGAATCACCTGTTATCGGAGGGGACAGTGCCTGTCCCCCCGAACCGCCCCTGCGCTTTGCGATTATGTTGTAGTACCTTCTTCGGAATTATCGCTCCAGAGGGGATGCACAGCGGCGGGGGCGGAGGCATTACGTGCCGTAGTCCCAAAGAGCGTTAAGAAAAATATTGTGAAGATTTCCTATGAAAATAGAATTACCTATGAAAATAGAATTAAACAGAAGTGCGTAGTGGAATGTTTATACCTCTTATATATTTACGATGAACCCCGCCGCCCCCGATGGGGCGCCCCCGCGGCGGATCGGTGTCTGTAGGTATATTTGCAAAACACCGCACTGCCCCGCCGTGCCTCGGGGAGGCCCTGAGGCGGGGGATCCTCCTGAAATTGCATGGTTTAATGATTTTCATGGTTTGGGTGCGAACACTCTGTTCATGCCTGTTTCTACTGAGCCGATTTTATAAAAAAAAGGTCTTTAACAATGTGCCCGGCACGCCATATTCCCTGAGAGGAACAATGCGCACCAGCTCCGCACCCAGCAGGCGGGCAAGGGTGACAGCGACCCGATCGGTGTGCCCATTCCGGGAAAAAAAGGCAATGCGTATTCTCATCGGGATACCTCCAGCACCCGGCAATCGTTATTTTGCGATGTTTCCTTCCCGTTTCACCAGTATCTCGGTACTGACCGAGGCGAAACGACCTGAAAATTCGATCGCGTACATGCCCGGATCCCTGATCACGTACTCCTGCTGGTAGAGCGGGATCCCGTATATCCTGCCCCATCCTGTCTGGTCGTAGAGAGCCCCGTCCCTGACAATCTTCATTTCGAACCATGACTCCTCGTCCGGGCGATCGATGGTTGCAGTATCAATCACTTTATGGGCATCCCTCGGTTCGAACCATTTCACATCGGTAATGTTACGGGGAATGATGTTATAACGGATAATCATGGGCGGATTTTTCATGTCGAAGGATATCCTGTAGGCATTGGCCAGGTTATACTCCATGTCATTTTCATAAATGGTGAGATAGTCACGGGGATCATACAAAAAATTCTCGACTGAAGCCAGTTGTGCGTACTCCTCCTGGTGACTTTGCGGTCCGGTCTCAGCTTCGGGTAGTATCTGCTCAACAGTGACGTACCGGGGGGTCGGTTCGGGCGTCGGGAGGGGTGGGATTGGCGTCATCATCGACATAGGTTTCTGGAAGACTGATGCGGCGAAGGTCGTATTGTTGATCCTGGTTAATCCTGCGGATGGATTGATCACCGCCGCAGAGGAATTATTGGCAACTGTACCGGGGACGGATGCAAATGAAAAGACGGACATTGCAAGGACAAGTATTACCAGCACCATTGCGCCAATGGTGAAGGGGAAGTATTGTTTATAGGGATAATCAACAGACGGAACCGCCGGGATATAATCGGGGACGTGAGTGAGCTGGACCTCACTTCGCGGGCGGTTATCCACCTTCACGAGGATCCGGTTTTCATCGCTCCGCCTCCTGACCAGTCCGGCGGGGTTCTGGTAGAGTTGCATGGGATAATTTGTCTTTACCGGTGCTTCGAGTGCGGAGAGGACTTCCAGCGACCTTCGCGCCGGGACATGGCCCTGTGCAATCCGGTCATTGAGAATGCGCAGGGGGTCCAGAAGGTCTTCCCAGGAAAAATCAGGACCTTTCGCGTCGTCGGGACGTGACTTTCCTTCAAGGTCGGACTCGAGCTCATCAATCTCGAATTGATCACGTAAGCTTCTGAGCAGTACAGGAATCTCTTCATCCGGCTCTTCCTTTCCAAACCTCCTGAGTAATGAAATGGCGATAAGGTGGGATATTTCATCGGTGAAGGTAGCATCGGGCGAAAACCTGTTGAAGGTCTCCACAAAACCCACCAGCTCACCGAGGATGGACCGGCTATCCGTTTCCAGCCCGAATTTTTTTTCTATTGAATTTCCCAGGGGCAGTACGATGGCATGGATTTCATTTTTTAAGGTTTTCTGGAGATCTTCCCATCGCAGCCATGTTTCTTCATCGGCAATCTTTGAAAATGCACCAAGGATCAGGAAGTAATTTGCATTCACACCTTTTTTCCGGAGCAGGCGGTATATTTTTTCCAGGTCTTCTAAAAAAGCGATGATGTCCAGGCACACCCGCAGCCGCATCTGCCCGCCTGCGTCACTGCCGGGGATCTGGCTTTCCATCTCAAATTCCTGTCTTTTCTCGTAAAAAAAGGAGAAAACATTATCGAGACTGTGCTCCTGGAGATCGATTACCTGGTGTTTGTAAAGTTCAAGAAAAATTTTTATTGAATTTTTCCGGGTCTCGTCGTAGAGCCGGCAATAATTCGTACAATAGTGATGGAAGAGCTGGTACTCCTCTTCGCTGAAATTGAGGGTGACCCTTCCCATATAGAATAATAATGATGTCTCGTATTTTATCCTTATGATAAAATTCAGAATTCATAGTAATTTTACTTCACGACTATCTGAGTATTGACATCGACCCTGGTTGTGGTACCCATACCAGGAGACGGTACATCATTTCATCATACCCGGGGTCCGGGCATGGTCTCAGATTTTCCTTTCCTCACCCATTCGACCTGAGTTTCAGGATCCCTCTGCCTGTGCAAAACGGGATGCCGGGCAGGTATACCGTCTGTCCAAAAACCAAAAAACCGGTGCCAGGGGCAGGAGGACAAAGGTAATGGCCGGGAGGATCACGGGTGAGCTGAACAACCGTTTCCTGAGATGTCGCTGCCGGATAATTCTTCCGATATCCTGCCTGAGCTCCGGTCTCTTCCCGGAGAAAAAGTCGACGTCAAGAGAATTCCGCTGGTAACTAAAAAGACTGTCCATGACCCCGGCCCGGTTTTGTCCGGTTCAGGGATTTTGTGCTGGTGTTTCCAGGTGACCGGATACCGGTCACCGGAAATACTCCACCACATTCCGGAAGAACTGCATATTCAGCGATTCGACCGGCGCTGTCAGGCCTTCCCGCTTCATCAGTTCCCTGCGGAGAGGCCAGTCGTACAGGTTCACAAACTCCATCGCCCGCTCCGGGTGTGGCATCAGACCGAGTACCCTCCCATCCGCAGAGGTGATGCCGGCAATATCTCCCATTGAACCGTTGGGGTTGAAGGGGTACACTCCCTCGGCCGGGTGCAGGTCCTCATGGCAATAGGTGAATGCGATCATCTTCTGCCGTTTCAGGCGCTGCAGGGTCTCTTTTGAACAGTAGAAATTGCCCTCGCCGTGGGCGACCGGGCAGTAGATCCGCCCGATGCCCCGTGTCCAGAGGTTATCTGCCTCGGGTTTCAGTGTGACAAACCGGCATTCCAGCCTCCCGTTCCGGTTGGGCATCAGGGCAATGTCCCGGATATACTGCCGGTCAAATGCCGGTACAAGCCCGAGGTTTGCCAGGATCTGGAAACCGTTGCAGATCCCGAGCACCAGGTTATCGCCATCCAGGAACTCCATGAGGTCTTCCCATACGTTGTTGCGCAGCCGGTTTGCATACGCATTGCCGGCCCCGGTATCGTCCCCGTACGAGAACCCGCCGGGGAAGACCAGCAGCCGGTAATCCGAAAGCCGGTTCCGTCCCGCGATCAGGTCATTGATGTGGACGATGTCAGAAGTCATCCCTGCCCGGGCGAGCACCTCCTGCGTCTCCATCTCGGAGTTGATCCCAAAGCCACTCATGATAATGGCTTTCTCCGGAATCATCTCCCTGCCGGTCGTTACCTTTGAGGATGTCCGTTTCAGTGTCCTGCGTGCAACCACCATGTCAGTACCTCCGGAAGGGTGCCTTGTAGACAGCCTCGAGTTCATCAACCGTAAGGTCCAGCAGGAGCTTCCGGGCGGTGATCCGCAGGGACCTGCCACCGACCCGCCCGAGCAGGGACGCACCTGTCCCGAGTATGCGTTCAAACGCCCTCTTGTTGTCCGGAGCCACCGTGACCACGAACCTGCCGAGCGACTCCGAGAAGAGGAAATAATCCGGGCGCATGCCTGCATCAAGGGTAAGATCCATGCCGAGCCGTCCCGCGATGGCAACTTTGGCAAGCGCAGTCCCGAGTCCGCCATGGCTGACCGGGCAGGCCGACGCGATGAGCTCGCGGGAGATCGCTTCCGTCAGTCTCCCGTAGCGTTCCCGTGCAGCCGCCGCATCCAGCCCGGGGACGGTATTCCCGACAGAGCCGAGATACGCAAAATACTCGGACCCACCCAGTTCCTCAAAGGTCTCTCCGATGACGTAGACCAGGTCGCCGGCAATCTTGGCATCCAGGGACACCGCCTTTGAGATGTCCTGGTGAATCCCGATGGAGGAGATGAGGAGTGTCGGCGGCACGGAGATTTTCACCGGGTTGTTCTCCGCATCATAACCGGAGAAATCATTGAACATGCTGTCCTTTCCCGAGATAAACGGCGTCCCGAAGGCGGTGGCAAACTCATAACACCCTCTCGCCGCACGCTTCAGCTGCCCGAGCCGCTCTGGTTCATCCGACGAGCACCAGCAGAAATTATCGAGGATCGCGATGGTATCGAGCGGGACACCGATGGCGATCAGGCCCCGGATTGCTGTATCAATCCCTGCCCCTGCCATCAGGAAGGCATCGATCTCCGAGTACGAGGGGAAGAGTCCCTGCGACAACCCGACACCTTTTTTTGAGCCGGGGACGACCCGGGTCAGCGTGGCATCTGCCTGCACCCGCCCCGCTCCCTGGACCGGGCCAAGCACATGGCCCCCCTGCACGGTATGGTCATACTGGATCGAAATGAACTCTTTTGAGCAGAGGTTTTTCCTCTGCAGCATCGCGAGCAGCGTCGCATCGAGCCGCTCCGGGCAGGGAATGCAGGGTTCAGGATATGTTTTTTTCGTGTACGTGGTTTCCAGGTGTTTCTTCGGCAGGCCGTCATGGAGGAAGTCCAGCCCGACATCCATCACCACGGTGCCACGGCTCTCGACTACGCACCTGCCGGTGTCCGTGAAGGTACCAATGACCGTTGCCTCGACCTCCCGCCGCTGCATCAGCTCCATGAAGGCGTCGAGTTTCTCCGGCGGGATCGCGAGGGTCATTCGCTCCTGCGATTCAGAGATCCAGATCTCCCAGGGCGCCATGCCGGGATATTTCAGGGGCACCCTGTCGAGGTACACATGACAGCCGTTGCACTCTTTTGCCATCTCTGCAACAGAACAGGATATCCCGCCCGCCCCGTTGTCCGTGATGCTGTGATACAGCCCCATGTCCCGGGCCTCCTTCACGATCACGTCCGAGAACTTCTTCTGGGTGATCGGGTCGCCGATCTGGACTGCCGTTACCGGACTTTGGGGGTCGAGGGCCTCAGATGAAAACGTAGCCCCGTGGATACCGTCCTTGCCCACGCGTCCCCCTGCCATCACCACAAGGTCACCGGGCTGTGCCCGTTTTTCGTAGAGTTTCCTGCTGTCGTGTTCGAGCGGCATCACGCCGACCGTGCCGGCAAATACCAGCGGTTTTCCGCTGTAGCGGTTGTCAAACCAGCACCACCCCTGGGGGGTTGGAATGCCCGAGCAGTTGCCGCCGACCCCGACGCCCCGGACCACGCCGTCAAGGATCTGGCGGGGTGAGAGGACCGGGTTTGTACGATCCTTCCCCCGGAACAATGCAGGGTCCGTATCCGGGTCGCCAACGCAGTAGCCATAGACGTTGATGCAGGGTTTTGCCCCGAGCCCGAACCCGATAGTGTCCCGGTTCACCCCGACAATGCCGGTCAGGGCCCCGCCAAACGGGTCAAGGGCGGACGGCGAGTTGTGGGTCTCGACCTTGTGGGTCACGAGGTAGTGGTCATCAAAGATGATGGAGCCGGAGTTGTCGGTAAATACCGTCACGCAGATATCCTTGTCCCCCTTCTCTTTTCGGATCGTATTGGTGGCTGCCTGGATGCAGGTCTTGTAAAGCCCGCCGGGGACATCGTCATCCATGGCAGATGCGAAGATCGTGTGCTTACAGTGCTCGCTCCAGGTCTGGGCGAGCGACTCCAGCTCCACATCGGTGGGTTTCCTGCCCTGCTTATGGAAATATTCGCGGATCGCGTGCAGCTGGGCAGGGTCGAGCGCAAGCGGACCCCGCCGCTGGCCGGTCAGGCGGTCGATGATCCCCTCTTTTCCCAGGCGTGCAAGTTCCCGGTCATCCAGGTCAAGATCCACCGTTTCTGCTGTCGGCAGTTCATGCAGGCACACAGAGGGCACGACCGGATCCATGCCCTTCGTCCCGTACTCCTGCCGGGTCCTGATAATCACCCGGTTCACAAGCGGGTTTGCCAGGTTGGATGCCAGCTTCTGCACGGAGGATGGCGTCATCTTCCCGCAGACAAGATACAGCTGTGACGTATAGACCGCCTCTCCTTCACAAAACTTTATCGAAAAATAATCCTCTATCATCTGGCGGGCAGTCATGCCGACATTATCCGTAACACCGGGCAAAAAACCGACTTCCAGTGCATAATCAAAGACGGCACTTGTCGCCGTGTCAATGGTATAGTCCTGGACTACCGGATTGATGAGCTGGCTGCCGATCTGCGAGAGCTCCTGCGGGGTAAAATCCCTCGAGCTGGTAGCCAGCGTATAGACATCGATCAGGTGCACCTTGTCAACCGGAAAACCCAGAGAGCGTATCCGTTCAGTCCTGGCTGGTAACCGGGGATCGATCGTGTAGTGAACTTCTATCCGGTGGACACAGGATGTCATGTGTACTGATTATACGCAGACTATCAAAATAACTGCCGCAGCCAATGAGTGAAATCCTGAACCGGGAAACAGTCCTCCATCGTTTCCGGGCACAGGATTTTTTCTGCCGGAGCGGTAAAATCCCGGCTGCATGGGGGCATCTTAGCGGGAACAGGTGGTAGTGTCGGCAGGATCGGCGCGGTTCACTGCCAGAGTGACTGCTTTTCTTCGTCTCATACGATTCCAACGAAACCGGAACCATACATGCAGACGGGAACAATAACCGCAGAGTATATACGACCTCTCATGATACGTTGTACTGAGTAGTAAATGGCGAAAAAATGTGAACAATGCGGTGCTCCGGCTGTTGATTCCCAGTCACTTTTTTGTAACCTCTGCGGCGGGTACGTGCAGGACGATCCGGAACCTTCGCTTCCCGTCTGCAGGACCTGCGGTATTCCTGCTCCTGATGACCAGTCGGTCTTCTGCACCCGCTGTGGCCTGAAGTATCCCGCGGGCCCGGAAGACAGGTATCCGGTCTGTTCTTCCTGCGGATCTGTTGTGCCCGATGAACAGGCCGTCTTCTGTAACCGCTGCGGTACAAAAATATCAGGTCCGGAACCCGTTATGCCTGTTACCATATCCGCTGCCCCGGTTTCAGGTATTCAGGCACTCCTGAAAACTACAAAAAAGACCGGATCCTCAACGGTGAAAAAGAGGCCGGGATTGGTAATTGTTACCCAGAAAAATCATCCTGCCAGTCCACCTGCGCAGCAGGGAGAATACGTCCTGGATGAGCCCCCCGCAGATACTCAGGACGATCGCACGGAGGCCCCACCGGACCTGCAGGCACAGAAAAAGTACGCCCACCTTCCTCTGGTGGCCGATGAGGGTACCGTCGATATCCAGCCTGCAAAAAACAAGTCTGCAAAAAAATATGCACATCTCCCGCTGGTTGCTGACGAGCTTAAAGTAAAAGATACTCCCCAGGCAGGATTTTTCTCAAACGGTGCCCGCGAACCTTCATCATCACACCAGAAAAAGCATGCCACGAAAAATAGGATAATCGGTATGTTCAAACGATAGAGTGGATAAATCGTACAGGAAACCAGGGGATTATTGGAATACTGTTGGCGGGAAATAACCTTTTTGTGACAGATGACAACACGGGAATTGTTGAAATTTAATGACCCTTCACAAAGAAGACAAAGGATTTTATCCATGTAAGAGAGCTACAAAATCTGGATGAATTTCCCAAAAACCACATTATTTACGAGGGGACCCGCCTCAGGGCCTCTCCGAGGCACGGCGGGGCAGGAGGTTGCATAGATTTTAGTCATGGATCCGCCGCGGGGGCGTCCCTTCGGGGGCGGCGGCGTTCATCCTTTATTAGTCCGGAGACGCGTGAATTCCTGATTATCCAGAGTACTAAATCAAAGAAATTTGCGATGGCATCCGCCTCAGGGCCTCTCCGAGGCACGGCGGGAAAGGCGGTTGCATAGAATTTTAGTCACGGATCCCCTGCGGGGGCGTCCCTTCGGGGCGGCGGTGTTGCTCCCAAAATAAGATCTGAGGGTCTCCTGTGACGCTATTAATTACCAGGAGTTCCTTAACTGCACCTCCAGCCCATTCCCGTGATACCTATTTAAGCGATGAATGTAACGACTGTATAGATTAGTTTCAGCGGGAATTACTCTTCCTGTCGTCATGACTGCAGGGGCTATCCATTCCCGTGCCTGGAGGGTCATGGGTTATGAAAAAAATTGTTGCAGTTTTTGTGCTGGTGATCGGCCTTGTCTTTTTCTCCGGTTGCCTGAGCACTCCGGTCGTTCGTGAAAGTGCAGAGGGGACACTTCATTCCCACTTCGAATATTCTGTAGGGTGGTCCCCGTCACAGGGGTGTTATGAACGGGTGACCGGATATGTCTACAATGCCGGGAACACCACATTTGATGCAGTGCAGCTGAACCTCAACCTGGTAACCAGAGACACCGGCACGATCCGGGACTCGCAGTCCATTTTTATCGGGCCGGTCGGTGCGGGAGAATCCCGGGCTTATGAGACGCGTCTCGACGGAGAATGTACTCGCGGGTACCGGGTGGATTTTGCGTTCGGAAAATAATTTTCATTTTCCGAAATTTATCAGAAAATTTCTGTACCATTCCGATGGATAAATGATTTCAGGTTCCTTAAATTGAAAAAAGAAAAATTATTTTATCCTTCCTGGGGGTCATTAAACCGTCACTGGTCCTTCGCGAATAAGGTGTCAATCAGCACTCACATTAACAAAAATTCTCTTCTCACGTTGGTTAATATGGTGACACTGACGCAAAAAAAATTTCATTGAATTCTCCCTGACCATGGAGCCTTTGGGGGATTTCTCATGGGCGCCTCAGATAGTCTCCTTGAGATAAATCAGCACAGGGGATTATTACGTAATCCGGTGAACAGGTTATACTTTGGATGGACCGTCGTTATGTTGCCTTCATGGTTACTTTTAAAGAGATCATCTGCCAGAATACATCACCATGGCACTCAAGGAAAAGATACTTGAAGTTACAGGAGGTCCCCACCCGGCTGCCGTAGCTACCCTTGCCGGGCGTCTGCCTGCAGTGCGGTTTATGGTGCTCAACGGATTTCCTGATATGACCTTCGTCGGAGGGACAATGAAGAATTCGAAAAAAGTCGAACAGCTCAGTAAGAATCCCAATGCTGCAATCTCGATCTGGTCCGGCAAAGAGTTCTCCGATCCCTATGTAGAGATACAGGCAAAGGTAAAGATCCACGAAGATGTTGCTACAAAAAAGAAATACTGGAACCCGATGTTTGAACAGTATTTCAAGTCAGCAGACAACCCGGACTTTGTTGTCCTTGTCTTCTCAGCATCCGAGATTGTTTATCATGGACCAAACATGATGAGCATGGAAGTCTGGAAACGATAACCGACATCATCTCCTGAGTTCAGGACGGTTAGATTATCTCTTAAGTCTTCTTCCCGGGAAAGCACCGGAGAAATGACTCCATGAATGGGATTTGTAAGCTGACTTTTTATGTGTATCAGATGAATCACCGTTTGACAAGGACAGCATTACCCTCAATTTTTACCGGGCAGGTCCTGAGGGGTCTGGGCGGTCTCTGGGTTTTTGCCTCGACGAGTATGCTGCCGGTAAGATCGGTCCAGCGCAGGACATGCCCGTCAGAGATATCGAATTGTGAGTGATGCAGCGGGCAGGTCAGGACGGTACCGGTAAGGGTGCCTTCTGAAAGATTACCGCCGAGATGAGGACAGTATGCATCTGTGCAGTAGTACCTGTCCCCGACCCTGGCGAGCAGAAGGTCCTGCCCTCCGGCACGGATCTTTTTCATGCTGCCATTTTCCGGGTCGGTTACCGTCGCGACCTGAACAAATGTACTCGTACCTGTCTCCTCCAAAGACGGTGATGTATCATCCGGCAACATTGAATCTGGCGTTTCTCGAATAAAAAGAAATTTTATCTGCAGGTGTACTCCATTAAAGGAAGTCACCCGCCTCAGGGCCTCTCCGAGGCACGGCGGGTCAGGAAAGTTTTTTTTGAATATTTGTTATTGATCCGCCGCGGCGGCGTTCATCCTCAAGGATTCAGAGAAGTATTCCTCTTTATTAAAGGGAATTCGATGATTTTTCACAAAACTAATTCCTATTGTCACGTTTCCCGGGGCTCCCTGTAGCCGGTAAACCGGGTCG
>Ga0209706_10001081_pt1 | contig 15401 bp, 18 predicted proteins | sample PPLLaktember2015_6_FD_187263 | JGI IMG/M metagenome (GOLD analysis project Ga0209706, IMG submission 187263) | Freshwater sediment microbial communities from Prairie Pothole Lake near Jamestown, North Dakota, USA - PPLs Lake P8 Core (1) Depth... | ecosystem: Environmental > Aquatic > Freshwater...
GCTGGTTCTCCGCCCGCAACCGGGCCATGACCGTCGTCCGGCGCGATCATCTCCAATCGCCCGAGGTTGGCCGCCGCCACCTCGGCGTCGCCGACCTCGACCGCATCGGCCGGGTCGAGCTCAAGTCTCAGCAGCCTTCGATCCGCCCCTCCGTGGACAACGCCCGGCCGCAGGCCCTCGCGGCCCGGAGGGTCCTGGCGGACCGCGGCGGCAGCCGGAACGAGGTCAGAACCCTGGCCCCCTCGCGCTCTCTGGCCTCCCCCCGGTCCAGGGCGGGCGGCGCATCCCCGGTCATCCGGGGCAATGAACGGGGCGCTTCCCCGACCTCAAGCGATCGCGCTCCCGTCTCCCGGACCTCGATCCGGAGCGGGTCTTCCGACAGAGGGACCGTCCGGTCCTACCCGAGCCAGCGGACCTCCGGCGGCCGCGACCAGAGCGGCGCCGTCGAGAGCCGGCGGAGCTCCATCGCTTCGCCCGGCCGCAGGACCGAGGCCGGGAGCGGCGACAGTACCGCCCGCGTGACCCGGGATTCGAGACCCGCGACGGTGCGGGAGCCGCAGGGGACCCGGAGCTCCGGGTCCGGATCCGGCAGCGCCGTGACCCGCCGGAGCGACGCCGTCAAGAGCTACCCCTCGACGGCCCGGTCCGGCTCGGCGGACACGAGCCGGCCCGCGTCGTCGACGACACGGACGATCCGGTCCGCCCCGGACCGGTCCTCCGATCCTTCAACCGGGAGGTCTCAAAGTCGCACCTACGACTCCCGCTCCTCGGTCTCCCGTCCGCCGGCACGGGTGAGCTCCCCCTCCTCCGTCACCCGTCCGTCCTCGTCCTCCCGCCAGAGCTCTCCCTCGCTCTCCCGCTCGAGCTCCTCCCGCCCCTCCTCGTCGAGCCAGCCCCGCGTGTCCGCGCCGTCACGCACCCGGTCGTCATCGCCCTCGTATGCGCGCCCGGGCACCTCCGGCTCCCCTTCGTCTTCGCGGCCGCGCAGCTCCTACTCGGCCCCGTCCCGTTCGAGCGGCTCCTCGGGGCGCTCGTACGCCGCGCCCCGGTCCTCGAGCTCGTCCTCGGGCCGTTCCGTGAGCGCGCCCCGCTCCGGCGGTTCCTCCTCGGCCCGGTCATCGGGCTCCGTGAGGTCCGGCGGCTCGTCTTCGGGCCGGTCCGGCTCTTCGGGCCGTTCGAGCTCCTCGTCCTCCAGATCCTCGGGTTCTTCCTCGAAATCCTCCGGCAGCGCCAGGAGAAAAGGCTGATCATAAGCCCTTCTAACTCTCTTTTCCGATAGGGCCGGGAACCTCCCCCGGCCCACTTTTTTTCTTTACATTTAGGGGAGGCGGTGGTATAAACTACTCCTCGTTCGGGAAGGATATTCCCGGGCATCCGTTCGAGATATGGAGGTAATTCCGATGAGTTCCACCAAGAAGATCGGTATCCTGAGCCTGGCCATCCTGGTCGCCTTCGCCGGCACCGTGGCCTGTCAGAAGAAAGACGAAACCCCGGCCGCCCAGGTCCAGACGGCCGTGACCGAATTCGAAGGGACGGTCCGGGCCGCTCTCGGCCGGTACATGTATCTGTCCACCGCCCAGGGCTTCGACCTCGTCCTCCCCGGCTTCGACGCCGCCTCCCTCGTCGGCAAGACGATCAAGGTCAAGGGCAACCTGCTCCTCGAACATCCCCCCATCTTCCTCGTCGACGCCGCCGAGACCGGTCCCGGGCAGGTCGTCTACACCCGCAGCCAGGAGTTCCAGGCCGAGGACTTCGTCGAGATGAAGCTCCGGGAAGAGGTTCCCGCCCTGGCGATCACCGGCACCGCCAAGCCCGAGGAATGGGAAGGCAAGGGAATGGCCAAGGTCTACGGCAAGCTCCAGAAAGGTGATGTCAACTCTATCGTCCTCGCCGACGCCAAGGGCAAGGAGCTGGCCAAGATCATCGTGGATTCGACGACCACTTTCGCGAACTTCTACATGCAGAAGCTGCGGCTCTTCGAATCGTTCTGGTTCTACGTCAACGTCAAGGACACCGTCGACCGGCGCGATCGAACCCGGACCCGCGAGATCTTCCACGCCGATATCCTCGCCGCCGGGCTCTACTGATCTTTCGTTCTCGCTGAGAACACACGGGACGGCCCCTTCGGGGTCGCCCCGTTTTTTGTTCTTCTCTAGCTTCCGGGAGGCTCCTCTCTCCGGCTTTGTTCGGGATCGGCGGGAAGCGGCCTCTTGGGAGCGACCTGCAGAATCGGAGCTGAGCACTCGAAGCCGCGATTCTGCGAGACATCTGGGAAGAGTGTTCTCTTAAGATATTTCCCAGAATAGCGGCTCCGAGCCCGCTCCGCCGCCATTCTGGAGCTCCGCTCCGAAGACTTCGCTACGCGCCGATCCCTCGCCGCCTCGAGATGATTTCCGGAAAAAAGAACAGAACTTATCTATCCGAGGAACGAGGACACCGCGGCGATCCCCGTCTCGACGGGGCCGGCGAGCTCGATCGTCAGCACCCTCCGCCCTTTCTCCGCCAGAGCCAGCGCGTCGCCCCTCGCCTGGGCCGTGAACAGCGCGCCGAGATCCGCCGCCGGCCGGGCCACGTCCGTGACGGCCGGGATCGCGACCTGGGGGAGTCCGCTCCCGACCAGCATCAGGAAGAGCCCTCGGTTCCCGTCGCCCTTGTGGAGCTGACCGGTCGAATGGAGATAGCGCGGTCCGAACCCGACAGTGACGGGCAGGCCGGTCTTGAGACGCAGCACGGCGGCGAGCCCCGACAGCAGCTCTTCGACCGCCGGCCGCCGGGGCAGGAAGGCGAGGATCGCGAGATAGTCCCCGTCCTGGCGGCCGTCGAGGAATCGGGCTAAAGCCTCGTCCGGGCGTATTGACGGATCCGCGCCGGCCACGCTCAGGCCCCCGGTCGCGGGCGGCTCGTTCGCGGCGGCGGCCAGGATCTCCCGGGTCTTTTTCTTGGTCGATTCGACGTCGGGCTGATCGAAGGGATTGATCCGCAGGATGTGGCCGGCGACGGCCGTGGCGAATTCCCAGAGAAAGAAGTGGCCGGCCAGGTCGTAAGGATCGTCGAGCGAGAGCCGGACGAGGGGCGAAGCGGACCCTTCCCGGCCGAAGCCGCCCGGCTCCGGGGCCGGCGCGTCCCGCCTTCCGATCTCGACGAAAAGCCGGTCCCTGCCGTAGATCCCGGCCGGCCCCGGCCTGTCCTCGACGACGGGCACGATACCCCGCCCTTCCTTCCCCGTGCTCTCGGCGATGAGCTGCTCGAGCCAACCGCCGAGCGGCCTGGACCGCGGCGGCATGAGGAGGGTCAGCTTGTCCATCCCCTTGAGCGCGGCTGCGCCCAGGATCGCCCCCAGCCGCGCTCCGGGGTTCTCCGCGGCCAGCTCGACGCGGCAGTCCTCGGCCATGGCCCGGGCCGGCTCGAGGAGCCGTCCGAGGTCGAGGCCCTTGAGCACGGCGGGGACCAGGCCGAACGCGGACAGGGCCGAGAAGCGGCCGCCGACATCCGGCTGGCCGAGGAACGCGCGCCGGAATCCGAGCTTGCAGGCCAGGGCCTCGAGCGGCGTGCCCGGGTCGGTGACGGCGACGAAGCGGCTGCCCGCGTGGCCGGGCCCCAGCGCCGCCCGGACCCGGTCGTAGAAGTAGGCGAGGAGGGCGAGGACCTCGGCCGTCGTTCCCGACTTCGACGAGACGAGGAAAAGGGTTTTCTCGGGGTCGTAGCGCGCGGCGGCCGCCGCCACGGTCTCCGGCTCCGTCGAATCGAGGACCTCGAGCTCGAGCGCGCCGGGCGCCGTGGCGAAGAGGCGGGCAAAGACCTCAGGCGCGAGGCTCGAACCGCCCATGCCCAGAACGACCGCGCGCGTCAGCCCCTGGTCCCGGACGGAAGCGGCGAACGACTCCAGCGCCGGGACAAGCTCCTCCGCCGTTTCGGGGGACGAGAGCCAGCCGAGGCGGTTCGAGATCTCCCGGTCCAGGGGCTTCCAGACGGTCCAGTCGCGCCCCCAGATGCGCCGGACGACGGAGTCCTTATCGAGGGCGGCCAGAGCCGTCGCTAGCTCAGGCGCCAAGCTGTCGGGATCGACCAGCAGGACATCGCGGCTCGGCTCTCTCATGGGCGGGTCCTTTCAGGCCCCAGGGATTATATATCAGCGCGGGCGGCGCGGACAAAGCGCTTGATTATTTCCCGGGGATTCCGGAAGATAGGGCCTCACGGAAACCGACCGTCGCGCGACCCGGAGGGCCCGCCCATGACGAACGCCGAGACCGTCCCGTCCGCCGGATTCTTCCACCCGACCCGGCCCATCTACCGGTTCGTGAACCTCCTGGCCATCTCGTCGCTCTCGTTCGGCAGCTACTTCGCCTACGACATCATCGGGGCCATCGCCCCCTCGCTCATCGACGAGCTCAAGGCCGCCCGGGCGACCGTCGGCACGATGAACACGATGTACAGCATCGCCGCCATCCTTGTCGTCCTCTTCGGCGGCATGCTCATCGACCGGCTGGGGACGCGCAAGGCCAGCATCATCTTCTCGGCCCTCGTCCTGGCCGGCGCGATCATCGTCTGGCAGGCCAAGTCGATCCCGGTCATCTTCCTGGGCCGGTTCATCTTCGGGGCCGGATCGGAGCCCCTCATCGTCGCCCAGAGCGCCATGTTGTCCCGCTGGTTCAAGAACAAGGAGCTGGCCATGGCCTTCGGCATCCAGCTGACGGTCAGCCGTCTCGGCTCCCTCTTCGCCTTCAACACCGGGGAGCTCTTCGCCAGCTACTTCGGGAGCTTCCGCTACGCCCTGCTGGCCGCGGTCCTCGCCTGCGCCCTGTCCCTCGTCGGGAACCTCTTCTATATCGTCCTGGACAAGCGGGGCGAGAAGGCCCTCAGCCTCCGCGACGAGAGCGTGGGCGAGAAGATCGTCTTCAGGGACATCCGGCAGTTCAAGCCGACGTTCTGGTACATCACGGCGCTCTGCTTCACCTTCTACGCCGCGATCTTCCCCTTCCAGAGCCTGTCGACCGACTTCTTCGTGACCAAGTGGGGCATCGCCCGGACGGCCGAGATCGGCGGCGGCTTCCTGGCCCAGGTCTTCAACAACCTCCTCCACATCTTCGGCACGGCCGGCGGCATCACCAGCATCATCATCTTCGCCTCGATGCTCCTGGCGCCCTTCGCCGGCCGGCTCGTCGACAAGGTGGGGAAGCGGGCGACGTTCATGATCGCCGGGTCGCTCCTGCTCATCCCCTGCCATTTGGCCATGGGGCTGACGAAGATCTACCCGGTCTATCCGATGATCCTCCTCGGCTTCGCCTTCGTCCTCGTCCCGGCCGCCCTGTGGCCTTCCGTGCCGCTCATCGTCCGTTCGGAGCGGGTCGGGACGGCCTTCGGCGTGATGACAGCCATCCAGAACGGCGGGCTGGGGCTGTTCCCGCTCCTGAACGGGCTGTTGCGCGATAAGACCGGCGATTATGTCGCCAGCCAGATCATGTTCGCCGCGCTGGGGATCGTCGGGCTCGTCTTCGCCCTGCTCCTCAGGCGGGCCGACCGGCGGGAGGGCGGGGTCCTGGAGAGGCCGCAGAAGTCCAGGGCCTGAGGCCCCGGGCGGGTCGGTCAGCCGGACCGGCCGTCAGGGCTTCTTGGTCTCGGTCTTGCTCTTGCGCCTCATGTCAGCTGCGTGGGCGCGCTTGTAGGTCTGGATGTCGACGAAGCGCCCCTTGGCGTCGCGCACCGCGTAGAGCTTCGTTCCCTTGGAGCTCCGGTGGGTCGTCCGCTTCATAGGCATACGTCCTCCTCCATCGGAATGATTTTATAGAGAATCCTGTCTCGACAGAACGTCATCCCCACCGAAGGCTGAATGCCGGCTCGGAACGAGCATGTGACATACTCAAGATAGCCCTCAGGGGCCGGGATGTCAACCGCGATCCGCCCTTTGTTTGCCCCGGCGGCACGATTCTGCTATAAGTTCCCTTCACCATGGCCATTCGCACCGTCATCTCCGACCTCGGCCGCGTCGTCCTGTGGTTCGACAACGACGTCTTCCTGCGCAAGCTCGCGGCCAGGGCCGGGAAGCCGTTCGACGAGGTCAAGGCCGCCGTGCACGGCGACCTCGAGCTCCTCCGCCGCTTCGACGGCGGCGCCGTGACCCCGGCGGACTTCCACCGGAGGGTCCAGGCCCTCGTCGAGGCCGACATCCCCTATGCCGACTTCTTCGGGATGTACAACGATATCTTCACCCCGAACCCGGCCGCGGCCGGCGTGCTGGCCCGGGTCAAGGCCGCCGGCAAGGCGCTCCTGCTCCTTTCGAACACGGACCCGGAGCGGTTCGGCTTCGTCCGGCGCCGCTTCCCCGAGGTCCGGATCTTCGACGGCTTCGTCCTGTCGTATGAGCTCAAGCTGCTCAAGCCCGATCCCGCGATCTACCTCGCCGCGGCCCGAATGGCCGGGAGCGAGCCTGGCGAGTGCGTGTTCATCGACGACATGGAAGAGAACGTCAAGGGCGCCGTTGCCGCCGGCCTCGCGGGGATCGTCTACCGGCCGGAGACCGATCTCGGGGGAGAGTTGATGAAGCTGGGGCTCATCTTCTGAAGCCTTCGGGGACAGCCCCTATCGTCCTAAGACCTGGACCCAGGCCTGGCGGATCCGGGGCCCGTCGAACTCGCAGAAGAAGACCCCCTGCCACGTGCCGAGCCGGAGACGCCCGTCCTCGACGATGAGCGCGGCCGACGAGCCGACCAGGGCGGTCTTGACATGGGCCGGCGAGTTCCCTTCGCCGTGGGCATAGGGGAGGGCGTCGGGCACGATCTTCCGCAGGACCATGGCCAGGTCGGCCCGCACGTCGGGATCGGCGTTCTCGTTGACCGTGACGCCGGCCGTCGTGTGGGGCACGGTCACGAGGCAGACCCCCTCCCGCATCCCCGACGCGGCCACGATCCTTTCCACGTCGGCCGTCAGATCGACGAATTCCTCCCGTGCTCTCGTCCGGACTTCGATGATATTCATTGGCCCCTCAACGACTTAAAAAAAACTCCGAAAAGCCCTTGACAAGCCTCCAAGGCGAGGTGTAGAGTCTCCTCGGAAAATACAAGATTTAGTATTTTCCCTGCAACAGCTCCACAAGATATGGGATTCAGGCCGAAAGGCCTTAATGCGTTTTGCCATGGTTTCAGGAAGGGTTGATTCTAGCACGCCAAGGGCAAAATTCCCAGGCTTGTGAGCCGGCGCGCAACGAGGAACAAGAAGGGAGGCACCCGATGGTCAGCACGGTCGGCAGGATCAAGAAGAGGGACGGCACGATCGCGGATTTCAACCAGGACAAGATCACCAACGCCATCGCCAAGGCGATGAAGTCCGAGGGCATCTCCGATCCCACCGTCGCCAAGACGGCCTCCGACATTGTCTGCTTCATGATCGAGGAGAAGTTCGGCGGCTACACGGTCCCGTCCGTCGAGCAGATCCAGGACGTCGTCGAAATGGTCCTCATGAAGCAGGGCTACCACGACGTGGCCAAGTCCTACATCCTCTACCGCGAGAAGCACAAGGGCATCCGCGAGGCCAAGAAGATCGGCATCAACCTCGAGCGCCTGGTCAAGGACTACATCGGCAACGCCGACTGGAAGATCCGCGAGAACTCGAACGAGGGCGTGCAGAGCTTCGCCGGGCTCAACGCCCGCGTCTCCGGCGAGGTCCTGTCGAACTTCGCCCTCAACCACATCTACACCGAGCGGGCCAAGAAGGCCCATGAGGAGGGCGAGTTCCACATCCACGACCTGAGCTACCCCATCGTCGGCTACTGCGCCGGCTGGTCCCTCGAGAACCTCATCCGCAAGGGCTTCGGCCACGTCCCCAACCAGGTCCACTCCAACCCGGCCAAGCACCTCGACACGCTGACCCTCCACATGGTCAACTACATCGGCACCATGCAGGCCGAATTCGCGGGCGCCCAGGCCTTCTCCAGCGTCGACACCCTCCTCGCGCCGTTCGTCCGCCACGACAACCTCAGCTACGAGGACGTCAAGCAGGACATGCAGAAGCTCATCTTCGGCCTCAACGTGCCCTGCCGCTGGGGCTGGCAGACGCCCTTCTCCAACCTGACCTTCGACTGGACCATCCCCGACGACATGAAGAACAAGCGCGCGGTCGTCGGCGGCATGGAGCTCGACACGTGCTACGGCGACTATCAGAAAGAGGTCGACTGGATCAACCAGGCCTTCCTCGAGATCATGATCGAGGGCGACCTCAAGGGCCGGGTCTTCACCTTCCCCATCCCGACCTACAACCTCAGCCGCGAATTCGATTGGGATTCCCCCAAGGCCAAGCTCCTCTTCGACGCCACGGCCAAGTACGGCATCCCGTACTTCCAGAACTACATCGGCACGAACATGAACCCCGGCGACATCCGGGCCATGTGCTGCCGGCTCAACCTCGACCAGCGCGAGCTCATGCGCCGGCCCGGGAGCATGTGGGGCCCCGGCGACTCGACCGGCTCGATCGGCGTCGTCACCCTCAATCTCAACCGGGCCGCGTTCGAAGCGTCCTCGAAGGAGGACCTCTTCGCCCGCCTCAAGGAGCTCATGACCGTGGCCAAGGGCACGCTCGAGGCCAAGCGCGAGATCGTCAACGCCATGATGGACAAGGGCATGATGCCCTACACGAAGGTCTACCTCGGCCACTTCGAGAACCACTTCTCGACGATCGGCGTCTGCGGCATGCACGAGGCCTGCATGAACTTCCTCAAGAAAGGCATCGGCACGCCCGAGGGCCGCGAATTCACCGTCGAGACCCTCGAGTTCATGCGCGGCGTCCTGCGGGAGTTCCAGGAGGAGACGGGCAACCTCTACAACCTCGAGGCCACGCCGGCCGAATCCACGGCCTACCGGCTGGCCCGGCTGGACAGGCAGAAATACCCCCGGATCTATACCTCGGGGACCGAAAAGCACCCGTACCTCACGAACTCGACCCAGCTCAATGTCGACGCCACCCGGGACGTCTTCGAGGCCATCCAGCACCAGGGCGAGATCCAGCCGCTCTATACCGGCGGGACGATCTTCCACGCCTTCCTGCCCGAAGCCATCGACGGCGAGACCTGCAAGAAGCTCGTCCAGCGGATCGCCCAGACCAAGCTGCCGTACTTCTCCATCACGCCGACGTTCAGCGTCTGCATGAATCACGGCTACATCCGCGGCCGGCACCACGAGTGCCCCGACTGCGGCGACGAGACCGAGGTCTACAGCCGGATCGTCGGCTACATGCGGCCCGTCCGGACCTGGAACGACGGCAAGCAGCAGGAGTTCAAGGACCGGGCGACCTACGACAAGCTCGGCTGAGACCTGTCCGGATCGCGATGAGGCGGTGAAGCCATGGATTATTTGCTGTTCACCTATCCCAACTGCGCCAAGTGCGAGGCCCTGAAGAAGAAGCTGGCCGAGACCGGGACCCCCTACCAGGAGTTCGGGCTGACCCAGCCGCCGGGCAAGGCCAAGATCCGCGAGTTCATCAATCATATCAAGCGGGACGACAAAGGCGCCATCATCCTGCCGATCCTCGTCTGCCACACGCAGGGCATCGTCCGCGCGGTCATCAATTCGGCTGAGGAGTTCGACGGGTGGTCGAGATCAAGGGGATAGAGAAGTTCTCCAGCCGCGATTTCCCCGGCCACATCTCCTCGACCGTCTTTCTGGGCGGCTGCACCTTCCGCTGCCCCTACTGTCATAACGCCGATCTCGTCCTGCGGCCGGAGACCGTCCCGAGCATGGCCGCGGACTATTTCCTGTCCTATCTCGACGGCCGCAAGGGCTGGCTCGAGGCCATCTGCTTCACCGGCGGCGAGCCCCTTCTCCACGAGGACATCGAGGACCTCATCCGGGTCGTCCGGGAGCGGGGCCTGCTGGTCAAGCTCGACACGAACGGCTCGTTCCCCGACCGTCTCGAGGCGCTCCTCGGCCTGGGCCTTCTCGACCGGGTGTCCATGGACGTCAAGGCCCCCCTCGAGCGCTACCGGGAGGTGACCCGGTCCAACGTCGATCTCGAGAAGATCGTCCGCAGCATCGACCTCATCCGGGGATCGGGCGTGATCTACAACTTCCGGACCACCGTCGTCCCCGGCCTCGTCGGCAAGGGCGACGTGGTCCAGATCGGCGAATGGCTCAGCGGCGCCGCGCGGTACGTCGTCCAGCAGTTCGTGCCCCAGACGACCGTCGATCCCGCCTTCCTCGCCGTCCGGCCCTACGGGCGGGCCGAGCTCGAGGCCATAGCAGCCGCGGCGAGGCCGTACTTCGGCCAGGTCGATATCGAGGCTCCATGACCATGCAACTCAGGGTCAAGCGCATCCATCCCGAGGCCAAGCTGCCCGTTCACGGCCATCCCGGCGACGCCGGCCTCGACCTCTTCGCCGTCGCCGACCGCGATCTCGCCCCCGGCGAGGTCTTCGCCGTCCCGACCGGGATCCAGATCGCCGTCCCGGCCGGCCATGTCGGACTCGTCTGGGACAAGAGCGGGATCTCGCTCAAGGGCGTCCATCGGCTGGCGGGGGTCATCGACGCCGGTTACCGGGGCGAGGTCCAGGTCGTCCTGATCAACCTCGGGGCCGCCCCGTTCGCGGTCCGCAAGGGCATGAAGATCGCCCAGCTGCTGGTCCAGGCGGTCTCCGCGGTCGAAGTCGTCGAATCCGATTCTTTGGACGATACCCCGCGGGGCGAAGGCGGCTTCGGCTCGACCGGCCTCTACTGATCCTCCCCCGGCCCGGTTTGTGATAAGATGTCCCGGAAAATGATCCTCCTCCCGCGAACCCTGGTCGTGGCCGCTCTCATCCTGGCCTCCGCTGCGGCGGCCGTCCCGGTGGCGGCCCAGGAAGCCTCGCCGCCCCGGCTGAAGCTCATCTTCGTCGAGCGCTTCCGCTTCGAGGCCTGGGACAACGCCGTCGGCCTCGACGACGCGGCCGCCGACGGCACGGCTTACACCCGGAACCGCACGACCCTCGGCCTGAGCTGGAAGGCCGCCAAGAACGTCGAGCTCCTGGGCAAGGTCACCAACGAGTTCCGCGTCTATCTCGCTCCCAAGGACCGGCCCTTCACCTGGCACGAGATCTTCGTCGATAATCTGTACGTCAAGTGGACCCTCCCGGGCCGCCGGCCCCTCGCCGTCACGGCCGGACGCCAGGACATCAACCTCGGCGAGGGCTTCGTCGTCGCCGACGGCACGCCCGGCGACGGTTCCCGGTCCTATTACTTCAACGCCCTGCGCCTGGACGCCGATCTCGCCAAGGGCCATCGGCTCACGGTCTTCGGGCACGCGACCAAGGCGACCGACCGCTATCTTCCCGTCGTCCACCCGAGGCCTCAGGCCCTGGCCGAGCAGCCGGAGCGGGCCCTGGCCCTTTATTACGCGGGGACGTTCGGCCGGACGAAGGTCGACGCCTACGCCGTCCGCAAGACCACGGACGCGAACAAGGCCTGGCCCCTGGCCACGCGGACCGAGACGTTCGGTGCCCGGGCCGTGGCCGCGCTGGCCAAGCCCCTGACCCTGACCGCCGAAGCCGCGGTCCAGACCGGGCGGTCCGGCGAGGCCGATCGCTCCTCTTACGGCGCCATCGCCCATGTCGACTGCGATCTCAAGGGCGCCTGGACGGTCCTCCAGAGCTTTGTCCTCGGCGGCATCCTCCTCAGCGGCGACGATCCGGCGACGGCCCGCGTGGAGGGATGGGACCCCATTTTCAGCCGCTGGCCCAAGTGGAGCGAGAGCTACATCTATACGTTCACCAACGAGAGCCGCCCGTCCTATTGGAGCAACCTGTCGTCGCTCTACGCCCAGCTGGCTCTGGACTTCGGCCCCCGTTCCGACGGCCACATCATGGTCATGCCGATGGGGGCCGGCCGGATCCAGCCGGGAGGATTCCCCGGCGGGGCGGGCCGCGGCCGGGGGCTCCTCATACGCGGCCGCTTGAACTACAAGATCAGCCGGTATCTCACCGGCCGGTTCATCTGGGAGCATTTCGACCCCGGGAGCTTCTACCTTCCCGGCGCCTCGAGCTACAACTGGATCCAGTTCGAGATGATCTTCCGCTATTAGGGACAGAGGGACAGTCCCGTCAACCGATAAGGCTCAGGAGGGGGTTCGCCGCGAACGAGACGATCATCCCGATCGTCCCCGACCCGGCCGGGTCCATCCCGGCGGCCGACAGCCCCAGGCAGGTCCCCAGCCCCAGGACCGCCGACCCGATGGCGCCGAGCTTCGTCACCTTCAGGCTGATGAGGCCCCAGACGAACGGCCCGAGGAAGAACGATCCGATGGCCCCCCATGAGACCGACAGGATGGCCACGATGGTCGCCGGGCGCAGGTAGGCCAGGACGACCGAGAGCAGGATGAAGACGGCGCTCGTGACGCGCATCATCCGGGTCAGCGTCCGGTCGGCGACGGCTTTGTTGACGAAGCCCGCATAGAGGTCCTTGACGACCGAGGAGCTCGAGATGAGGACGAGCGCCGCGAGCGTGGACATGGATGCGGACAGGATGAGGAGCATCATCAGGACCGAAAGCGAAGGCGGGACGACCTTGACCAGGAACTCCGGCATGAGGACGTCGAAAATGGGCTTCCCGCCGGCGAAGGCCGCGGGCGCGGTCTCGGGCGTGAGGAACAGCCGGGCGGCGGCGCCGGTGAAGTAGGCCGCGCCGGCGATGAGGAGCGCGAAGGCCGTCGAAGCGACCAGGCCCCGACGGATGGCCCGGTCGTCTTTGATGGCGTAGAACTTCTGGACGAGCTGGGGCATGGCGAACGGGGCGATGCTGGTCAGGAAGATGAGGGAGAAGAGCGGCCAGGCGCCGCCCGGCCCGACCGCCGAGGTGAGCCGGGGGTCGATGGCCGCGAGGCCTTCCGTCAATCCGCCCAAGCCGCCGGCCTTTCCGATCGTGCTCGTGATGAGGACGGCCGAGCCGAGGCACATGATCAAACCGAAGACGACGTCGATCATGGTCATGGACTTGTAGCCGCCGAGGACGAGGTAGAAGGCCGTGAACAGGCCCATGACGAGGAGGGCCGTCCCGAAGCCGAACCCGAAATTGGCCTTGAAAAGGTAGGACAGGCCGATGAAGACGGCCGCCGAATAGGGGACGAGAAAAGCGAATACGGCCAGCGAGGCGATGAGCTTCAGGAACGGGCTCCGGTACCGTTTCTCCAGGAACTCGGGCATGGTCGTGACCTGGAGCTCGACCGACATCCGCCGGATGCGCCTCCCGAGGAGGGCCCAGACCCCTAGGACCCCGACGAGGGCGTTCCCGAGCGTGATCCACAGGCCGGACAGGCCGAAGCCCCAGCCGACCTTGCCGGCGAAGCCGATGAACAGGACGGCCGAGAAGTAAGCCGCGGCGTACGTGAAGGCCGACATCCAGGGCCCCACCGACCGGCCGCCGAGGAAATAATCGTTGAACGTGCGGGCCTTCTTCATTCCGAGCCAGCCGATGACGAGGGTCATCACCGCGTACGCGCAGATGACAAGGGCCTTGACCGCCATGACAACCTCCACCTCTCGGCGTTGACCGGCTTTCCCTTTTACCCCGGGTCGAAGCGCCTGTCAACCCGGACGGGGCGGACGCCCGCGCCGGGGCGCGCATTTGAAAAGGCTTGCCGGCTCGGCTAGAATGCCTTCTCGGCCCCGGGGCCGGGGGTCGACGAGGAGGCCGCCTCAGGCGTGGTGATGCGGAACTACTGGTATTTCTTCCTGTTCCTCATCGTCTCGGTCGTCTTCTCCTTCGGCCTCCTCGGCTTCGTCGCCCTGATCCGCTACCGCCGCCGCCCGATCGGCGACAAGTGCGAGCCCTACGAATGCGGCGTCGCCCCGGCGACGCCGGCGGCCCGCGGACCGACGTCGATCCGCTTCTACCTCCTGACCCTGGTCTTCATCGTCTTCGAGGTCGAGACCTTCTTCCTCTTTCCTTGGGCCGTCGTCCACGACAAGCTGGGTCTCTTCGGCTTCGTCGAGGTCCTCGTCTTCCTGGTCATCCTCCTCTTCGGCTACGTCTACGCCTGGCGGTCCGGGGCCCTGGAGTTCCGGAGGGGCGATGACTGAGGCGTTCGAGCGGCCCCCGTTCCTCCTGGCCAAAGCCGACGCGTTCATCACCTGGGCCCAGAAGAACTCGCTCTGGCCCTTCGGGTCGGGTCTGGCCTGTTGCGCCATCGAGATGATCGCCACGGCCGCGGCGCGGTACGATATCGCCCGCTTCGGCATGGAGCTCTTCCGGGCCTCGCCGCGCCAGGCCGATCTGTTCATCGTCGCGGGGACCGTGACGAACAAGATGGCTCCCGTCCTGCGGCGGCTCTGGGACCAGATGCCCGATCCGAAATGGTGCCTGGCCATGGGGAATTGCGCCGTCTGCGGAGGCCCGTTCCCCAGCTATTCGGTCCTCCAGGGCGTGGACAAGATCATTCCCGTCGACGTCTACGTCGCCGGATGCCCGCCGACGCCGCAAGGGCTCATCCACGGCCTGATGGTCCTGCAGGAGAAGATCGCCCGCAGCCACCCCACCAAGGAGATCCTGGACCCCGATGCCCGAGACAGGCGCTGAGCGGCCCGAACTCTTGCAGGCCTTGGCCGCGCTCTCCGGCCGCGTTCCCGAAGGCCTTCTCGAGGGCGCCGTCGAGGACGGGGAGCTCCGGGCCCGCCTGTCCCAGGAAGCCCTGATCCCCGCCCTCCGCCTCCTCAAGGACGAGCACGGCTTCAACGCCTTCGAGGACATGGCGGTCTTCGACAATCTCGGGCAGGCCGAGGAGGGCGGCCGGCGCTTCACGGTCGTTTACCGGCTCTACGCGTTCCCGGGCGCCTGCCGGGCCCGGCTGGCGGTCGACGTCGGGGAGGAGGAGAGCCTGCCGTCCGCCGTGCCCGTCTATCGGGCTGCCGACTGGGCCGAGCGGGAAGCCTTCGACATGTTCGGCGTCCGCTTCGACGGGCACCCCGGTCTCCGGCGCATCTATATGCCCGACGATTTCGAGGGGCACCCCCTGCGCAAGGACTTCCCCCTCGCCGGGAGGACCGGTGGCGTTTAACGAGATCGAGCTCAACATGGGGCCCCAGCATCCCAGCACGCACGGGGTCCTGCGGTTGAAGCTGGCGGTGGACAACGAGGTCGTCGTCCGGGTCGAACCCATTCTCGGCTATCTCCACCGGGGCATGGAGAAGCTCTGGGAGAGCCTGACCTACGTCCAGGTCGTCCCGCTCACCGACCGCCTCGATTATCTCGCCTCCCTCTCGAACAACCTCGGCTACGTCCTCACCGTGGAGAAGCTGGCCGGGATCGAGGTCCCGCGCCGGGCCCGGTACATCCGGATCGTCCTGGCCGAGCTCCAGCGCCTGGCCTCCCACCTGGCTTGGGCGGGCTTCATGGCCAACGACATCGGGGCCATGTCGGTCCTCCTCTACGGCTTCGAGGCCCGCGAGGAGATCC
>Ga0209706_10001082_pt1 | contig 15396 bp, 11 predicted proteins | sample PPLLaktember2015_6_FD_187263 | JGI IMG/M metagenome (GOLD analysis project Ga0209706, IMG submission 187263) | Freshwater sediment microbial communities from Prairie Pothole Lake near Jamestown, North Dakota, USA - PPLs Lake P8 Core (1) Depth... | ecosystem: Environmental > Aquatic > Freshwater...
AGGCAGGCTCACCACGCATTCCGGCAAGGCGCTTCGCGTGCTCGATCTGCCCGGTGCCTACAGCCTGCACCCGCGTTCGCCGGACGAACGCGTGACATGCGACGTGCTGGCCGGCCGCGCGACCGGTGAAAAGCGCCCTGACCTCGTCGCGTGCGTCGTCGACGCGACCAACCTGCGCCGCAATCTCCGTCTGGTGCTTGCGGTCAAGCGGCTGGGACTCCCATGCGTCGTCGTGCTGAACATGGCCGACCTGGCCGAGGAACGTGGCATCACGATCGATGCCGATCTGTTGTCGAGGTCTATCGGGCTGCCAGTCGTTCGCTGCGTGGGAATCCAGCGCAGTGGCGACGCGGCGCTGCGCGCCCTGCTCGACGACCCTGCCGTGTGGAAGAGCGCCGAGGCTGCCGCCGCGCCGGCCGGGACACATGCGGACCATGAAACCGTGCGCGACATCCTGCAGCGGCTGGGGCTCGACGAGCTGATCCCGCATGCGCCGGGTGATCGCATCGATCGCGTCGTGCTTCATCCGCTGGTGGGGCCCTTGCTGCTCGCGGCGCTGCTGTTCCTGATGTTCCAGGCAGTCTTCACATGGGCCGAAGCACCGATGGCCGCGATCGAGGCCGCGACTGGCTGGCTCGCAGCAACCGTCGGCCACTTGCTGCCGCGAGGCTGGATCAGAAGCCTGATCGTCGACGGCGTGATCGCGGGGGCCGGCGGAGTCCTCGTGTTTCTGCCGCAGATCGTGATCCTCTTCTTCTTCATCCTCGTGCTGGAGGAATCGGGGTACCTGCCGCGCGCTGCGTTTCTTCTGGATCGCCTGATGGGAAGCGTCGGACTGTCGGGCCGATCGTTCATCCCGCTGCTGTCGTGTCACGCCTGCGCGATCCCCGGAATCATGGCCACGCGAACGATTGCGGACCCGCGCGACCGCCTGGTGACGATCCTGCTCGCACCGCTGATGACCTGCTCCGCGCGGTTGCCGGTGTACGCACTGCTGATCGGCGCATTCGTACCGCAACGCGAGCTGTGGGGCGTCGTCGAGCTTCAGGGGCTGGTGCTCTTCGTCCTGTATGCAGCGGGCATCGCGGGGGCGATGGCGGTGGCCTGGACGCTGAAGCAACTGACGGTCTCCGGGCGACAGGTCAGGCCGTTGATGATGGAGCTGCCGCAATATCACTGGCCGACGGTTCGCAACATCGCACTCGGACTCTGGCAGCGAGTCGTGATATTTCTCAGGCGCGTAGGCGGCATCATTCTGCTGCTGACAATTGCACTGTGGTTTCTCGCAAGTTTTCCGGCACCGCCGCCGGGCGCGACCGGGCCCGCGATCGAATACAGCCTCGCCGGGATGCTGGGCCGGATGCTGGCAGTGATTTTCGAGCCGATCGGCTTCAACTGGCAGATCAGCATTGCACTCGTGCCGGGACTCGCCGCACGCGAGATCGTGATCAGCGCGCTCGGGACTGTCTACGCGCTGTCGGCAGCGGCGAACGACACCGCGCAGGCGCTCAAGCCGCTGATTGCACAGAGCTGGAGTCTCCCAACTGCGTTCTCGCTGCTCGCGTGGTTCGTATTCGCGCCGCAGTGCCTGGCCACGCTCGTCGTCGTCAGGCGCGAAACCGGAAGCTGGAAGATGCCGCTGCTGATGGCCGGATATCTGTTCGCACTGGCCTACCTCGCATCGTTCGTCACCTATCGAGTTGCCTTGGCGGCCGGAGCGGGCTGAGTGCGACTTGCATCACACTCACTTCGGTGACTCAGCGGCGCTGCGCTTCGGACAGCGTGAATGCGGGCCCCACGATTTCACTCAGTCGCCGCTCGTCCGAGGTCAACTCCGCTTCGACGGCGCGCATTTCTGCGATGAATGCTTCGGCCGCCGGCGACAGCAGGCGGTCGCGCCGATAGACGAAGCCATAGCTGGTGCACAGCCATGCCGCTCGCAGCTTCAGCGCCATGAGCCGGCCCGACTGGATGTCCCGCGCGATCAGTGACAGTGGGGCTGCACTGACCGCGTCACTTGCCATGACGACATCCCTCGCAGTCTGCAAGGTGTCGGTCTTGACTGGCGGCAGATAGTCGCCGCTATCAGGATCGATCGCGCCGACCTTGGCCAGCTGCAGGAAGGATTGCGCCACCCTTGGCGGCAAGCGGGCTCCGACAAACGGAAACTCCATGATTCGCTCGAGGCTGGGGGCGGACTCGCTGCACAGCGGGTGACCGGCCCGGCAATAGAACGGGGCAGGATGCTCTGGAAGTTGTTCAGTAGCGAGCCGCGGTTCGTCCTTGGCGAGACTCACTTCAACAACGGCCAGATCGAGCTTGCCGGCGAGCAGGTCCCCCATTAGCGTCCGCAGATCGGTGGTCGTCACTTCGACCCGCAGCTTTGGATGTCGCATCATCAGTCGCCCGACAGCCTTGCCCACGGAAAGCTCGGACGGATAGGCGCCGGCACCGACGCGCAGTTCGCCGATGTCCAGCCCGCGCATCAGGGCGATGGACCGTTCGAGTTCGCGCGCGTCGTCGAGCAAGGCACCGCCGCGCGCCAGCAGCAGTTCACCGAATGCGGTCGGCTCGACGCCCTGCTTGGTGCGGTTGAAGAGCTTTGCGCCGACAGCCGCCTCGAGGCCGGCGATGCTGCGCGAGAGCGCCGGTTGCGTCAGATGCAGCGCTTCGGCCGCGCGGGCGAAGTTCCTGTGCTTCGCAAGCACCACTGCCTGCTTGAGGAGCTTCAAGTCGAGCATGATGCATTGAGGTTATCAGACGATGCCGAACCGGCATTGGACCGCACTGTCGTCCGCGCGTAGCTTGCGCGACCGCGCTAGAAGTGTTTACGCGACATCGGACACTTTCTCGCAAGGCCATTCGAAGGCGGCCCCCGATGGCACGAACCTTCCGGGCAGCGTGGCGAAAACAGTCGACAGGAGATCACTCATGAATTACCTCGGAACGCTCGGTCGAACGCTTCTCTTCGCGTTCGCCGGCATCGTGGCCTGGTCGGCCGTCCAGCCCGTCCTCGCACAGCAGCCCGCCAAGAAACCCAACATCCTGGTGATCTGGGGTGACGACATCGGCCAGTTCAACATCAGCGCCTACAACAACGGGATGATGGGCTACAAGACGCCGAACATCGACAGCATCGCCAGGCAGGGCGCGCTGTTCACCGACTGGTACGGCCAGCAGAGCTGCACCGCCGGCCGCGCCGCCTTCATTACCGGGCAGTCGCCGATCCGCACCGGCCTCACCAAGGTCGGCCTGCCGGGTGCGCCCGAGGGCATGAAGAAGGAAGACCCGACGATCGCCACGCTTCTGAAGGCGCAGGGCTACGTCACCGGCCAGTTCGGCAAGAACCACCTGGGCGACCGCGACGACATGCTGCCGACCAACCACGGCTTCGACGAGTTCTTCGGCAACCTCTACCACCTCAATGCCGAGGAGGAGCCGGAGAACCCCGACTACCCGAAGAGCGCAGAGTTCAGGAAGAAGTTCGGTCCGCGCGGCGTGATCCACAGCTTTGCCGGCGGCAAGATCACGGACACCGGCCCGCTCACGCGCAAGCGGATGGAGACGATCGACGAGGAAGTCAACGCCAAGGCGATTGACTTCATGGAGCGCGCGAAGAAGGCGGACAAGCCGTTCTTCATCTGGTGGAACTCCACGCGGATGCACGTCTTCACGCATCTGAAGAAGGAGTCCGACGGCAAAACCGGCCTCGGTATCTACGCCGACGGCATGGTCGAGCACGACGGCCACGTCGGCCTGCTGCTCGCCAAGCTGAAGGAACTGGGGCTGGAGGAAAACACGATCGTCATGTACTCGACCGACAACGGCGCCGAGACCTTCACATGGCCTGACGGCGGCACGACGATGTTCCGCGGTGAGAAGAACACGCAGTGGGAAGGCGGCTATCGCGTCCCGGCCATGATCAAGTGGCCCGGCGTCATCAAGCCCGGCACCGTGGTCAACGAGATGGCTGCGCACGAAGACATGCTGCCGACGCTGGTGACCGCAGCGGGTGGCAAGAACTTCAAGGAAGACCTGAAGAAGGGCGCCTCGATCGGCGGCCGCAACTACAAAGTCCACCTGGACGGCTATGACCTCGGTCCTGCGCTGCGGGGCGAGTCAAAGGAGTGGCCGCGCCGCGACTTCATCTACTGGACCGACGACGGCCAGGTTGCCGCCCTGCGTTACGACAACTGGAAGATCACGTTCCTCGAGCAGAAGGCCGAGGGCCTGAAGGTCTGGCAGGAGCCGTTCACGCCGCTGCGCGCCCCGGTAGTCGCCAACCTGAGGATGGACCCCTTCGAGCGGGCCCGGCACGAGGATGCCATGGGCTACCAGCGCTGGTACATGGACCGCATGTTCCTGATCGCGCCCGCGGGTGCCTTTGTGGGCCAGTGGCTGCAGAGCTTCAAGGACTACCCGCCGCGCCAGAAGCCTGGCAGTTTCAATCTCGATCGCGTGATGGAAGCGGTGTCCAAGCCCGTTCAAAATTAATTCGTCGAGCACTGAGGTCCGCAGGGCTCAGAGGGCCGTACCTGTACCGCGGGTGCGGCCCTATTTTTTGGGACAGCCCCGCAAAGAGTCCGCCATGACAATCATCCGCATCAGAAGCCTTCTCGCCACTGCAGTCGCCTGTGTGCTGGCCTTCACAGTCACGCTCGCACAGGCGGCCGATCCCCTTCCCTCGTGGAACGAAGGCAAGGCCAAGCAATCGATCACGGCCTTCGTTCAGCGCGTCACCACGAGAGGCAGCAAGGACTTCGTTCCGCCGGCCGAGCGCATCGCGGTGTTCGACAACGACGGCACGCTGTGGGCCGAGCAGCCGATGTATTTCCAGCTCGCGTTCGCGCTCGATCGAATCAAGGCGCTCGCGTCCCAACACCCGGAATGGAGAGAGAAGGAACCCTTCGCTTCACTGCTCAAGGAAGACCTGAAGGGCGCGCTGGCGGGTGGCGAAAAGGCGCTCGCGGAAATCGTCATGGCGACACACGCGGGAATGACGACCGAGGAGTTCGAGAAGAGCGTGAGCGACTGGCTTGCGACCGCGAAGCATCCGAAGACAGGCCGGCCGTACAACCAGATGACCTACCAGCCGATGGTCGAACTTCTTCGCTACCTGCGCGCGAACGGCTTCAAGACCTACATCGTTTCCGGCGGCGGCGTCGAGTTCATGCGGGCATGGGTCGAGCAGGCCTATGGCATCCCGCCTGAGCAGGTCGTCGGCAGCACGATCAGAACGAAGTTCGAGATGCGCGATGGAAGTCCCGTGATCACGCGCCTGCCCGAGATCGATTTCATCGACGACAAGGAAGGCAAGCCGGTAGGGATCAACAAGTTCATCGGCCGGCGCCCGATCTTCGCGTTCGGCAATTCCGATGGCGATCTGCAGATGCTGCAGTGGACGGCCGCCGACGGCGGCGCGCGCTTCATCGGCATCGTCCATCACACCGATGCCGAGCGCGAGTGGGTCTACGACCGCGATTCACACATCGGCCGGCTCGACAAGGCGCTCGACGAAGGTCGGGCCAGGGGCTGGACGATCGTCAGCATCAAAAGCGACTGGCGCACTGTCTATCCGGCAAAGCAGCAGTAGCTCTATGCGGTCGGCGCCGAGTCCGGCGCCATGCTCGTGACTCGCATCACGGGAATGCGCACAGTACTCAGCACGGCCGCGCCTGCGATCAGGAATGCCAGCAGCGAAACCAGTGCGGCCGTTTCGCTTTCTGTGATGGCGGCTACCACGCCGAAGAAGAGCGGCCCGAGCGCTGCGGACAGGCGGCCCGCGACCGCATTGAACCCGAAAAGCTCTCCCGATTTCTCCGGCCGCACCAGCAAAGAGAACAGCGACCGGCACACGGCCTGGAGGGAGCCGTACACCAGGCCAAGCAGGCAAATGACCAGCACAGGAGTCACGGTCCCGGTGCCGAATGCAAGCAGCAATAGCGAAACGCCCAGGATTGCTACCTGAAAGTAGATCACGCGACGCGGCCCCCATCGGTCGGCGGCATGGCCGAACGCGAGCGTCGCGGGGGCCGCGATGACGTGGTAAAGCAACGTGAGTCCCAGCAGACCCTCGACGGTGAGCCCAAACCGCGCGCGCATGACGATCACGATGAAAAAGACGATCGTCACGAGCACGTCGTTGAACAGGTAGAACGCAATCAGGAACCGGAAAGTCTCGCGTTGTTCGCGCCAGTTGCGCAACGTGTTGATCACCGAGGCGTAGGCGGCACCGATGCCTGGGGCGGGACCTCGATCCGTCGGGCGCGGCCTCGCCAGATCACGCAATCCGAGGACACCGGGGAATGCGCAGACAGCGAACAGCAGCCCCGAGAGCAGGAACGCGTATGGCAGGTGCGCTGCCTGAGTGCCAGTCGGCAGGCCGTGTGTCAGCGCGATCGACCCGACCAGTGCCACGATGCCGCCGATGAATCCGATGCTCCAGCCGAAGCCCGAGACGCGTCCGGCGTGCGTGGGGGCCGCGACCCGGCCAAGGAGGGAGTCGTAGATCGCGACCGCGAGCGTGTAGCCCACCATCGCTGTGATGAAAAGCAGCGCCGCCCAGAGCAATCCACCGGGCGAAGTGGTCGGCATCGCAATCGTTGCAGCAATACTTGTCGCCGTCGCTGCCGCGAGCAGGCCCAGCCATCGTCCGCGCTGGTCTGCCCAGGCGCCAACGAACGGCGCGAGCACACCGGACAACGCCAGAGCGACCGACGCGATCGCGCCCCACTGCCCCTGCGCACCGGGCCGATCGCCCGCAATCACGCTGACGAAGTACAACCCGAAGAACGTCGGAACGACCGCAGCGAAGGCGGAACTCGCGACGTCGTAGAACGCCCATGCGAGCACCGGCCGCGTCAGCCAGCCTTCCCTTCGAAAGTTCAATCGCGACCTCGCTCAGCCCGGGCCTTCGTCCACGCCGCGGAGCCGCAGGCCGACACCGCTTCGGCATCGATCCCTGCAGGCCCGGATTCTGCCCTACGCGAGCACACGGATCCTTCGTTCCCGGAATAGCCGGAGGCCTCCGTTGGTAGCTAGAGTCCGAGTGCCTCGGCGGTGAGTTCGCGCAGGCGCTGCCGCAGCGCGGCGCGCAATGGCGCGTGCTGCGACGATGGCGCGAGGTTGACGAGCTCGAAGGGATCGGCGTCCAGATCGTAGAGCTCGTCCAACTCGCCGTCGCGGGCGCGGTTCACCCACCGGATGTACTTGTGGCGGTCGGTCCGGATCGCCTTGTAGGTCATTCCGACGAGCCACGGCAGTGCGTTCTCCGCCCAGTACTCGATCAGGATGTCGCGCCGCCAGTCCGCCGGGCGCCGCGCTTGTCCACCGTCGAACAGCGGCAGCAGCGAGCGCCCCTGAATCTGTGGCCCCGGCTGGCCGCCGGCCAGCTCGATGAACGTTGGCGCGATGTCCTGGCACAACGTCAGAGCGTCGACGCGCACGCCCGGGGGCACCAGCCGCGGATAGCGCACGGCGAACGGCGAGCGGATGCCTTCTTCGTAGGCGAAGCGGCGCTCGGGTCCGAGGCCGTGTTCGCCGAAGAAGTAACCGTTGTCGCCGAGGAAGACGATCATCGTGTCGTCCAGTTCCCCGCGCCGTTGCAGCCGGTCGAGCACCCGCCCCATGCCCTCGTCGACGGAGGCCATCATCTCGGCGCGCAGTCGGATTTCCTGCTGCGAGCCCGCTGCGATGGCATCGAGCAGCGCGCGCGACGCTTCGCTCGTCTTCAGGCGGAACGCGTCGGCCCAGGCCGGTTTCACCTTCACCACATCTTTAGGCGGAAGCACGTTCGGACGCGGCGCGAAAGTGCACCCCTCGTAGAGGCCACGGTGCCGCGCCGCGGGCAGATAGCCGGTCAGGGCAAGCGTGCCGTCGACAGCCTGCTCGGCATCCGGGTGCACCGCCTTGTGCGCCAGCACCAGTGCGAACGGCCGCGCACGCGGTCCGTCGCCGTGACGGTCGATGAACGCGAGCGCCCGATCCGTCAGCAGGTCCGTGACATAGCCCCGGGTCCGCTCGTCGCGCCCGTCGACGTTGAGTACCGGATCCTCGATGCGGCCATGCCCCTCGAAGCTTACCCAGTGGTCGTAGCCCGGCCGCGGCATCGCGCTGTTGCCCATGTGCCACTTCCCGACGTGCGCTGTCTCGTAACCCAGCTCGCGGAGCACGAGGTGATAGTTCGGCAACCGATGGCTCATCGCATCGCGCGCCACGTTGTCAATGATGCCGTGGCGACTCGCGTACTGGCCGGTCAGGATGCTGGCCCGGTTCGGCGAGCAGATCGGCGTGGTGTGGAAGGCCCGCTCGAACAACGCGCCTTCGTGCGCCAGTCGATCGATGTGCGGCGTGCGAAGGTAAGGGTGGCCACCGGCGCCGAATTCGTCGAAGCGCAGGTCGTCGATCAGGACAACCAGGAGGTTGGGACGGTGCGGTCGGGCCATGGCGTTCGGCGCAAGCGTGCGCCACCGCTATGTTATCGGTCCCGTCGCAGCATCGGCGAGCGGTGCCCTGCTTCGACGCTGGTGCCGCCGCGGCACACGAACTTCAGCCCGGGTGAACGCTTTCTCTCCCAGCGCCGCTGACGTCGTTTCGTCCACGCTATCCTCCGCCGCGACCTGGTAGCCATGTCGAAACGTTCCCGCCACCGCTCCACGCCTGCGCCAAAGCCATCTGCGCCTGCCCCTGCGAAGCGCGCGCCGCGTTCGCTCGCGCTGGCGCTGTTCGGGGCAGCGGTGGCCGCCATTGGCGGGTTGCTTTGGTGGACGCTGGCGCAGTCACCGGCGCCGCCTCCAAGCTCAGGAGGCGCGAAGGTAGCGGCCCCGGTCGTCGCGGAATTCATCGGCAGCGAGGCCTGCGCCGACTGTCATCGCGCCGAGCACTCGGCGTGGCAGGGATCGCAGCATGCGCGGGCGATGCAGCACGCAAACCCCGAAACGGTCCGCGGCAACTTCAACGACGCGAAGTTCAGCTACGCCGGAGTCACCTCCACTTTCTCCCGGCGCGACGGCAAGTACTTCGTGCGCACCGACGGCACCGACGGCAAGCTTGCGGAGTTCGAGGTCAAGTACACCTACGGCCTCGAGCCCCTGCAGCAATACCTGATCGAACTGCCCGGCGGGAAGATTCAGGCCCTGTCGATCGCCTGGGATACGCGCGAGGCAGCCAAGGGCGGCCAGCGCTGGTTTCACCTGTACCCGGACGAGAAGATCGACTTCCGCGACGAGTTGCACTGGACGAAGCGCGCGCAGAACTGGAACTTCATGTGCGCCGATTGCCATTCGACCAATGTGCGCAAAGGCTACGACGCGTCGGACGACAGCTTCGCGACCGCGTGGTCGGAGATGACGGTCGGTTGCGAGTCGTGCCATGGGCCGGGCTCTGCACACATCGCGTGGGCAAAGGCCAAACCAGCTTCGGACACGACCAAAGGCCTCAGCGTCGCGCTCGACGAGCGGCGCGGCGTCGCGTGGCGTATCGATGCGGCCACCGGCAACGCAACGCGCAGCCCGGGGCGCCAGTCCGAGCGCGAAATCGAGGTCTGCGCGCCGTGCCACTCGCGCCGTGCGCAAATTGCGGAAGGCCATCAAGCGGGCCAACCCTTCCTCGACCACTATCTGCCGTCGATGCTGACACCGGCGCTGTACCACGCCGACGGCCAGCAGCGTGACGAGGTCTACATCTGGGCTTCATTCCTGCAGAGCAGGATGTACCGGGCGGGAGTCACCTGCAGTGACTGCCACGATCCGCATACGCAGAAGCTCCGCGCCGAGGGCAACGCCGTCTGCGGCCAATGCCACGCCGCCCCGAAGTACGACGCGAAATCGCACCACCAGCACGAACCATCGTCGCGCGCAGGCCAGTGCGCGAGCTGCCACATGCCGGCGACGCCCTACATGGTCGTCGATCCCCGCCGCGACCACAGCATGCGAGTGCCGCGTCCCGATCGAACGGTGGCGCTCGGCGTGCCCAATGCCTGCAACGACTGCCATCGCGAGACCGACGCGAAGTGGGCCGCGGCCGCTATCCGCCGCTGGTTCGGGGCGGACGCAACAGGCTTCCAGGCGTTTGCCGAGACGTTTCACGGTGCAGAGCTTGGCAAGCCACAGGCGGCGGCTTCGCTCGCGATCCTCAGCGACGATATCGCACAGTCGCCGATCGCCCGTGCTTCAGCACTCGAGCGCCTGTCCGCATTCGCCGATCCGGCCAGTGCGGGCGCAGCGCAACGGGGCGCGCGCGACGCATCGCCTCTCGTCCGCCTCGCGGCGGCGCGGCTCGCCGGTTCTTTGTCTCCCGATCATCGCGCATCGATCGCAGCCGCCCTTCTGGGAGACCCGCTGCGCGCAGTGCGCATCGAGAGCGCACGCGTGCTCGCACCGGTCGTCGACAGCCTCACACCGGAACAGCGCGCGCGGTGGGAGCTCGCCGCAGCCGAATACATCGCGACCCAGAAGTACAACGCGGATCGCCCTGAAGCACGGTCGGCGCTCGGGACGTTCTATGCGGACCGGGGGCAGTTCGAGCGGGCTCAGGCGGCCTTCGCTTCGGCGCGAGCGCTCGATCCCGACTTTCTGCCGGCCTACCTGAATGCGGCCGACGCCTATCGCGCACAGGGGCGCGAGTCCGATGCCCAGCGCCTGCTCGAAGAGGGTCTTGCGAAAGACCCGCGCAGCGCGCCGCTGCATCATTCGCTCGGGCTCTCGTACGCGCGCGAGAAGAAACCGGCGCCCGCGCTGGCTTCACTGCAGCGAGCTGCCGAACTCGCTCCTGAAGAGCGGCGCTATGCGTATGTCTACGCGGTCGCACTGAACACTTACGGCCGCGCGTCCGACGCAATCCGCGTGCTCGAGCGCGCAGCAAAGCGCTGGCCCGGTGACCGGGACATCCTGATCGCGCTCGCGACGATGCAGCGCGATGCCGGCAGGCCGGACGCGGCGCGCCGCACCGCGGAGTCGCTTGTTGCGGCCCATCCGGACGATCGCGAGGCGCGCGCGCTGTTGCAGGCACGGCGCTGACGATCGCCGGTCGCCGCTGATCAGAGCGTGAGCAGCGCGCCGAGATGCAACATCGGCGCGGGCTGCCAAGAACAGTCCACCGAGTTGTCCACAGCAAATTGTGCATATCCGAAGCGTGACCTCGCGCGAGCGACGCCCGTCGGGGTCGACCAGGGACTAGCCGGCGCGCGTGCCCGGCGCCTATTCTTTCCCGGGCAGCCGAGACCGGCCAGCAGCGACAAGGCTGCGGTCGGCGCGAATCGCTCAGATGCCGACGACGATCGGCGTGCGACTCACCTCTCACACCGGAGTAACCCATGCCCAAGGGATACTGGATCGCCTCATATCACTCCGTGTCAGATGCCGACGCGGTGAAGAGGTACGCCGAGGCTGCAACGCCTGTGCTCCTTTCATTCGGAGCCCGCTTTCTCGCGCGCGGCATGCCCGCAAGAACATATGAGGGCGGAGTCAATCAACGCTGTGTCGTGATCGAGTTTCCAAGCGTTGAACAGGCGGTCGCAGCCTATGAAAGCCCCGCGTACCAGGCGGTCCTTGCGATCATGCGGCACTCAGTGCAGCGCGAAGTTCGGATCATCCCCGGCGCGGAGTAGGACATGGCTTTCGCCAATTGCCATTCGCGTCCGTCATCTCAGCCACTCCCGGCACCTGTCGTGATGGCTAGGTATTCGAGAATTGCCCGATTGCGGCCGCCGATATGCTGGGTCAAGATGAGGCAATGTGATGTGGCGTGAAGTGCAAGCCGTGCACGAATGAGAGGTAAAGATGGAACCCAATTCGCCATTGCCGACCACGCGCCTGCCGCCGGGCACGGTCATCGCTCAGGCGCGCGACTGGCAGGCCAATCCGGTCACGCTGGGCTCGCCGGCCCTGGAGGTCATGACGGACCTGACCAAAGTGAAAGCGGCGACCGCGAGTCCGTCGACGACGTTGCGGCAAGCCGAACAGATCATGATCTATCAGGGCGTGCGCATGCTGTTCGTTGTCAGTGACATGCCCGCCATCGAAGGTCTTGTGACGACCACCGACCTGCATGGCGATCAGCAGATGCTACTGGTCCAACAGCGGAACGTAAGGTACGACGAACTGTGCGTCGCCGACGTCATGGCGGGGCTGACGATGCTGGACGCGATCGACTACCAAGACATGAAGTCGGCCACTGTTGGCAATGTTGTCGCAACGCTGCGGAGCTGCGGAAGGAACCATCTGCTGGTGATCGAGGGTTCGACCGGGGAGTCGTCACGGCAGGTTCGCGGCGTGATCTCGCGCGCGCAAATCGAGCGCCAGCTCGGATCGCCGATCCCGGTGGCCCAAGGTGCGAACACGATGGCCGAGGTCCTGCAAATGCTCTCATGAGCCCGGCGACGGCTATCGGGACACGCAAGCCCTCCAGACGGCTGCGAAGACCCCGACCGGGAAGCAGAAGCAAGTTGGGTTGGCGTTCCTCAGTGTAGGTAGCTTATTCCGGCCAACTGCGGACAGTCGTCAGCCGCCCTGCGATTGACCGAAAGCTGCCAACCTTGCCATCGGATTGGCCAACCGAGCGGTCATCTAAATACCGCGACCGGGGGGGAGATACGCGAGGAATGATGAGGTCGTTGCGAAAGCTGCTACGGGAGTGCGACGCGAGTCCGGAAGGAGTTCCAGAGCTCGCAAATGGAGAACGTGACGAACTTGTAACTGGGCTTCGTTAAGGTGCGATCTTCGCGCGGCTGCGAAGCGAGGTCCAATTCCTCGCTCCGTAGTCAAGGCTGTTAATGACGGACCCTAGGGTGGTCGCACTGGTACGTCCCATATAGGTCCAAGTGGATTGGTGCAGGGCATGAACGCGCGTCCTGGAGGTCCGCCACCTATTGTCGGCAGATGCGTGGAATCTGCTTCTGAGTAGGTGACGTAGGACGCCCAACTGTACGCAGGCAGCATCAACATCAATGAGCCTGCCGCCATGCTCAGGACCCGCGCAAGACAACGGAACAAAGCCGCATTCATAGCGCCTCCCTGGCCGACTTCAACTCTGCGCTCGGTGCAACCCGCAGACGTTGCCGGTAGAAGGAAAGTAAGCCAAGAAGGGACGTGAGGGGAAAGCAATCGACAAGCGGCGGGCACTTTGCGCAGGATGATCAGCTGTTGCGAGTCATTGTCGAAAACTCTTACAAACCTGAGCTGACTGCCGCCTTGTCGTCACTCCCCACCGCCCGCATCCAATACGCGCAGCCGGAGTCTCGCGTCCCCGATCATGTGCCCCCGCTCGAACCGCGCGCAGACGAGGTGACCGCCTGACCATTGGCCTCGTTGCGGGAGCGGCTGGGCCGAATTGCCGCTCACTAGGACGGCCTCCTTCGTGAAGGATTCGCCTAGCGCCCTCAGCATCAAGTGTTGACAGCGATCGGTCGCTGGAATCGACGGCTGATCCAACGCAACGCCGCACGACGCCGATGGCGGCAACCTTGCCGAACTGATCCTGAGGACCCCGATGAACAGAACCGACGAAAGCGCACTCCCCTTCCTGGAGCACCGGGCCTTGCTGCTGCTGGTGGTGGCCGTCTCGTTCGCCCTCGGCTGGATCCTGTTGCCCTTCTACGGCACGCTCCTTTGGAGCGTGATCGTCGCTCTGCTGTTCGCACCGCTGCACCGTCGCTTGCTGGGGCCGATGAGGCACCGGCGCACGCTGGCGGCGCTGCTGACGACATTGACCGCCGTGGTGATCGTGGTCATCCCCTTTGTCCTCCTGACCGCGACGCTTGCCCACGAAGCGGCAGGGCTCTATGCGCGAATCCAGTCCGGCGAGACCAGTCCGACGCCGTACCTTCGCGGCGTGTTCGACGCGCTGCCCAGATGGGCGGCCACGCTGCTCGAGCACTTCGGGCTGGCGGACTTCGATACCCTGCAGCGTTGGCTGAGCACCAAGCTGGAGCAGGCCAGCGGTTTCATCGCAACCCAGGCCTTTAGCCTTGGCCAGAACACGTTCGATTTTGCCGCCAGCCTGCTCATCACGCCGTACCTCGCGTTCTTCCTGATCCGTGATGGCGACCGCATCGTGCACGCCATGCGGCGCGCATTGCCGCTGACGCCAGCGCACAAGCAGGAACTGCTCGACAAGTTCAGCGCCGTGATCCGCTCGACGGTAAGGGGCAATATGGTCGTGGCGGCGATCCAGGGTGCGCTCGGTGGTCTCGCGTTCTGGTTCTTAGGGGTCCGCGGAGCCTTGCTGTGGGCCGTCGTGATGGCCTTCCTTTCACTGCTGCCGGCCATTGGCGCCGCGCTGGTGTGGCTGCCGGTTGCGATCTGGTTCTTCGTCACGGGCGCGATCTGGCAGAGCGTTGCATTGGCTGCCTGGGGCCTGTTCGTGATCGGCTTGGTGGACAACCTGCTGCGGCCCATTCTCGTGGGCAAGGCCACCCTCATGCCCGACTATGTGGTGATGATCACGACGCTCGGCGGCATGGTCTTATTCGGCATCAACGGCTTCGTCCTCGGCCCCGTGATCGCGGCGATGTTCTTCGCGGTGTGGCACCTGTACTTGACGACGCGGCAGGGCGCCACGCCCCCGTCGGGCCCATCAGAGTCCTGAAGCCGCGACGCAAGAAACATGTGCAACTTGCACGCTCTGCACCGTCATTCGGCCGCGTCGCAATTCCAGGTCGGCAGGCTCACGAACCGAGCGTTGCGGTAGCGGCCGGAGAGCCGCCTGATACCAGACATTCCGGAGACGACAAGTTCGCCCGATCGCAGACGAGATCAAGGCCTGGATGGGATCGACTCACTTCCTCACCAAGACACTGCCGCGCGTCAGGACAGAAATGAGCTTGCATGTACTCGCTTACAACATGAAGCGAGTGATGAAGATCTTCGGAACGCAACCGTTGCTGCAGGCGATGCGCGCATAACGCGCGTTCGCTCGCCTTCACCAAACGAAGCCGGCTCGCACAAAATACGCACCCTCCACCTGCCCCGCCAACAAGCCCCGATCAGTCGCTCATGAAAAAAACCGCGTAGCCCATCAGCGCCGACCACATCAGATAGACGACGATGGACGCCCAAAAGGCGAACGGTTGCGTCGCGCGCAGGAACGGCCCGCCTTTGCAGTAAACACTGCCTCGAACAAGCCCCAGCACTGCAACACCGGCCGTTGCGAGTCCGATGAGCAGAAGCACAGCCTTGATTGTCGGTGTCATGGCACTGACTGCTCCATCAATAGTCTTCAACGATAGAACGCTTCGACCTTCCCCTTGAGCGTGATCAGCAGCGGCTGGCCCCGGCGATCAAGCGCTTTGCGCGCGGCGACCTTCACCCAACCCTCGCTTATGCAGTATTCCTCGACGTCCGAGCGTTCCCTGTCATTGAAGCGAACACCGATGTCGTGCTCGAGAACGGCAGCGACATA
>Ga0209706_10001083_pt1 | contig 15393 bp, 14 predicted proteins | sample PPLLaktember2015_6_FD_187263 | JGI IMG/M metagenome (GOLD analysis project Ga0209706, IMG submission 187263) | Freshwater sediment microbial communities from Prairie Pothole Lake near Jamestown, North Dakota, USA - PPLs Lake P8 Core (1) Depth... | ecosystem: Environmental > Aquatic > Freshwater...
CCGTTGCGTGAGGATTGCGTCACGGAAACCGACCGGCGCGAGGCTTTCCAGGCCAATGCGCCTGCCGTCGAGGCGGGGCTCTACCTCGTGCCGAAGGTGATCGAGTGAGCCTGCACGCGGCGACCGCCGCCGAGATCGGCAGGGGCCTTGCCTCGCGCCAGTACTCGAGCGTCGAGGTCACGCGCCACTTCCTGGAGCGAATCGAGCGGGCCAACCCGGCGCTCAATGCCTTCGTGACGGTCACGGCGGAGCGTGCGCTCGAGGACGCGAGGCGTGCCGACCTCAGGCTCGCGCGCGGCGAGGGCGGGCCGCTCACCGGCGTGCCGCTCGCGCACAAGGACATCTTCTGCACGTCCGGCATCCTCACGAGCTGCGGTTCGCGCATGCTTGCCGGCTTCGTGGCGCCCTACGACGCGACGGTGGTCGAGCGGCTCGACGCCGCCGGCATGGTCCTGCTCGGCAAGACCAACATGGACGAGTTCGCGATGGGCTCTTCGAACGAGACCAGCTACTACGGCCCGGTCAGGAATCCCTGGGACACGGCCAGGGTCCCGGGCGGATCGTCGGGCGGCTCCGCGGCCGCCGTCGCGGCCCGCATCGCGCCGGTCGCGACCGGCACCGACACCGGCGGCTCGATCCGCCAGCCCGGCGCGCTGACCGGTCTCACCGGGTTCAAGCCGACCTACGGGCGCGTCTCGCGCTACGGGATGATCGCCTTTGCCTCCAGCCTCGACCAGGCGGGCGTGCTCGCGCAGTCGGCCGAGGACGCCGCGCTCGTGCTCGGCGCGATGGCGGGACACGACGCGCGCGATTCGACCAGCGTCGACACGCCGGTGCCGGACTACGCAGCCGGGCTCGATCGACCGGTGAAGGGCCTGCGCATCGGCATCATCCGCGAGTTCTTCGGCGAGGGACTCGAAGCGGCCACCGGCGCGGCCGTCAGGGCGGCGATCGACGCGTTCCGCAGGGAGGGAGCGACGGTCGAGGAACTCTCGCTGCCGAACCTGCCGCTCTCGGTGCCGACCTACTACGTCGTCGCGCCGGCGGAATGCTCCTCGAACCTTTCCCGCTTCGATGGCGTTCGCTTCGGGCACCGCTGCAAGGACCCGAAGGATCTCATGGACCTCTACAGACGCTCGCGCGGCGAGGGCTTCGGCGCGGAGGTGAAGCGCCGCATCATGACGGGCACCTACGTGCTGTCGGCCGGCTACTACGACGCCTACTACCTCAAGGCGCAGAAGGTACGGAGCCTCATCAACGCCGACTTCCGCCGCGCGTTCGAGAAGGTTGACGTCCTGATGGGACCGACCGCGCCGACGCCCGCGTTCGGGATCGGCGCGAAGACCGACGACCCGATCCTGATGTACCTCAATGACATCTACACCATCGGCGCCAACCTCGCGGGACTGCCCGCGGTGTCGGTGCCCTGCGGCCTGGTCGGCAACCTGCCAGTCGGGCTGCAGGTGATCGGCCCGCACTTCTCGGAGCAGCTCCTGCTCGCGGTCGCGCATGCCTGGCAGCGCGCGACCGACTGGCACCGCCGCATTCCTCCGGGCTTCGCGTGAGCGCCATGGCGAACGAATGGGAAACCGTTATCGGACTCGAGATCCACGCGCAGCTCGCGACGCGATCGAAAATCTTCTCGGGCTCCGCGACCGCCTACGGTGCGCCGCCGAACGCGCAGGCGAACCTCGTGGACCTCGGCTACCCGGGCACGCTCCCGGTGCTTAACCGCGAAGCGGTGCGGATGGCGGTCAAGTTCGGGCTCGCGATCGGCGCGGCGGTCGCGCGCCGCTCGGTGTTCGCGCGCAAGAACTACTTCTACCCGGATCTGCCGAAGGGCTACCAGATCAGCCAGTACGAGCTGCCGGTCGTCGCGCGCGGCACCGTCGAGATCCTGCTCGAGGACGGCGCGCGCAAGTCGGTCGGCGTCACGCGCGCCCACCTCGAGGAGGACGCGGGCAAGTCCCTGCACGAGGGACTCGGCCGCGCGAGCGGCATCGACCTCAACCGCGCGGGCACGCCGCTGCTCGAGATCGTGTCGGAGCCCGACCTGCGCTCCGCGCGCGAGGCCGTGGCGTACATGAAGAAGATCCACACGCTGGTGCGCTACCTCGAGATCTGCGACGGCAACATGCAGGAGGGCTCGTTCCGCTGCGACGCGAACGTGTCGGTGCGGCGCCGCGGCGAGGCGGCGTTCGGCACGCGCTGCGAGATCAAGAACCTGAACTCGTTCCGTTTCGTCGAGCGCGCGATCAACCACGAGGTCGAGCGCCAGGTCGAGCTGATCGAGGGGGGAGGCAAGGTCGTGCAGGAAACGCGACTCTTCGATCCCGACCGCAACGAGACCCGCCCGATGCGCTCCAAGGAAGAGGCGAACGACTATCGCTACTTCCCTGACCCGGACCTGCTGCCGCTGGTGATCGACGAGGCTTTCGTGGAGGACGTGCGTGCCGGGCTGCCGGAGCTTCCGGATGCCAAGGCCGCGCGCTTCGTTCGCGAGCATGGCCTGTCCGACTACGACGCGGGCGTGCTGACGGCCAGCCGCGAGATGGCGGCTTACTACGAGGCGGTCGCCGCCGGCGCCGGCGAGCCGAAGCTCGCGGCGAACTGGGTGATGGGCGAGCTGTCGGGCTTCCTTAACCGGGACGGCTTCGATATCGCGGACTCGCCGGTAACGGCGGCCGCGCTCGCGGGCATGTTGAAGCGCATCGTGGACGGCACGATCTCGGGCAAGCTCGCCAAGGAAGTGTTCGAGGCGATGTGGAGCGAGCGCAGGGAAGCCGACGCGATCATCGAGGCGAAGGGCCTGAAGCAGATCACCGACACGGGCGCGATCGAGCGGGCGATCGCCGCGGTGATGGCCGCGAATCCCGGCCAGCTCGCCGACTACCGCGCGGGCAAGGACAAGTTGTTCGGTTTCTTCGTCGGGCAGGTGATGAAGGCGACCGCCGGCAAGGCGAATCCGGCGCAGCTGAACGAGCTGCTAAAGCGCATGCTCGCGGGTCCATGACAGCGCCGGGCGACCTGCTGCACCGCTTCCTGTTCGAGAATCTTCCGGTCCGCGGCCACCTGGTGCGTCTCGACGCGAGCTGGCGCGCGGCGATCGAGCACCACGTCTACCCGGACGCGGTTGCCGCCGCGCTCGGTGAAGCGATGGCAGCCAGCGCGCTGATGGCCGGCGCGCTCAAGTTCGAGGGTCGGCTTTCGCTGCAGTTCGAAGGACCCGGGCCCGTGCGGCTGATGCTTGCGCAGTGCACGCACCGGCACGCGATCCGCGGCGTCGCGCGACACGACGAGCTGCCGCCCGGCGGGCTCACGGAATCGAGCCTCTTCGGCGATGGCCAGCTCGCCGTCACGATCGAGCAGCAGGACGGCGGCGAGCGCTACCAGGGCGTGGTGCCGCTCGTCACCGCGCGGCTCGCCGACTGCCTCGAGCAGTACTTCGAGCGTTCGGAACAGCTCCCCTCGCGTCTCGTGCTCGCAGCCGGTCCCGATCGCGCTTCGGGACTCCTGCTGCAGCGCGTGGCGATGGGCGAGGGGGGCAGCGAGTCGGAGCGCGCCGTGGCCGACGATGCCTGGCGGCGCCTCGGGCTGCTCGCGGCGACGGTTTCGCCCAAGGAGCTCGCCGACCTGCCTTGCCGGGAGCTGCTGCGGCGCCTGTTTCCCGAGGACGACATCCGCCTGTTCGAGGGCACGCCGGTCTATTTCCAGTGCACCTGCTCGCGCGAGCGTGTCGCCGGGATCCTGCAGGCGCTCGGCGGCGCCGAGGTGCACGCGCTGCTCGCCGAACGCGGCGACGTCGAGGTGCGCTGCGAGTTCTGCAACCGCGCCTGGCGCTTCGACGCCGTGGACGTTGCGAGCCTGTTCTCGCCCGGTTCGACGCAGCCGGCGCCGCCGGGGTTGCACTAGCGCGCTGCTCGCCGATGCGCAATTTCCTGCAATCCGCGGCCCGCGGGAGGGGTTACATTCGGGTCATGAACAGCAAGCTGCTGCCTGCGGTCGTCGCGTTCGCCCTTGGCGCCGGCCTCGCCCATGCCTCGCCGGAGGATGACCGCGCTGCGGTCGCTGCGCTCGACACGGAGTTCCAGGCCGCCGTCAAGCAACACGATGCCGCGACCATCGATCGCATCCAGCATCCGCACATGGTGCTGGTGCTCGGCGACGGGCGGATCTTCACCAAGGCCGACCACCTGGCGGCGGCGCGCGAGCGGAAGATCCACTACGAAATCCAGGACGAGGAGCCCGGTACCCAGGTGGTGCGCGTGCTCGGCGATACCGCAGTCGTCACCGCGCTGCTGCGCCTGAAAGGCACGAAAGAGGGCGTGCCCTTCGACCGCCGCGTCTGGTTCAGCGACACCTACCTGCGCACGTCAGGGGGCTGGAAATACTTCTTCGGCCAGGCCTCGCTCCCACTTCCGGAGGAGTATGCCGTCCGCCCCTGAGCGAGCCTCACTCCTTGCGGTGCGAGGCGAACGAGATCTTGTCGAGCACGCCGAGCAGCACGGCGGAGATCACGAAGGTCAGGTGCAGGATCACGTACCACATGATCTTGTCGTTCGGGATCTGCATGGCATCCATGAAGACCCGCAGCAGGTGGATCGAGGAGATCGCGACGATCGAGGCCGCAACCTTGAGCTTCAGCGTCCCGGAGTCGAGCTTCGAGAGCCAGGCCGGTGCGTCCGTGCCGGCATCGTGGTCGATGCGCGAGACGAAGTTCTCGTAGCCGGAGAACATCACCATCACGATCAGGCTGCCGACCAGGGCCAGGTCGATCATCGCGAGCACCGTCAGCACGAGGTCGGCCTCGGCGAGCCGGGTCACCTGCGAGAAGACGTGAAAGGCCTCCTGGAAGAATTTGATGCCGAGCACGATGAGCGCCAGCGACAGGCCGAGGTACAGCGGCGCCAGCAGCCAGCGGCAGGCGAACAACAGGCGTTCGAGGGGCTTCTCGAGCATGGTCACGTTCTCCAGGTGCAGGCCCTAGTGTAAGAGAAACCGCGGCGAGCCGAGGTTCCGGCGAGGCGGAACGGGGGCGCGAACGCCCGGTTTTGCGGTTAACATCGGCCGGCGTGAGCATCCGCTTTTCAGTCAATGGTGCCGAAAGGGAATTCACGGGCGACGGCGAAATGCCGCTCCTGTGGTACCTGCGAGACCACGCCGGCCTGACCGGCACGAAGTTCGGCTGCGGCGGCGGTTTCTGCGGCGCCTGCACCGTGCTCGTCGACGGGGCCGCCCAGCGTTCCTGCCTGCTGCCCGTGGCGACGCTCGCGGGACGGAACATCACCACCATCGAGGGCCTCGGGGCTTCCGGACTGCACGCGGTGCAGAAAGCCTGGATCGAGGAGGACGTCGCGCAGTGCGGCTACTGCCAAGCCGGCCAGGTGCTCGCCGCCGTCGCCCTGCTCGAGCGCAACCCGGATCCCACGCCCGCGGACGTCGACACGATCACGAACCTGTGCCGGTGCGGCACTTACGTGCGCATCCGCCGCGCCATCGCGCGCGCTGCGCGCGAGATGAAGGACGCCGGGTGAACGCGCTCGCGGCCGTCGTCTCGCGCCGCATCTTCCTGCAGGCGTCGCTGTCGGCTTCCGGCGGCCTGGTGCTGGTTCCGGCGCTCGTCCACGCACAGGATGCGTCGCCGGCACCGCGCGAGAACCCGCTCGGCGTGCTGATCCGGATCGAGCCGGACAACCGCATCGTCATCGGCGCGACGGGCGCCGAGATCGGGCAGGGCGTCAAGACCTCTTTGCCGATGATCATCGCCGAAGAGCTCGACGCGGAATGGTCGCAGGTCACCGTCGAGCAGATGCCGCTCTCGATCGACTTCAGCGGCGCCGAGCCGCGCTGGCGCTGGGGCCCGCAGGGTGCGGGCGGCAGCACGAGCATCCCCGATGGATGGGCTGAACTTCGCCAGTTCGGCGCCCAGGGCCGCTGGCTGATGCGCCAGGCAGCCGCCGCGGAATGGGGGATTCCCTTCGCCGACGTGAAGACCGAGGCGGGCCATGCGTTGCATCCCGATGGACGCAGGCTCGCGTACGGCGCCCTGGTCGCGGCGGCCGCGGGGCTCGCCCTGCCCGCCGAGGCGGTACCGCTCAAGTCGCCCGCCGAATACCGCGTCATCGGCCAGCCACGGCGGGTCGTCGACGCCGAGGACATCGTCACCGGCCGCGCGCGCTACGGCATCGACGTACGCGAGCCCGGCGCGTACACGGCGGTGATGCTGCGCTGCCCTTGCTTTGACGGCGACATCGCGAGCCTCGACGATGCCGCCGCGCGCGCCGTGCCGGGCGTGCGCGCGGTCGTCGTGGTGCCGGGTCCGAAGCCCGGCGAGCCGATCGCGACAAACCTTGCGACCGGGATCGCCGTGGTCGCGGACGACATGTGGTCGGCACTCAAGGGGCGCAATGCGCTCAAGGTCGAGTGGACGCGCGGACCGTTCGCCGCGGAGTCGAGCGCGGCGCTCGACGCGCAGGCGACGGGTCTCCTCGCGGGGACCGGACAGGTCGTGCACGACGACGGCGACTTCGATGCTGCGAGACGCGATGCCGCCGAGACGGTCAAGGCGCGCTATCGGATTCCTTTCGTGAGTCATGCGCCGCTCGAGGCACCCTGCGCCTTCGTGCACGTGATGGCGGACCGCGCGCGTGTCGTCGCGGCCCTGCAGCAGCCGGGCGGCGCTTCGCGGGCGGTGCACACGGTCACCGGCATCCCGCGGTCGGCCATCAGTGTCGAGATGACGCGCGCAGGCGGCGGCTTCGGCCGGCGGCTCACCAACGACTTCGTCGCGGAGGCCGCCTACGTTTCCAAGGCCACCGGCTGGCCCGTCAAGCTCGTCTGGACCCGCGAGGACGACCTTCGGCACGATTTCTTCCGGCCGTTCGGCCATCACGAGCTGGTCGCGACGCTCGATGCGGGCAGGCAGGTGACCGGCTGGACGCACCGGCTCGCGAGCACCTCGAAGTACTACCGCAGGACCGGCGTGAAACCCGAGGACATGTGGAGCCCGGAACTGTATCCGGACGATTTCCCGGCGCGCCTCGTGCCGAACTACCGGCTCGAGTGGCTCGCCGTGACGAGCGGCATCCCGCGCGGTTCCTGGCGCGCGCCGGCGCACACGGCGAACGCCTTCGTCGTGCAGAGCTTCCTCGACGAAGTCGCGCACGCGACGGGGCAGGACGCACTCAAGCTCCGCCTCGCGATGCTCGGGCCCGACCGCGAGTTCGACTACGCGCAGCATGGCGGTCCGAAGTTCGGCACCGGCCGGCTGCGCACGGTGCTCGAGCGCGTCGCTGCCGACATCGGCTGGGGACGCAAGCTGCCGCGCGGGCGCGGCATAGGGCTCGCCGCGCACTTCACCTTCGGCGGCTACGCCGCGCACGCGATCGAGGTGTCCGTCTCGCCGCAGGGTGCGATCGCCTTCGAGCGGGTCGTCTGCGCCGTGGACGTCGGCCGCCCAATCAATCCGCTAGGCATCGCGGCGCAGATGCAGGGCGGCACGATCGACGGCCTGTCCACCGCGATGAACCTCGAGATATCGATCGAGGGCGGCCGCGTCGTGCAGTCGAACTTCAACGACTACCCGCTCGCGCCCATGGCCCAGATGCCACGCGACATCGAAGTGCATGTTGTCGATTCGCCGGCGGACCCGGCGGGCTGCGGCGAAATGGGCATCCCGACCGCGGCGCCTGCGCTCGCGAACGCGATCTTCGCGGCGACGGGCGTGCGGATCCGTGATCTGCCGATGCGGCAGCAGCTGGCGGAAGCGTTGAAGAGGGCGTAGCGATTGTCGGAGGGGACGCGCCCCTTCAGCGATCGGTTTTCCCGAATTCCGTGATGGTGGTGGCTGAAGGGGCGCGTCCCCTTCGTGCCTTCGCTACAGCTGCTCGAGCAGGGCGGTTCCGCCAAGCCGGTTCATCTGCCCCAGGATCCACTGCTGCCGCTGGCGCACGTAGGGACCGGGATTCACGACACGATAACGGGTGGGGCTCGGCAGCACAGCGGCGAGCAGCGCCGCCTCGTGGCGCGTCAGGCCCGCGGCAGCCTTGCCGAAATAGCGGCGGCTCGCCGCCTCGACGCCCCAGGTGCCGCGCCCGAACTGCGCGACGTTGAGGTACACCTCGAGGATGCGCTGCTTCGGCCAGAGCAGTTCGATCCACACCGTGAACCAGGCCTCGAGACCCTTGCGGAACCAGTTCTGGCCGCTCCACAGGAAAAGATTCTTCGCGACCTGCTGGCTGATGGTGCTCGCGCCCCGCAGCCGCCCGCCGCGCCCGGCGTCCTCCATCGCCTTCTCGATCGCCTCGAAGTCGAATCCGTCGTGGGCCGGGAATTTCTGGTCTTCCGCCGCGATCACGGCGACGGCGGCATGGGGCGCTATGCGGTCCCAGGGCACCCAGTCCTGCTGCTGGTCGAGCGGCTTGCCATCGGCGCGCGCGGCGAGACGCTCGCCGACCATGAAAGCCGTCAGGGGGACCGGCAGGAAGCGCAATGCCGCAACCGCGACGATGCTCGCGGCGGCAGCCGCCAGGATCGCGACCGCGGCCGTGCGCAGGATCCGCGCCGCCAGCGAGCGACGCTGCATCGGGGTGGCGGCGTCAGGCGGCGCCGGTGCGCCGGGCGGAGGTGACGGCCACCGACTCCGCCGGCACGTCGTCGTGCCCGTGGCGACGGCCGGTCTTGACCTTCGCGATCCTGTCGATCACGTCCATGCCTTCGATCACGCGGCCGAATACCGCGTAGCCGAAGTTTCCCGTCTTGTGGTTCAGGAATTCGTTGTCCACGAGATTGACGAAGAACTGCGAGGTCGCGCTGTGCAGGTCGTTGGTGCGCGCCATCGCGAGCGTGCCGCGCTGGTTCCTGAGACCGTTGGCCGCCTCATTCTGGATCGGCGCGTGGCCGTGCTTGTGCTCCATGTCGGCCGTGAAGCCGCCGCCCTGGATCATGAAGCCGGGGATCACGCGATGGAAGATCGTGCCGTCGTAGAAGCCCTCGTCCACGTAGCGCAGGAAGTTCTTCGCCGAAATCGGCGCCGACTTCTCGTCGACCTCGACCGTGAAGGAACCGTGGGACGTCTCGAACTTGATCATCGCGTTCTCTCCGTTGGGGGCGCCGATTCTACTGCCTCACGCAGCCGCGTGCCTTCGCTCGCCCGCTCGTGGCCGGCGAGATCGCGGCGGGTCTCGACGCCCGCCAAACCGGCGACCCGCAGCAGGTCCCGGACCGCGGCGCCCTGGCCGGTGCCGTGCTCGAGGACGAGCCGCCCGCCGGGCAGGAGGTGGGCGCAGGCGCCGGCCGAAACGGCCGAGAGCGCCGCGAGGCCGTTTGCGTCCGCGACCAGCGCCGAGCGCGGCTCGTGTGCCAGTGCCACGAGTGCCGGATCACCCGCGGCGACGTAGGGGGGATTGGAGACGATCACGTCGAAGCGCGCGTCGGCGAGCGGGGCGAACCAGTCGCCCTGGATGAAATTCACGTTCGCGATGCCGAGGCGGTCGGCATTGCGCTTCGCCACCGCGAGCGCCGCCGCCGAGCGGTCGGTCGCCGTCACGGCCGCATCCGGCCGCATCGACGCGACCGCAATCGCGATCGCGCCGCTGCCGGTACCGAGATCGAGCACGGCCGGGCGCGCGAGGCCCGCGATCGCCGCGACCGTGCGCTCGACGAGCAGTTCCGTCTCGGGCCTCGGCACGAGCACGTCGGGCGTCACCTCCAGGTCCAGCGACCAGAACTCGCGCCGCCCGGTCAGGTAGGCGACGGACTCGCCGGCGAGGCGGCGGCGCGCGTACGACTCGAGCGCAAGCAGTTCCTCGGGCGCGAGCGCCCGGCCGGGATCGGCGGCGAGCGCGGCCCGGCCGATTCCGAGCACGCGCGCGACGAGGAGTTCCGCGTCCAGCGCTGCGGAGGGCGAAGCGCCGGCGAGGCGCTCACGCAGCGCGGTGATCGCGTCGGCGGCGGAAATCATTCGAGTGCAGCCAGCTCCTCGGCCTGGTGCTCGCGCGCGAGCGCCTCGATGACTTCGTCGAGGTCGCCGTCGACGATGCTGTCGAGACGGTACAGGGTCAGCTCGATGCGATGGTCGGTGAGGCGACCCTGCGGGAAATTGTAGGTACGGATGCGTTCCGAACGGTCGCCGGTGCCGACCTGCAGGCGCCGCTTCTCGGCCTTCTCCGTCGCATGGCGCTCGCGCTCCGCCGCGAGCAGCCGCGCGCGCAGCAGCGCCATCGCCCGCGCGCGGTTCTTGTGCTGCGAGCGCTCGTCCTGGCACTCGACGACGATGCCGGTCGGCAGGTGCGTGAGTCGCACCGCGGAATCCGTCTTGTTGACGTGCTGGCCGCCGGCGCCGGACGAGCGGTAGGTGTCGACGCGCAGGTCCGCCGGGTTGATCTCGACGCTCTCGACCTCCGCGATCTCGGGCAGCACCGCGACCGTGCAGGTCGAGGTGTGGATCCGCCCCTGCGACTCGGTGGCGGGCACGCGCTGGACCCGATGCGTACCGGACTCGAACTTGAGCGCGGCATATACGCCGCGGCCGGCGATCCGGCTGATGACCTCGCGATAGCCGCCATGCTCGCCGCGGCTTTCCGAGAGCAGTTCCACGCTCCAGCCCTTGCGCTCCGCATGTCGGGCATACATCCGGTAAAGATCCCCCGCGAAGATCGCGGCCTCGTCGCCGCCCGCGGCGGCGCGGATCTCGAGAAAGACGTTGTGGTCGTCGAGCGGGTCGACCGGCACGAGCAGTCGCTCGAGCGCCGCTTCGTCCGCGGCGGTCGCGCGTTCCAGCGCGGCGACTTCCTGCTGGGCCAGTGCGCGCAGCCCCGCGTCCGGGTCGGCGGCCATGGCGCGAGCCGCCTCCAGCTCCCGCTCGCGGCCGGTCAGGCGCGCGAGGCCCTGCGCGACCGGGTCGATGCGCGCGAACTCCATCGACAGCTCGCGGAAGCGGGTGGAACTGCCGAGCACCGCCGGGTCGGACAGCATGCGCTCGAGTTCCGCACGACGGTCCGCGACGCGCTCGAGCCGCTGCCGGATGGCGTCCTTCATGACCTGTCGCGGCCGCTGCGGAAGAGCCGCGCCGCCGCCTCGGCGAGCGTCGCGTCGCCGGACTCGGCGGCCTCGCGCAGCGCCGCCGAGGGCGAATGCAGGAGGCGGTTGGTCAGCGTCGTGGCGAGCTGCTCGAGCACCGCATCCGGCGGCTGGCCTGCGGCGAGCTGGCGCCTGGCCTCGGCGAGCGCCGCATCGCGCGCCGCTTCGGCCTGCCCGCGCAACTCGCGGATCACCGGCACCGCATCGCGCACCTTGAGCGCCGCCATGAATCCGGCGACGTCGGCGTCGATCAGCCGGCGCGCGACGGCGGCCTCGGCTTCGCGCGTCTTCACGTTCTCGTCAACGACCTGCCGAAGGTCGTCGACCGTGTAGAGGTAGACGTCCTCGAGCGCCGCGATCCGGGGATCCACGTCGCGCGGCACCGCGAGGTCGAGCATGAACATCGGGCGATGGCGGCGTTCCTCGAGCGCACGCACGACATCCTCGAACAGGATCACGTGACCCGGCCGTGCCGTCGAGGACACGACCACGTCGGCCTGCGGCAGGTGGGCGGCCAGCGCATCGAGCCGGATGACCGAAGCGGGCAAGCCCTGCGCGATGCGCTCGGCGCGCTCCGTGCTGCGATTGGCGATGATCAGGCGGCCGATTCCCTGCGCGTGCAGATGACGGGCCGTCAGCTCGATCATCTCGCCCGCGCCGACGAGCAGCGCCGTGTGGCGGTCGAATCCCGCGAATACGCGCCGTGCGAGCTGGATGCCCGCCGAGGCGACCGAGACGGCGGCCGCTCCGATCGCGGTCTCGGTGCGCACGCGCTTCGCCACGGCGAATGTGGTCTGGAACAGCCGGTTGAGAAGGCTGCCGGCCGTCCCCGCCTGACGTGCGGCCCGATAGGCGTCCTTGAGCTGCCCCAGAATCTGCGGCTCGCCGAGTATCAGCGAATCGAGCCCGGCGGCGACCGAGAATGCGTGGCGCACCGCGTCCGGGCCCTCGATGCGATACAGGCAGCTCGAGAGTGCGGCATTGCCGCCAGACTCGGCGACGAGCCAGGCTGACACCGACTCGGCCGTCCCGCCGACGGCGTAGACCTCGGTGCGGTTGCAGGTAGAGACGATGAGCGATTCCGCGAGGCCCGGCAGGGCGCGCAACGATGCGAGCGCGTGCGGCAGGCGCTCGGCGTCGAACACGATGTGTTCGCGCACCTCGATCGGCGCGGTGCGATGATTCAGGCCGAGGACGAGCAGGGACATGCGGGGTATAGTGCCGTGATGCACGTTTCTGCGCGACTTTCCGCGGCCCTCCTGGCCGCTTTCGCGGCGCTGCCGGCCGAGGCGGCCCGCGAGGGCTGCCCGCGCGGCGACGCCTGGTCGCTGTCGGTCGACGCCGAGCGCGCGCTCGGGCGCGGTGCCTGGCCGGAGGCCGCCCGCCACTATGCCTGCGCCGCCCATGCGAGCCCGGACGCGGCGGTCGCCGAGCGTGCTACGCGTGCCGCGTACGACAACCTGCAACTCGAGCGCGCGGTCGAGTCGGCGCGCCGCTGGCTCGTGCTGCTGCCTTCAAGCGAGGTCGCGCGCCGCTACCTCGCGACGGGGCTGCTGCGGCTGCACGACGAGGCCGGGGCCTCGGAACAGTTCACCGAGCTGCTGAAGACCTCCTATGCGGACCGCGCGCGCGGCTTCCTCGTGCTGCTCGGCATCCTGTCGGCGGAGGACAATTCGACGGGCGCTGCGCGGGTCATGGACGGCCTCGCCGCGGGCGACCCCTCGCTGCCGGAGGCGCAATACGCCGCCAGCATGCTGTGGCAGCGCGCCGAGCACGGCACCCGGGCGCTCGAGGCGGCGGAGCGCGCGCTCGCGCTCCGGCCCGACTGGCCGCAGGCGGAGTTCGCGCGCGTGCGCGCGCTCGCGACGCTGGGCCGCGGCGCGGAGGCGCTCGAGGTGTCCGCGCGCCTCGCGGGCACGGGCGACCCTGTCATGCGCCTCTCGCATGCCTGGCTGCTGCTCGCCGAGCAGCGCCGGGACGATGCAGTCGCCCTGTTCGAGGTGCTGCGGCGCGAGGGCGGCCCGGTGTCGTCGGACGCGACCTCCGCACTCGCGTCTATCGCGCTCGACGAAGGACGACTCGACGAGGCCGGGCAGTTCGTGAACGAGGCGGACCGCGACCCGGAGCAGGCGCAGGGCGCGCGCTGGCTGCGGGCGCGCATCGCGGAGGAGCGCGGCGACATGACCGAGGCCGTGCGCCTGTACCAGGGCATCGAGTCCGGTCCGCGCGCGCTCGCCTCTCAACTGCGCGCTTTCCGGTTGCTGCGCGAGCAGGGCTCGCCCGAGCTGGGGGAGATGCTGCTCGACGATTTCCAGGACGCGTCGCCTGGCGCCGCAGTGGACGTCGTCTCGGGCGTCGGTGCGATCCTCGTCGAGGAGGGCAAGGGCAAGGAGGCGATCGCGCTCCTCGACCGCGCGCTCGAACTCCTGCCCGATGACGGGCTCCGGCTCGCGCGCGGCTTCCTGCTCGAGCGGCTCGACCGCGTGCCGGAAGCGGTGGAGGACATGCGCGCGGTCGCGAAGCGGCGCCCGAACGACCCGACGACGCTCAACGCTCTCGGTTACACGCTCGTCGATCGAACGCCGTCGATCCCGGAGGGCGCGGAACTGATCGCGCGCGCGATTGACGCGAAACCGGACAGTTACGCGATCCAGGACTCGATGGGCTGGGCGCTCGTGCAGTCGGGCCAGCTCGAAGAGGGCAAGAGCTGGCTCGAGCGCGCCTGGGAACGGTCCGAGGATCCGGAGGTCGCCGCGCACCTGGGCGAGACGCTCTGGCGCATGGGTCGCGCCGCGGAGGCGAAGCAGATCTGGGACGAGGCGCTCGCCGACAACCCTGACAGCCCGCCGCTCAAGCGCGCGATCGAGCGCCGCTCCCAGTGACCCGGCGTTTCGCGGTCGCGGCAGTCCTGCTGCTGGCAGGCGGCTGCGCGACCCTGCCGCCGGCCGGGGACGCCGGCGACTGGCCGGTGCGGCGCGAGGCGCTGCAGGCGCTCGACCACTGGTCGCTCGACGGTCGCATCGCCGTCGCCGCGGGCGAGGACGGCTTCTCGGGCGGTTTCGACTGGGTCCAGGCGGGCGAGCAGGCCGACGTCGAGCTGTCCGGCCCGATGGGCGGCTCCGCGATGAACATACGCGTCGAAGGCGACCGGGCCGTGGTCTCGGTCGGCGGCCAGGGCGCCAGTGCCGAAGATGCCGAGGCGCTGCTCGCGCGTTACTTCGGTCCGGACCGCACGTTGCCCGCCGGGCAGATGCGCTACTGGCTGCTCGGCGTGCCGGCGCCGCACGATCCGGCCGAGGAGACGCTCGGCGAGGACCGGCGGCTCGCGTCGCTCGCGCAGTCTGGCTGGCAGGTGCGTTTCGACCGTTACGAAGCAGTCGGCGCGCTCGCGCTGCCGGCGCGCCTGGAAATGACCACCGAGGGACTGCGCCTGCGCGTCGTAGTCTCCGAGTGGCGGGTTCCGCCATGAATGATGCGCCGTGGCCCGCACCCGCCAAGCTGAACCTCTTCCTGCACGTGACCGGCCGCCGACCCGACGGCTACCACGAGATCCAAACCGTCTTCCAGCTGATCGACCTCGCGGATGTCCTCGGCTTCGAGCCCCGCGCGGACGGTGAGATCCGGCGCGTTGCGGGGCCGTTCGAAGTGCCGGCGACGGAAGACCTGTGCCTGCGCGCCGCACGCAGTCTCCAGGCGGCGGGCAGGTGTTCCCGGGGTGCCGACATCCGGCTCGAGAAGCGCATTCCGGTGCAGGGCGGACTCGGCGGTGGCAGTTCCGATGCCGCGACGACGCTCGTCGCCCTCAATGAAATCTGGGGCTTGCGCCTGCCCGTCGATGCCCTCGCGGAAATCGGGCTCGGGCTCGGGGCCGACGTGCCGTTGTTCGTGCGGGGGCAGAGTGCCTGGGGCGAGGGGGTCGGCGAGCTCCTGACCCCCCTGGAATTGCCCGAAAGGCACTTCGCCATCGTCTTCCCGGGGGTCGGGATCCGCACCGCCGAGGTGTTTCAGGCGCCTGAATTGACAAGGAAAACCCCCGAGACGACAATTCGCGGCTTCCTGATGGCAGGTGGACGCAACGATTGCGAGCCGGTGGTGACCGGGCGCAGTCCCGAGGTGCGCCGGGCGCTGGCCTGGCTCGCGGAGCGGGGCAAGGCGCAGATGTCGGGCACCGGCAGCTGCGTGTTCGCTGCATTCGCCGATCGCGGGTCCGCGCTTGCGGCCCTCGATGGCTTGCCACCGGAGTGGCGCGGTTTCGTGGCCCGTGGGCTCGACCGCTCGCCCCTGCAGGAGCGCCTGGCGGCGGAGCGATCCCGC
>Ga0209706_10001085_pt1 | contig 15382 bp, 11 predicted proteins | sample PPLLaktember2015_6_FD_187263 | JGI IMG/M metagenome (GOLD analysis project Ga0209706, IMG submission 187263) | Freshwater sediment microbial communities from Prairie Pothole Lake near Jamestown, North Dakota, USA - PPLs Lake P8 Core (1) Depth... | ecosystem: Environmental > Aquatic > Freshwater...
CCGAGCTTGGCGGCCGAGTAGTTCGCCTGCCCGAGGTTGCCCACCAGGCCTGAGGTCGAGGTCATGTGGACGTAGGCGCCGGACTGCTGCGACTTGAAGTAAGGCGCCGCGGCGCGGGCGACGTAGAACGAGCCGTTCAGGTGCACGTCGATCACCGCGCGCCACTCCTCGACCGACATGTTGAAGAAGAAGCGGTCGCGCAGGATGCCGGCGTTGTTGACGACGATGTCCACCTTCCCGAAGGAATCGACGGCGGACTTGACGATCCGGTTCGCCGACTCCCAGTCGGCGACGCTGTCGGTGCTCGACACCGCCTCGCCTCCCGCGGCCCGGATCTCCGCGGCGACCTTCTCCGCCGGGCCGGCGTCGCGGCCTTCGCCGTGCACCGAGGCGCCGATGTCGTTCACGACGACCGCCGCGCCCGCCGCGGCGAAGGCGAGCGCGAAGTCGCGGCCGATCCCGCCGCCGGCGCCGGTGACGACGGCGACCTTGCCCTCGAGGAGCTTCACTCCCGGAAGCCCGGATAGCGCCTTTCGGCGAGCCTCAGCAGGCCCGCCCACTCCAGCTCGCCAATGCTGCGCCGCTGGCCCGGCTTGTAGCGCTGGTTGGTTGTCTCAATGACTTCTGTTTTCGGGATTGTCAAAGGCTTTTCCGTTGAAACAGCGAGAACCTGGGCTTGGCAGGCGCGCTCGAGCCAGTAGATGGTGATGAAGGCCTCGGGAATGGTGGCGCCGACGGCGAGCAGCCCGTGGTTGCGCAGGATCATCGCCACGTGGCTGCCGAGGTCCGAGACGAGGCGCTTCTGCTCGTCGAGGTCGACCGCCGGGCCTTCGTAGTCGTGATAGCCGACGCCGGAGAAGAACATGGCGTTCTGGGTGATCGGCAGCAGGCCGCACGCCATCGCCGACACCGCCATGCCGGCCGGGGTATGGGTGTGGATGACGCAGGCGACGTCCGGGCGGCCGCGGTGCACCGCGCTGTGGATCACGAACCCGGCGCGGTTGATGCCGTAGCCGGTGCCGGAGTCCTGGACGATGTTGCCGTCGAAGTCGATCTTGACCAGGCTCGAGGCGGTGACCTCGTCGTAGGTCATGCCGTAGGCGTTGATGAGGAAGTGGCCTTCCTCGCCCGGCACGCGCGCCGAGATGTGGTTGTAGACGAGATCGTCCATGCCGAATTGGTGCACCAGGCGGTAGCAGGCCGCGAGGTCGACGCGCGTCTGCCACTCCTGCGGCGAAACGCGCTCGCGCATGGATGCGGTTTTCAGGTGGGAGAGGTCGGCCATGGCCGTATTATGCCCGCCATGACGCAATGGTCGATCGCGCCGGTCGTCGACTGGCTGATGCACAAGGGGCGGCATCTGCCCACGCCCGAGCAGCTGGTGGCCGAGCTGTGCGCGCGCGTGCGCGATGCCGGCATGCCGATCGAGCGCGTCGGCTTCTTCTTCTGGACGCTGCATCCCCAGTACTCGGGCAACGCGCTCTTCTGGCGCGAGGGCGTCAGCGTGGAGCGCAGGCGCGGCGACCCGGACCTGCGCAGCCAGCCGGTTTACACGACGAGCCCGGTGCGCTTGATCCTCGACGAAGGCGAGCGGACCATCCGCCGGCGGATCGAGCAGCCTGGCTGCCCGCTCGACTTCCCGGTGCTGGAGGAGATCAAGGCCGAGGGCATCACCGATTGGGTGATGGTCGAGGTCCTGTTCAGCTCGGGGCAGCGCAACGCAGTGAGCCTCGCCACGCGCCGGCCGGGCGGCTTCACGGACCACGACCTCGCCGAGACGCAGAAGATCCTGCATCCCTTTTCGCTCGTGATGGAGAACTTCACCAGCCGCGAGCTCGCCCGGACCCTGCTCGAGACTTACCTCGGGCACAAGACCGGCGCGCGCGTGCTCGAGGGCCAGATCAAGCGCGGCGACGGCGAGCGCATCGACGCGGTCATCTGGTTCTCCGACCTGCGCGAGTCGACGCCGCTCGCCGCCCGTCTTGGCGAGCAGGGCTTCCTGCGCCTGCTCAACGACTATTTCGAGGCGACTGCGGGCGCCGTGCTCGAGCACGGCGGCGAGGTGCTGCGCTTCGTGGGCGACGCCTCGCTCGCGGTGTTTCCGATTCCCGTGGAAGGACCATCCGCCCGGCGCGAGACCTGTGCAACGGCGGTCGAGGCCGCGCGCGCGGCGCGCACTCGAACCGCCGCCGCCAATGAGCGGCGCAGCTCGACCGGGGAGCCGCCGTTCCGCTACGGCATCGGCCTGCATGTCGGGCGCGTGCTCTACGGCAACATCGGCACGCCCGAGCGGCTCGAGTTCTCCGTAATCGGCCCGGCTGCGAACGAGACCGCGCGGCTGGAGGCGCTGTGCAAGCGTACCGGTCGCGACGTGGTGGTTTCCAGGCTGGTGGCCGAGGCGCTCGGAGCCTCCTGGCCCCTGCTCGGACGCTTCGAGCTAGCCGGGGTCGAGCACCCCATGGACGTCCTCGCCCTGCCTTGAAGGAAGCCCTGAATCCGCGCTCGGTGGCGGTCGTCGGCGCCTCCGACAACCCGCACAAGGTCGGCGGCCGGCCGATCCATTACATGAAGCGCTATGGCTACCGCGGCGCGATCTATCCGGTGAATCCGGCACGGCAGGTCGTCCAGGAACTGAAGTCGTATCCGTCCGTGCAGGACCTGCCGCAGGCGCCCGATCTCGCGATCGTCGCGGTCGCCGGCGAAGAGGCCGTAGCGGCGGTCGAAGCATGCGCCGCGCGGGGCGTGAAGGTCGCCGTCGTCATGGCCTCCGGCTTCGGGGAAACAGGCGCATCCGGCCTTGCTCAACAGGAAGCCATGGTTGCCGCCGCCCGGTCCGCCGGCATGCGCCTGATCGGGCCGAACTGCCAGGGCATCGCGAACTTCGCCACCGGCATGGTGGCGAACTTCTCGACCATTTTCAGCGAGGTCGAGGCGCGCGACGGGCCGGTCGCGATCGTCAGCCAGAGCGGCGCGAACTCGCAGGCGATCTACAGCCTGCTCCACGACAAGGGGCTCGGCGTGCGCCACGTGCACGCGACCGGGAACGAGGCGGATGTCAGCGTCGCGGACCTCGCGGAAGCGGTCGCGACCGACGATGGCGTGCGGCTGCTCCTTCTCTACATGGAAGCGATCCGCCACCCGCAGACGTTGGCCTCCGCCGCCGAGGCGGCGCGCAAGCGCGGGCTGCCAATCGTGGCGCTGAAAGCCGGCCGCACCGCGAGCGGCCAGAAGGCGGCGAGCTCCCACACCGGCGCGCTCGCCTCCGAGGACCGCGTCGTCGACGCCTTCTTCGAGCGGCACGGCATCTGGCGCGCTTCCGACCCGCACGAGCTCGTCGCGGCCGCCGAGCTCTATCTCTCCGGCCGGCGCCCGCGCGGCAAGCGGCTGGTCGTGGTCAGCAACTCCGGCGCGAGCTGCGTGATGGCTGCCGACTATGCCGAGGAGAAGGCAATTCCGCTCGCCGCAATGAGCCCGCAGGGTAAATCTTCCTTAAAAAAGGCTTTGCCGGCCTTCGCCGCGGTCGAGAACCCGATCGACATCACGGGCGCGCTGCTCGGCAACCCGCAGCTCCTCGCCTCGGTGCTGCCGATCGTCGGCGAGGACAGGCAGAGCGACCTGCTGCTCCTTGCGCTGCCGGTCGCGGGGACGGGATACGACGTGCCCCGCTTCGCGAAGGACGTATCGGACTTCGGCACGCGGTTCGACCACCTGGTCGGTGTCGCCGCGCCGCAGAAGAAGGTTCGCGACGAGTTCGCGCGCATGGGCGTGCCGACATTCGCGAGCGAGCGTGTGGCGATGGATGCCCTGGCGCAGGTCGCCGGTCATGCCGCGCTTCTCGATCGAAAGCCTGTATCGAGAAAGCCTTTCACGTTGCCGTTCCCCGAGGGGCAGGATCGCTATCTCAACGAGGCGGAGAGCCTGGCGCTCCTGGAGCGAGCCGGACTGCCGGTGGTCGAGCATCGCCTGTGCCGCGGCGAGTCGGAGATTCCGGATTTCCGCCCGATGGTGATGAAGGCCTGCTCCCGCGACCTGCCGCACAAGACCGAGCACGGGCTGGTCTGCCTGGAGCCGGCCGACCCGGCCGCCGAGTTTCGCCGCCAGCGCGACGCGGTTCAGGCCCTCGGGGCGAGGTTCGACGGGGTGATCGTGGCCCGCAGGGCGCCCAAGGCAACGGAGCTCGCCCTCGGCGCGCGTGTCGACCCGCAGTTCGGGCCGGTGGTCCTGGTGGGCGACGGCGGCGTGAACCTGGAGGCGCTGAAGGACTTCCGCCTGCTCCTTGCCCCTTTTGCCGAAGAAGAGGTCCTGCGCAAGCTCGGCGAGCTGAGGATCGCGCCGCTCCTTGGCGGATGGCGCGGCCGGCCGGCGGCGGACCTGGCTGCGTTCGCGCGCATGGCGGTGCGCCTCGGAGACGCCATGCTCGGCTGGGGCGGGAGCGTCTCGTCCATCGACATCAACCCGGTGTTCGTGTTTGAAACAGGGCGTGGCGCCCTCGCGGTCGACGCCCTCATCGAGCGGGCGGCCCCTATAATTTCCCTATGAAAATCCTCGTCGCGGTCAAGAGGGTGGTCGACTTCAACGTCAAGGTGCGCGTTAAGGCCGACGGCACCGGCGTCGAGACCGCCAACGTCAAGATGTCGATGAACCCCTTCGACGAGATCGCGCTGGAGGAGGCGGTCCGGATGAAGGAAGCGGGCACCGCGACCGAGATCGTGGCGGTTTCCTGCGGCATCGCGGCCTGCCAGGAGACGCTGCGCACGGCGCTCGCCATCGGCGCCGACCGGGCGATCCTCGTTCAGACCGACGTCGAGCTGCAGCCGCTGGCCGTCGCAAAGCTCTTGAAGGGCCTGGTTCAGAAGGAGAGTCCAAAGCTGGTGATCCTGGGCAAGCAGGCCATCGACGACGACTCGAACCAAACCGGCCAGATGCTCGCCGCGCTCCTGGGATGGTCGCAGGCCACGTTTGCCTCGAAGGTCAAGATGTCTTCCGACGCCGCCGAGGTGACCCGCGAAGTCGACGGCGGCCTCGAGACGATCGGCATCAAGCTTCCCGCGGTGGTGACGACCGACCTGCGCCTGAACGAGCCGCGCTACGTCACGCTGCCCAACATCATGAAGGCCAAGAAAAAGCAGCTCGAGACCCTGACGCCCGACGCGCTCGGCGTCGACGTGAAGCCGCGCCTCTCGACGCTCAAGGTGGTGGAGCCGGCCAAGCGCAAGGCGGGGATCAAGGTCCCGGACGCCAAGGCGCTGGTGGACAAGCTCCGCAACGAGGCGAAGGTCATATGAGCCTTCTCGTCCTCGCCGAGCACGACAACAAGTCCATCCGCAAGGCGACGCTCAACGCCGTCGCCGCCGCGCAGAAGATCGGCGGCGAGATCCACGTGCTCGTGGCCGGGCACCAGTGCTCCGACGCCGCGAAAACCGCGGCGCAGGTCGCGGGGGTGGCCAAGGTGCTGCATTCCGATGCGCCGCAGCTCGGCGAGGAACTCGCCGAGAACATCGCTGCTCTCTTGGTCTCGATTTCAAAGAATTACAGCCATGTGCTGGCCCCCGGCACCACCACCGGCAAGAACATCCTGCCGCGCGCCGCGGCGCTGGCGGATTGCCAGCAGATCTCCGACATCGTGGCCGTGGAAGCTCCCGACACCTTCGTGCGGCCGATCTATGCCGGCAACGCGCTCGCCACGGTAAAGTCGAGCGACCCGATCAAGTTCATCACGGTGCGCACCACCGCGTTCGACGCGGTGGCCGCGACCGGCGGCTCGGCGCTGGTGGAGCAGGTGGCCGCGCCGGCGGACACCGGTCTCTCCAGGTTCGTCGGCCGGGAGGTCGCGAAGTCCGAGCGGCCCGAGCTCACCTCCGCCCGCGCAATCGTCTCCGGGGGGCGCGGCATGGGCTCCGGAGACAACTTCAAGATCCTCGAGCCGCTGGCGGACAGCCTGAAGGCCGCCATGGGCGCCTCGCGCGCCGCGGTCGACGCCGGATTCGTCCCGAACGACTGGCAGGTCGGCCAGACCGGCAAGATCGTCGCCCCCGACCTGTACGTCGCTGTGGGCATCTCCGGGGCGATCCAGCACCTGGCCGGCATGAAGGACAGCCGGGTCATCGTCGCCATCAACAAGGACGAGGAGGCGCCGATCTTCCAGGTGGCGGACTACGGGATCGTCGGGGACCTGTTCCAGATCGTGCCGCAGCTCGTGGAGGAGCTCAAGAAATGAGCGCCTACGTTGCTCCCCTCAAGGACATGCGCTTCGTCCTGCGGGAGCTCGCGGGGCTGGAGGCGGTGGCGAAGCTTCCGGGATACCAGGAAGCGACGCCGGACACGGTGGACGCTATCCTCGAGGAAGCCTCGAAGTTTGCTTCTGAAGTACTTGATCCATTGAATCTATTAGGCGATCAGGAAGGCTCCGTCTGGAAGGATGGCGCGGTCGCGACGCCAAAGGGCTTCAAGCAGGCGTATCGACAGTACACCGAGGGCGGCTGGGCCGCGCTTCCCTTCGGAGAGGACTGGGGCGGGCAGGGGCTGCCCAAGCTCGTGGCGACCGCGGTCGAGGAGATGCTGACCTCGGCCAACATGTCCTTCTCCCTGTGCCCGCTCCTGACCCAGGGCGCCATCCACGCGCTGGAGCTTTGCGGGTCGGAGGCCTTGAAGAAGACCTACCTGTCCAAGATGGTCCAGGGCACCTGGACCGGGACCATGAACCTGACCGAGCCGCAGGCGGGCTCCGACCTCGCCCTGGTCAAGACGAGGGCGGTTAGGGAGGGAGACCATTACCGCATTTCGGGGCAGAAGATCTTCATCACCTACGGCGAGCACGACCTCGCCGAGAACATCGCCCACCTCGTGCTCGCCCGCACCCCGGACGCGCCCGAAGGGGTGAAGGGCATCTCGCTCTTCCTCGTGCCGAAGTTCCTGCCCAAGCCCGACGGCTCCCCCGGCGAGCGCAACAGCGCGCGCTGCGTGTCGATCGAGCACAAGCTCGGCATCCACGCGAGCCCGACTGCCGTGATGGCCTACGAGAACGCGGTCGGCTATCTCGTGGGCGAGGAGAACAAGGGCCTCTCCTACATGTTCATCATGATGAACGCGGCGCGCTTCAGCGTCGGGCTCGAGGGCGTGGCGATCGCCGAGCGCGCGTTCCAGCGCGCGCTCGCCTACGCGAAGGAGCGGCTGCAGGGCCGTGACCTCGAGGAGGGCGGCGGCACCGTTCCGATCATCCGCCACCCCGACGTGCGGCGGATGCTCATGCTCATGAAGTCGCAGACCGAGGCCATGCGCGCTCTCGCGTATGTCGTTGCCGCGGCGATGGATTTTGCTCAGAAGACCACAGACAAAAAACACCAGGCGTTCGTCGACCTGATGATTCCCGTCGTGAAGGGCTGGTCGACCGAGACCGGCATCGACGTCGCCTCGCTCGGCGTGCAGGTGCACGGCGGCATGGGGTTCATTGAGGAGACCGGCGCCGCGCAGCACCTGCGCGACGCGCGCATCACCACGATCTACGAAGGCACTACCGGCATCCAGGCCGGCGACCTCGTCGGGCGCAAGATCGCGCGGGAGGCCGGCGCCACCGCGCGCGGCTGGCTTTCCGTTCTGAAAGCATTCGATTCTGAGATCGGAAAGTCGAGCAACGCCGACCTTCAGGCGATCCGGGCTTCGCTCGCTGCCGGCGCCCAGTCGGTCTCCGACTGCGTCGACTACATCGTCGCCAACGCGGGCAAGGACGTGAAGGGCGTGTTCGCCGGCGCGGTCCCGTTCCTCAGGCTCATGGGCATCGTCGCCGGCGGCTGGCAGATGGCCAGGGCGGCCCTGGTTTCCGAGAAGAAAAGGGATGCCGATCCTGCCTTCTGCGAAGCGAAGATCAAGACGGCCCGTTTCTACGCCGACCACGTCCTCGTCCAGGCGCCCGGGCTGCGCGATACCGTCGTCAAGGGAGCCTCGGCGGTGATGGCGCTCCCGGACGACCAGTTCCTCGCAGCTTAAGGCGTAAAGAAGCGGCGCAGGCGCCCGAGCAGGTTGGGGGTGCGCACCTCGCGCGAGCCGTCCCCCAGGAGCGCGACGCTCTGGCGTACCTCCTCGAGGTCGGTGCGGCGCTCGGCGATCACCTTCTTCACTTCCTCGGCGAGCTCCGGACGCGTCGAGAGCAGGCTCTGGAACGCCGCGCGCTCTAACCGGTAGCACTCCACGTCGGTCTTGGCGATGACGGTCGCGCTGCGGGCGTCGCCCGAGAGGAGCGCCATCTCGCCGAAGAACTCGCCGGCGCGGATCGTGCCCACTACCCGCGGCATGCCGCCGGCGGGCGGCTCGTAGAGCACCTCGGCCTCGCCGAAGGCGACGACGTAGAGCCAGTGCGCGACGTTGCCCTGCTTGGTGATGACGTCCCCGCGCGCGTAGGGCGCGTACTGCAGGCCCTCGGCGAGGTCGGCCTTCTCGGTGTCGGTGAGCGCGGTGAAAAGGCTCACCCCGGAGAGCATCTGCACCCGCCGCGTGAGCTCGCGCCGGCGCACGCTCGCCGCATGCGCTTCGTCGCGCGCCACGGCGTGAACCGTGCGCTGCGGCTCGGCGACACGGATCCCGGCGCGCTGCAGGGTGGCGAAGAGGTGCACGCGCACCATGGAGTCGGTCGAGTCGTCCTCCTGAAGGTCGGTGAGCCAGTAGCGCAGCTGGTAGCGCAGGTTGCCTTCCTCGAAGCCGTTCAGCACCACGCTCGGCGCCGGGGCGCGCGCCACGTTGGGGATGGCGAGCTCGCGCATCTCATCTTCCAGCGTGGCGATCACCCGCGCCGGCGGCACGCCGGGATCCACCATGAAGGAAAGGACGCGGCGCAGCTGGCTCGGCGCGCCCTCGCGGCGCCCCAGGATGGCGACGCGCTGCTTCATCAGCATGCTGTTCGGGATCACCACGGTCTCCCAGTCGCGCGTCTCGATGAGCGTCGAGCGCCAGCGGATGTCGCGCACCCGGCCGGAGAGGTTGTCGACCTTCACCCAGTCGCCGACCTGGACCGAGTTGTCGAGCTGGATGGCGAGGCCCGCGAGGACATTGCCCAGCGTGTCCTGCATGGCGAAGGCCACCACGGCGGTAAGGATCGCCGAGGTGGTGACGAGGCTGCCCAGGTCGACGCCGGCGCCGCGCAGCTGCACGAAGCCGTAGGCGACATAGGCGACGATGATGGTCAGGTCCTCGATGATGCGCGTCGGGTGCTTGCCGAGCATCGGCATGGCGAGCCGGAAGACGGCGAAGCCGAACATCCGGATGAGCGCCACCGCGGTGACGATGCGGAAGACGGTGTGCGTGCCCTGCGCGGCGCCCGAGAAGCCGAAGTTCTGTAGCCCGGCGGCGACAGCCTGGCCCGCGAGGCCGGCAAGGAACAGCCAGAGCGTGTTCAGAAACACCGAGCGCTCGTAGGGCCGCGCGCGCAGCAGCAGCACCGTGATGACCAGCGCGAGCACCGCCAGCGCCGGGGCCTCGGCGCGCCAGAAGAACGCGCTGGCGTTCAAAGTCGGATCTTTCCGGCGAGGATGTCGAGCCACATCACCCAGTCGCCCATGAAGCTCCAGAGCGGGTGGGTGAAGGTGGCGGGCCGGTTCTTCTCGAAGAAGAAGTGGCCGACCCAGGCGAAGGCGTAGCCGGCGACGAGGCCGGCGAGCAGCCACCAGAAGTTCAGGGTGGCGAAAGCGTGAAGTATTGCCGCAAGGCCCAGCGAGGTGCCGGCGAAATGCAGCCTCCGGCAGGTGCGATCGGCGTGCTGCGATAGATAGAACGGATAGAACTCGCTAAAGCTGCCGAACGCGGTTTTGGCCTGCGCCATGCGGCGCATTCTATCGCGACAACCTGTAGCCGGACGACGACAAAACTTACACGATGAAAACGCTGTCCATGGAAGGCATGGCGACAATCCTGGTGGCCGACGACAGCCGCGCGAACCGCGACGCGCTCGCGGCGCTTCTCGAGACTGCCGGGCATCGCGTGATCTCCGCGGCCGACGGGCGGGAGGCGTTCGAGCGCGCCCGCGAGCACCAGCCCGAGCTGGTGATCTCCGACGTGCTCATGCCGCAGATGGACGGCTACGAGCTCGCGCGGCGCCTGCAGCTCGACCCGGCCACCGTCGGGACGGCGGTGCTTTTCTACACCGCGTACTTCGGCACCCGGGAGGCGAAGGACCTGGCGCTCGCGCACGGCGTCGCCCGGGTGCTCGTGAAGCCCTCGGACAACGACGCGATCCTCGCCGCCGTGGACGAGGTGCTCGCCATGCGCGCCGGGCCGCGCATGGCCTCGAGCGGCCTCGACCGCGAGCACCTGCGCGTCATGGTCGACCAGCTCATCGAGAAGACCGGCGCGCTGGAAGCGCAGCAGCGGCGCGTGCGCCGCCTGAACCGCACGCTAGCGATGCTGAGCGCCGTGAACGCGCTCATCGTGCGCGCTTCCGACCGGCAGGCACTGCTCGAGGAGGCCTGCCGCGTGGCGGTCGAGACCGGCGGCTTCCGGCTCGCCGCCGTCGGGCTGCTCGACTCGCGCACGAAGGCGATGCGCCCGACCGCCTCGGCGGGCGAGGGCAGCGCGGAGGCGGATTTCGCCCGGCTGCGGCCCGGCGCCAAGGCGCTGATATGGAACGACGCCGAAAGCGGCTCGTTCGTCGCGCTCCCGCTCATCGTCGGCGGCGAGACGGTGGGCCTGCTGCTCCTCTACGCGCGGGTACGCGACTTCTTCGACGAGGAGGAGATGCGCCTGCTGCAGGAGCTCGCCGGCGACATCTCCTTCGCGCTGCATCACCTCGACCAGAAGGCGAGGATGGACTACCTCGCCTACCACGACTCGCTCACCGAGCTGCCCAACCGCAGCCTCTTCAACGACCGCATGGGGCAGGCGCTCAACGCCGCGCGGCGCGAGAAGCGCTTCGCCGCGGCGGTATTCGTGGACGTCGAGCGCTTTCGCATGGTGAACGAGACCTTCGGCCGCAAGGCGGGCGACGACCTGCTGCGCCAGGTCGGCGCGCGGCTGCGCGAGGTGGCGCGCGAGGAGGACACCTTGGCGCGCGTGGGGGGTGACCACTTCGCGATCGCGATCGCCGGCTTCGACAACCCCGGCGAGGCGACCCACTGGATGATCGAGCGGCTCGCCGCTGCGTTCGTGCGGCCGTTCCTGGTCGACGGCGTGGAGCTCGGCGTGAGCCTCAAGGCCGGCATCGCCGTGTTCCCCACCGACGGCGAGAGCACCGAGGAGCTCTGCGCGCACGCGGAAAGCGCGCTCAAGCACGCGAAGGGCTCCGACCAGCGCGTGCTCTTCTACGCGCCCGAGATGAACGCGCGGGTCGCGGAATCCCTCGCCATGGAGAACCGCCTGCGCCGCGCGATCGAGGACGGGCTGCTTTCCCTCCACTACCAGCCGAAGATCGACATGCAGACCGGGGCGCTCGCCGGGCTCGAGGCGCTGATCCGCTGGACCGACCCGGAGCTCGGCAGCGTGCCGCCCTCCCGGTTCGTGTCGCTCCTGGAGGAGACCGGCATGATCCTCGCCGCCGGCAACTGGGCGCTGCGCCAGGCGGTCGACGACATCCGCGACTGGCAGGGCGCGGGGCTGCGCGTGCCGCGCGTCTCGGTCAACGTCTCGGCCATCCAGCTGCGGCAGAAGGACTTCGTCGACTCGGTGCTGCAGGCGCTCGGGGGTCTGGGCCGCGCGCAGCCGCTCCTCGAGCTCGAGATCACGGAGAGCGTGCTGGTCCAGGACATCGACGAGAGCACGCGCAAGCTGCAGACGCTTCGCCGCGCCGGGGTCGAGGTGTCGGTCGACGACTTCGGCACCGGCTACTGCTCGCTCGGCTACCTCGCGCGCCTTCCGGTCGACACGCTCAAGATCGACCGCAGCTTCGTGGTCGGCATGGGCCAGGCCGGCACGCCGCGCAACATCGTGGCGATGATCGTCTCGCTCGCGCACACCCTCGGGCTCAAGGTCATCGCCGAGGGCGTCGAGGACGACGCCCAGGTGAAGCTGCTGCGGGAGCTCGGCTGCGACCAGATCCAGGGCTTCTACGTCAGCCAGGCCGTGCCGGCGGACAAGGCGGCCCAGATCATGGCGCCCGGCACCCAGGACTTCCTGCAGCGCAAGCACTACATGTTCGGCTAGCCCCGAAAAAGGGGTCAGGACCCTTTTCCAACGCTCGCGCTAGCGGAAAAGGGTCCTGACCCCTTTTTCGTTACATGTTCGGGTAGTTCGGCCCGCCGCCGCCCTCGGGGGCGACCCAGACGATGTTCTGCGTCGGGTCCTTGATGTCGCAGGTCTTGCAGTGCACGCAGTTGGGCGCGTTGATCTGCAGCTTCTGGTCGATGAACTCGTAGACGCCGGCCGGGCAGTAGCGCGCCTCGGGGCCGGCGTAGCGCTCGAGGTTCACCTTCACCGGGATCGTCGGGTCCTTCAGCGTGAGGTGCGAGGGCTGGTCCTCGTTGTGGCTGGTGTTCGAGAAGGACACCGAGGTCAGCCGGTCGAACGTGAGCACGCCATCGGGCTTCGGATACTGGATGGGTGTTGCCTGGGTCTTCTCTTTCAGGGTTTCGTGATCCGCGTGCCCGTGGCTCAACGTCCAGGGGGCTTTGCCGCGAAAGAGCACCTGGTCGAGGCCGACCATCAGCGTGCCGGTGTAGAGTCCCTTGGACATCCAGGGCTTGAAGTTGCGCGCGCGGTGGAGCTCCTCGTACAGCCAGCTTTGCCGAAAGCCTTCGGGGTAGCCGCTCAATTCATCATTTCCCCGACCGGACTTCAAAGCCTCGGCCGCCGCTTCCGCCGCGAGCATCCCGGACTTCATCGCGCAGTGCGAGCCCTTGATGCGCGAGGCGTTGAGGAAGCCCGCGTCATCGCCGATCAGCGCGCCGCCGGGGAAGACCAGCCTCGGCAGCGACTGCAGCCCGCCCGCCGTGATGGCGCGCGCCCCGTAGCTGATTCTCTTGCCCATCTCGAAGAAATCCCTGATTGCTGGATGCGTTTTGAAGCGCTGGAATTCCTCGTAGGGCGAAAGGTAGGGATTCTCGTAGCCCAAGCCCACCACGAACCCGACCGCCACCTGCCGGTCCTCGAGGTGGTAGAGGAACGAGCCGCCGTAGGTGCCGGCATCGAGTGGCCAGCCCGCGGTGTGCATCACGAGCCCGGGCTGGTGCCGCTCCGGCGCCACTTCCCAAAGCTCCTTCAGCCCCATGCCGTAGACCTGCGGCTGCACGTCCTGGCGCAAGCCGAACTTCTCCATGAGCTGCCGCCCGAGGTGGCCGCGGCAACCCTCGGCGAAGAACGTGTACTTGCCGTGCAGCTCCATACCGGGCTGCCAGGCGGCGGTCTTCTCGCCGTTCTTGCCGATTCCCATGTCGCCCGTCGCCACGCCCTTGACGGCGTTTCCTTCATAGAGGACTTCCGCGGCGGCGAACCCGGGAAAGATCTCCACGCCCGCGGCCTCGGCCTGCTGCCCGAGCCAGCGCGTGAGGAGCCCGAGGCTGATGACGTAGTTCCCGTGGTTTTTGAAGCAAGCGGGAAGGGCGAAGCCCGGCGGGGAGTAAGACGACTTCTCGGTAAGGAAGAGAAAGCGATCCTCGCTCACCGGCGTCTTGAGCGGCGCGCCCTTGTCCTTCCAGTCGGGGATGAGCTCGTTCAGGGCGCGCGGGTCGATGACCGCGCCGGAGAGGATGTGCGCGCCGACTTCCGAGCCCTTCTCGAGCACGCACACCGAGATGTCGGCGGAGAGCTGCTTGAGGCGGATCGCGGCGGCGAGGCCCGCGGGGCCCGCGCCAACGACCACCACGTCGTACTGCATCGATTCGCGCGCCATCGCGCGCAATTATAATCGCCGGCCTATATGGCAGATCCGCAAGGGCAGAGCGAAGCGCGCAGGCTCGCGCATGTCGAGCGCATCCCGATCCGCTGGGGCGACATGGACGCGATGGGGCACGTGAACAACATCGTCTACTTCCGCTACATGGAGCAGGCGCGCATCAGCTGGTTCGAGGCGCTGCTGCCGCGGCGCGAGGCGGCGTGGAAGTCCACCGGCATCGTCATCGTGAACGCCTCTTGCAACTTCACCCGCGCCATCACCTATCCCGGCACCGTGGAGGTGAAGGTATTCGTGGCGAAGCCCGGCCGCTCGAGCGTCGCCACTTACTATGAGCTTTTCATAGAATCGGAAATGTATGCCGATGGTGCCGCGGTCGTGGTGTTCATCGACATGCAGACACAGAAGCCGGTGCGCATCCCCGACGACATCCGAGCGAAACTCCAATGAAGCCGATCTGGACGCCTTCCCCCGAGCGCGCCGCGCAGACCGGCATGGGGCGCTTCATGGCCCTTGCCGGCAAGAAGACCTACGAGGAGCTGCACGCCTGGTCGGTGGCCGAGCCCGAGGCGTTCTGGAACCTCGTGTGGGACACCTACAAGGTGAAGGGGGAGAAGGGCGCGCGAACCATCGTCGAGGGCGACAAGATGCCCGGCGCCAGGTGGTTCCCCGACGGCAGGCTCAACTTCGCGGAGAACCTGCTGCGCCGGCGCGATGACTCCGACGCCATGGTGTTCTGGGGCGAGGACCGCATCAAACGAAAGCTCTCCCACAAGTCCCTTTACACATTGGTCTCGCGCATTTCCCAGGCGCTTGCCGACGCCGGCGTCGGGCCGGGCGACCGCGTCGCGGGCTACCTGCCGAACCTGCCCGAGTCCGCCGCCGCGATGCTCGCCACCGCGAGCCTCGGGGCCATCTGGTCGAGCTGCTCGCCCGACTTCGGCGTGCAGGGCGTGCTCGACCGCTTCGGGCAGATCGAGCCCAAGGTGCTCTTCTGCGCCGACGGCTACCTCTACGGCGGCAAGGAGTTCGACTGCCAGGAGAAGGTCTCGCAGGTGCTGGAAAAGCTGCCGAGCGTGGAGGAGTGCGTCGTCATCGACTACCTCGGCGCGCCGGCGACGGCGGGCACCTCGCTCTACGACTTCCTCGAGCCCTTCGACCCGGCCGAGATCAGGTTCCGACCGATGGGCTTCAACGATCCGCTCTACATCCTCTACTCTTCGGGCACCACCGGCGTGCCCAAGTGCATCGTCCACGGCATCGGCGGAACGCTGCTCCAGCACATCAAGGAGCAGCGCCTGCACAGCGACGTGCGGCCGGGCGACCGCCTGTTCTACTTCACCACGCTCGGCTGGATGATGTGGAACTGGCTCATCTCGGGGCTCTCGTCGGAGGCGACGCTCCTCCTCTACGACGGCTCGCCCTTCACCGGCCGCGGCAAGGTCCTCTTCGACTTCGCCGACGCCGAGCGCATGACCCACTTCGGGACCTCGGCCAAGTTCATCGACGCGCTCGGCAAGTCCGGCCTCAAGCCCAGGGAAACGCACAAGCTCGAGCACGTCCGCGGCGTCATCTCCA
>Ga0209706_10001087_pt1 | contig 15377 bp, 19 predicted proteins | sample PPLLaktember2015_6_FD_187263 | JGI IMG/M metagenome (GOLD analysis project Ga0209706, IMG submission 187263) | Freshwater sediment microbial communities from Prairie Pothole Lake near Jamestown, North Dakota, USA - PPLs Lake P8 Core (1) Depth... | ecosystem: Environmental > Aquatic > Freshwater...
GTGCGCATCGGCGAAAGTGTCGATCCGGATGTAGCGGTTGCTGCTGACCGGGGAACCCGGGTTGATCGTGATCAGCCCGACGCGGTAACGGCCGTCGATCTGCGTGAATGCGAGCCCGACGCCGGTCTTCATCATCTGCATGCGCGTGCCGTAGTACGCGTACCAGTTCGCGAAGTTGGTCATCTCCTCCGCATAGGTGCAGCTCGGCGCCGCTGCGCAGTCGACGCGGTTCGGACGGCCGCCATAGGTGCCGGTCGAGGACACGATGTCGACCCGCTGGAAGCGGCCGTAGCGTGCGTAGGTGTGGTTGGTCGTGTAGGTGCGCTGGCAGCGCGGTCGGCCGCTGGTCGAGCCCGAAATCGCGCTGTTGCTGTTCGCGTCGTTGCTGCCCTGGCACCAGCGGACCGGCGCCGGATGCAGGTAGCTGCCGGTCGGCGTGTTCGACAGCGTGCAACTCGTCAGCTCCTCCGTCGTGCAGTGTTCGCGCGGCAGGATGTCGTAGTAGAACGGTCCGCCGCTGCGGCCCCGCGGGAACCGGTAGTTCCCGGAGTTGGTCCCGTTCGGGAATCCGTTGCTCGAGCTGCTGTTGTAAACGAACGGGTTGGTCGTATTGATGCCGTTGCGGCGGCAGCGCGAAGCGTCGGTCGGACTGTCGCTGGCGGTCAGGCAGTAGACGATCTCCGGGTAGCCGCTGACGAGATTGGTCGTCGCCGACGAACTCGAGAATCCGTTGACCGGGACCGAAGTCCACGGGCTGCCGTAACTGGTCATCGAGCCGCCGGTCGCGTTGACCGCCGGGAAGTACGTGACCTGCGGGTTGTAGTACAGCGTATTGAACTGCGTCGCGTACCACGGCGGATTGCCTTCGAGGCCGTTGGTCGTCGTCGACGAGCAGCTGTTGTTGCTGCAGCGGGACTTGTCGACGCGGGAACCGTCGACGTATTCGGGCATGAAGCGCGAGGCCATGCTGCCGGAGTCGTCGACGATGAACATGATGTTCGGCTTGACCGTCGTCGACACCGAGTGCGTCAGTGGCGTCGGTGCAATGTCGGTCAGCTCGGCCTGGGCGCCGGTGGCACCACAGACGAACAGGATGGCAAGGAATCTGAGCTTGGCGCGCATGAGCGGACCTGTTCGCTAGAGGGAGACGAAAGCCTGGACCAGCGTGCTGGTGTTGCGCGGACCCAGCACACGCACGGTGACCCGGTAGTAGTTCTGCGCGGTGCCGGTGAAGTTGAACGCATCGCTCGAAAAGCTGCCGCCGGAGGCCGCAGGGGAAGTGGCGGCTAGCAGCGAACAGGAATTGCCGGCCGCGTTGTAGTTGCCCTCGGCCGAGCACATGCGATGGATCACCCATTGCACCTGATTGCCCGCGGCATCTGCCGCATTGACGAGACAGGTCGGGCAACCCGACCAGAAAGCCTCGTCGTCCCAGTTGGGCTCTGCGATGACCGCGAAGTACCCGCGGTTCGGCGCGTTGCTGTTGAGCAAGTTGGTGCCGGCCGTCCCCAGCATCCACTGCACCGCGCCCTGTACGCCGGCATCCGACGAATGCACCGTCGAGTTCCGGAACGCCAGATTGCCGGCGACCAGCTGATGTGTGTCCATCGACCGCGACAGTGCGATCACCGAAATCAGCATCGCGACAAGGGCAACCAGCACGACCATCAGCACGGCACCGCGCTGATACTGCAGACCCTTCCGCCTCCTGCCGTTCATGCGGGCCTCCAGATCATGTTGCGAAGGCTGATCGTTGTTTCGAAGACCCGGTAGCGAAAGCACCGCCAGTCCGCGCGAGCCGTCAGGTCAAACACGCCGCCCGCCCATTGCGGCTGTACGGTGGTGGTCGTGCACTGGCCGGTTGCGAGGTCCGCCCGTTCGGCCAGCGCGCTGCGCGATACCAGGCCGACGCGCAATGCGATGACGCCGGCCCAGTCGTTCGCGGCGACTGGAGTGATCTCGTCCCAGACGTTGATCACTCCGTCGGCGTCGGTGTCCTTGCCGTACTGCGCCTGCAACTGAACGATTCCCGCCGCGACCGGAAGTGCGACATTGCCCTGCAGAAACGGGTCGACGACCAGCGTGTCGTTCTGTATGGAGTAGCGCGCAGCGGTGGGCGCGATGCCGATCGGGAAGATCATTGCGGCCAGCGTGTAACTCGGGCCGAGGCCGCCGGGCTTGTTGTAGCGCGCCGCGACCATCGTCCCGTAGGGACTGCGATACATGCCGCTGTTGTGAATGAGCAGATCCTGGCGCCCAGGTGCCTCCAGGCTCGGGGTGTTGGTCGCCTGCTGCAAGGTGCAGTCCTGGCCCGGCTCCGCGACGACCAGCAATTGCCCTGCGACGATGCCGAATGCACTGTCGACGTGGAAGTTCGCTGCCGGAGTCGGCAGCGCCTGTGTCAGTCGGACCGGTACCGGTGAAGCATCCGTGCTGCTGTACAGGATCTCGATCGTGTCTGGTGCTCCGGCGACGCCCTGCGTAATTCGGGCCGGCACCAGCGCGAACTCGAACTCGCGCGGTGGATCGACGCCTTCGTCATAGGCCAGCACCCGGCAGCCGAGCACCGAAATCACGTTGATGCCATAGCCGGCCATGCGCGCGTCGCGCTGGAGCGCGTACATCGCGATCGAGCCGTTGAAGGTCGCGTCGCCGCCGGAGGTCGCGGCACGGCGATAGCCTTCGGAAGCGGCGAACGTCTGGTAGACGGCCAGCGTCACAAATAGCGAGACGACCATCGAGATCAGGACCTCGATGAGAGTGAGTCCTCGAGAGGTCTTCAACAGTGGGCCCATCTCAGGGCTCCTGCAGCGTTGCGACTGCCTGGTGTTGTCGACGATCGCCGCCCGGAGGCTGCCAGCTAACGGTCACGCGGACTTCTGCCCCGACAACGGTCACCGTCGCATCGGCCCCCGGCAGCAGTCGCTGAACTTCCGCCACCCAGGGCGCGACCCGGTCCTGTGCCGTCCCGTGCGCAACCCCTGCATGCGCGTACGAGGCCACGTTGGTCCGATCGACCCAGATTTCGCCAATCAGACGGTCAGCCAGCAGGGCTGCGTCAACCCGGTACTTCGCGTCCGAGAATGTAGTGAAAGCTGTGGCATTCGCACTCAGCAGTCCCAGGATGCCGACCGCGAAGATGACTGTCGAAACGAGGACTTCGATCAGCGACATGCCACGCACCCGCGAGCGGCGACGCATGTGACCGTGACGGAGATTTGAGCTGCGCATGTGTTTGCTTAGCAGCCGCGCGGATCCGTGGCGGCCACGATCGGATCACACATCCGGATGTCACCGGCCGCACCAACCACCAGGCGCAGGGCGCGTCGATCCGCGGCCCCGACCAACGGATTGACGATGTCGATCTGCGTGGCTACTGACGAACCGTCGACGTTTGCCGCGACGCGGCCCAGCGAGTCGAAGGTCACCGTCGTCGCGTCGGCCGGCGTGACGGTCATCTGCGGCTGCACGGAAACTTCTTCTGCCGCCCTGGCCTGAATAACAGGGAGACAATCGCCGGCATCATCGACACCCGCCGTTCCGTTGTCGACCGGATTCGCGCAGCCGACCGACCACGACGTCGCCGGACCTGCAGTGAAGACCAGTTGCACCATGCGGTTGCGCCGGATCGCTTCCGCCCTTGCGAGCTGGAAGCCATTGAGCACGGACTCCGCTGCAGTCCGCGTCTGCGTGTTACCAATCCAGACCGAAAACATCGGCGCTGCCTGCGTGTACAGAATGGCCGCAATCGCCATGACGACGGCGACTTCCACCAGCGTCATGCCGCGTTGCTGTGCGATCGCCGCGAAGCGCTTGCTCATCGGGTCACCCACCGGGTCCCGGCATCCGCCGGGAGATCGCCCCAATGCGCCGGCAGAGCGGTCGTAGCACGCGCGTTCGCCTGGTTGATCGTGTAGACGAAGCCGGCAGTGGCGGCGGCGCCGGTTGCGGTCGCGGTGTAGGCCTGACCGCCGGCCGCGATGGCGCAAGTAACGGCAAAGTTGGTCAGATTGACAGGCAGCGCCGCACCACAGTTTCCGGCATTTGAATAAGTGCGGTTGTCCTGGAAGAACTGCTCCATGCGGACGCGATACTCCGAGAGCGCGTTAGTCGCCTCGACCAACTGGCCGCGCGTCACGTAGCGCGAGTAATTGGGGATCGCAATCGCCGAAAGAATCCCGAGCACGACCACGATGATCATCACCTCGATCAACGTGAAGCCACGAGCGGTTTGGGTGGGCACAGTGTTCAGCATGTGTATGGGCTTCGAATGCGTGTTGTTATGGACAAGCAATGTCACCGCATTCCGCCGGTCCGCAATCTCCTGAGCTAACGGAATCGCCGCCGCTTTTCTTGAATCAGCGTGTGCGAGGGGCCGCTCGTAGCCGACGAGCGGTTTGCGTCGAAACTTTGCGAAAAATTCCCGGCGACGAACGGCGGTCGGTCCAGCTGTGAGGACGAGTGCGCGCCTCGCCACCTGCGCGCGCACCGTCAGCCGCGGACGCGTGGGCATGAACAACGCGTTTGATCGTGATGTAGGAAGAAGTCCTACAAGTGAACGGGATCTGTTGCCATCCGCATTGTCGGAATCGGGCCGTAATCAGAGCGAAGTGATGTCGCCGTACCTGCCATTTCCGCGATTCTGAATACCGTGTCCTCGGTACGCTTTCGACTCGCCGTGAGGGTTGGTTCTCGCGGATGCAGGTTGGTCGCGGGCTCTGCGTATCAGTGCAGCCCAAATTGAATGCAACGCTTACGTGGACCGGGCCTTGCCCAGCTAGGAGAGAAAATGAAGTTAAGCAAAGTCGTAATGGCCTCCGCGGTCGCAGCGGCCATATCGCTGCCTCACGCTGTCCGGGCCGAGTCGAATTTCACGACCGGCGGCGGTGCCAACATCACAGCCACCGCGCGGGTCGACTTCGCGGTGAACATTCCGAAGTTCGTGCTGCTGCAGGTCGGAACCCTCGGCGCCGGCAACATCGACACGATCACCTTCGATGTACCTGCCGCGAACGTCGGCGACACCGTCGCACGGGCGGCGACCGCCGGCAGCGGAAACCTCGGCAACGGCGCTGTCACTGTGCGTGTCATCGGCAACAACGGCAACATGACGCTCGGCGCCACTGCACCGGCAACCCTGCTCAGCGGCACGGACGCGATCCCGTGGACCCAGATCACCGTGGCGGAGACCGGCGGTGCAACGCATCCGACGATCAACGGCGCCAATGCGACATACACCGCGACGAACAAGGTCGTGAACGTCAACGGCACGTGGACGTACACGTACCTGAACACGGTGACTCCGGCCGCCGGCAACTACACCGGCCAGGTCCTGTACACCGCCACGACGCCGTAAGCGCCGGCCCGGCCGGCGTCGTTGCAGCCACGACGCCCGCCAGGCAGCGGGACCGCGGGGGCGGCATGCAAAAACGGTTACGACACGCGCTCGCGCCGGCCATCGCCGGCGCGAGTTGCTTCATTTGCGCGGAGAGCGCGGCGTTCACGGTGAACATCAGCGCCGGCTCGCCGCGGATCATCTATCTGCAGGTCGGCGTGGGCTCGTTCACCGGCTTCTACAACTCCGGCGGCACGCCCGGCTCGAATCCGACGATCAATGTCGTGTCGGTCAACGTCCCCGCGGCAGCGGTCGGCAGCGGAACCGCGCAGCAGATGGCGTCGAACACCGCCGCAACCAACAGCTTCTACGACAATTTCACCTTTTGCAGCGCAGGGCAGCTGTACATCGGCGGCTTCTACCGGCGCACGAACAATGCCGCCGGCGCGGGCGCCACGCTGACGGCCACATCTTCCGGCCCGCTGACCAACGGCGCCGGCGATTCGATCCCGTTCACGCAGATCCGCTGGACCAGCAGCGGCATCGGCGATTCCGGTGCGCAGCCGTTTCCGGCCGGCACATTCACGGGCGCGACGCAGACGATCGGCACGATCAACCGCAACCAGTGGGCCGAGAGCTGCCATACGTTCTCCTACCTGAACTCGGCGATCGTGCCGGCGGGGACCTTCATCGGGCGTGTGACGTACACGCTGACCGCGCCATGACTGCGCGGAAGATCACCACTGCAGTGATCGCGCTGCTGGCGAGCGTCGCCGCATCGCTCGCGGGGGCGGCAACCTTCCGAGTCGACGACAGCGCGTCGATTCCGCAGGAGAGTTCGGCGACTCTGCAGTGGCGGCACATCGCGCCGTCGCGCGGCGGCGACAACACGGTCGAAGGCGCGACGGTGGTCCAGGTGCGGCTCAACCTCACGCCGTGGATCGGCCGCAGCGGACGCGTGTTCCTGGTCCTGCCCGAACAGTCACTCGGCCAGGTTCGGGTGAGCTGGACAACGCAGGGGCGACTGCTGCCGGGCCGCCTGGTTTCCGGGCAGCGTGTTCTCGTCCTTGCGGGTCCGGTCACGACACCGTTCGTCGACGAGACCCTCGCGCTGAAGATCGAGACCGACGGCACCCGGCTCTCGAGTTCTCACCGTCTCAACTTCCACTTCGAAATCGACATCGACTGAAGCATGAAAGCGAAAGACATTACTGCAGGCCTGGCCGCACTTGGCCTTGCGTTGATCACCCTCCCGGCAGCGGGCCAGGGCTTCAGTGCGCTCGTCTCGCCGCCGCGGCTCGAGCTCTCTGCCAAGCCGGGCGCGCTCGTCCGGGAAGTTCTCGAGATCACGAACGCCAGCCGGTCGCCGTCGCGCTTCATCGTCAAGACGGCTGACTGGACCCTCGGTCCCGATGCGGGCGTGACCTTCTATGACGCGCTGCAGCCGGGCAGTTGCCGCCCCTGGGTGTCGATCGAACGCAAGGAGATCTCGCTCGCAGCGAACGCGCGCATCCGCTACCGCTTCGAGGTCGCGACACCCGCGGAGGCCACCGCCGGCGAATGCCGCTTCGCAATCATGATCGAAGGCGACGAGCCGGCCGTGGCAAGCGGCAGCGCGTTCCAGATCCCGGTGCGCGGCCGCATCGGCGTCATCGTCTACGTCAGGATCGGGGATGCCGAGCCGCGCCTGGAGATCGTCAAGTCCGAAGCCGCGACGGTCGACGGGCGGCGTGTCCCGGCGGTCTGGGTGAAGAACACCGGCAACGCGCACGGGCGGCTCGGCGGGTTTCTGTCCGGCGTCGATGCGCGCGGCCGCGAACTCGACTTCTCGCCGTCGAACTTTCCGATCCTGCCTGGCGAGACGCGCCTGATCACGCTGGCGGCGCAGTCCGATCGCAACGAGACCGTCGAGGTCGCGTTTCCGGTCACCGTCCGCGGCAATCTCGAATGGTCACGGGCACGCATCGCCTTCGACCAGCGGTTCGACTGATCTTCGATGGTCCGGCGAGCCCATGCCTGGCTGCTGATTCTTGCCGCCGCCTGCGCCGTGCTGCCCTGCGGCGCGCAGGAGCCCGGCAGCGCGGCTGCCCGGAGCCATGGCTCGAACGGCAACCCCAACGGCAATGGCGCTGAGTACCAGGACAAGCTGATCGAAGAAGGCAAGTTGCAGCCCGAGATCTGGGACGGCGACGCTGCAGCGCAGACGAGTACTGGATATCCGCGCGGACTCCGCCTGGACGGCCTGTACTCGAATTACAAGCGCAACGACGTCTCGACGACCAACTCGGGAATCGGCGTCGGCGCGTTCATTGCCACGCCTCTGCACGGCGTCTGGAACTTCGACGGCGTGTTCGGCAACTCCGAGGGCGCAACGGTGGCCACACTCTGGCAGCGCGACATGCCGTTCGAAGGAGGCTGGCGGGCGGCCAATGGTGCCGGCATGCTGAACTCTCCCGCGATCGACCTGGCCAGGTTTCAGCCGCGGTGGTTCCTGCCGACCAGCCCGATGGTGGGCGCGCTGACAGAGTGGCGCGGGCGCGGCGGCAACCAGTTCACGGCCGGCATCGGCGAGCCGGGTGTCTACACCGGTATCTACGTCCCAGGCTTCGATCGGCTCGGTGGCCGGCTGACGACCGCAGGCGGCCAATGGGGGCTGACGCCGAACTGGTCCGCAGGCCTGCAGTATGTGGACGCCGACGATGTCACTAGCGCGATGCAACCCGCGGGCTCGGCGCAGCCATTCAAGTCGCGCGCCTGGTTCGGCGCGACCGCATGGGAGGATCGCACGCAGCGCTACCAGCTCAACGTACTCGGCAGCGACAACAGCTTCACGGGTTCGCACACCGGGGCTTGGGCGGATGCATTCGTGCAGGACGGGCGCTACGGGCACGGCTTCGGTGCGTTCCATCTGGGAGAGGATCTCGCCTGGGGCAACCAGGGGGTCGGCAACAACGGTCACGGTCTGTACTACCGGCTCAACTACGGAAGCCGGCAATGGCTGTGGGACGCCGCGTTCGACTACTTCGTGCCGCTTTCCACGGAAACAGGCAACGCAACGGTCTTTGCAAACGGAAGTGCCCGATACCAGCTTTGGCAGGGATTCGGAATCGGTGGCGGCGGCAATGCGCGCATCGACGGTCAGACCGCCTGGTCGGCATTCGGCTACGTCGAACAGGTTCTTGCGCTGATGACCAGCCGCACTCAACTCTATGTTGCCGAGAACTCGCCGCAACGCGAGACGACGTTGAGCGCGAACCAGACCTGGAGCATGCCGGCAGGCGCGCGGCTGAACACCACCGTGCTCCTGGGCCGCTATACGGGTCGCGAACACAGCTCGAACCACTTCGGATTCGCGGTCTTCGGCGGCGGCGACATCGCAAGCAACCTGTCGCTCGATGCCAACCTCCAATGGACGCAGCGCAGCGGTGATGCTCAACCGACGCAACTGATCGGGAGCCTCGGATTTTCATGGCGCATCTTCCCCGACCTGCAGCTGATCGGGACGCTGTACCGGAGCAGGGCGACGACGGAGACCCCGCTGCAGATCCTCTCGCCGATCACGGGGCCAATCGTGCCCACGACCAACCGCATAAACGAACAGGGTGCCGTCCTGATCCTGCGCTACGAAGCGCGAGCCGGACGCGCTGCGGCACCGCTAGGCGGGATGCCAGGTTCTGGCGCCGGTCGCATTTCGGGCATCGTCTACCTGGACACCAACGACGATAGGCGCTTTGCCGCCGGGGAACCGGGCGCTGCGAGTGTGACCGTCGTGCTGGACGGCAGATTCTCAGTTCGGACCGACGTTCAGGGGCGTTTCGAGTTTCCGTCGGTGGCGTCCGGGCAGCACTTCATAACGGTCGTGCCCGACAACCTGCCCTTGCCCTGGATACTCGTCAACGAAGGGCGCGTCGAAGTCGAAGTGCCGGTGCGCGGCACCGTCAACGTGGATATCGGCGCGCAGAGGATGCGCTGATCCGGCCTATTCCCAGGGCCCAGAGAGTTCGTAGAGCGCGGCGAGCTTTTCTTCAGCAGCCCGAAGCAAGTCCTGCTCGCGAGACCGGAACCAGCCCGACGCGTCAGCAAGCGTCGCCTCCGAATCTGCGATCTCCCGCAGCGCCTGCTGAGCAACTGCGGCATCGTTGAGTTCACCCAGCACATCCTGCAGCTCCGAAAGCGCCGCTACGTAGCGTGTCGTCGAGGTCTCCGGCAGTGCGACGGAAAGGAAGTCCAGCGCGTAGCGCATGCGCTTTGCGAGAATCCGCACCCGATGCCGCCGTTCCGCAGACAACGCGGAGAAGAAACGCGCGGCTTCGAACAGGCGCACGTGGGCCCTGCGCAGCGCCCGCGGCGCCAGTTGCGACAGGGTTCGACCGTCCGGAGCGGCGGTCAGCGTCCATGCCTGCAATCGCAGAGCCAGCTGCGCATAGCGCGCGCTCGCCAGCGCGGCAAGGACCGACTCGTGCGCGTCGCTGCGACGCTGCTCGGTCCGGGCAATCAGCGCTCTGAACACCGGCTCGTCCACCCTCTCCGCGGCCATGAGCTTCGGCAGGGTCTGCTCAGCGAGCACGTCCCAGTCGCGCGCCGAGCCGAGAAGCCGCGCCGCCCAGCGCAGTTCGTCAGCAAGCGGCGCCGGAAATTCAACCTGCTTGCGGTCGAACGACCGCAGAGCCGATCTCATCCGGCGCAGAGCGACGCGCGACTGGTGCACGTACTCCTGGTCGCGGCCCCGATGCAATGCCTCCGTATTGGCAAGCAGCACATACAAACCATGCGCGACGATCCGACGCAGCGCAGCCCCGGCCGACATTTCGCGATCGAGCGCATTCACGAAGCCTCGTGCCGCCGCCTTTGTCGGCAATATCTCCGCGCCACTGCTGATCTGGTAGCCGCGCTCTGCCTTGCTTCGCACCAGCGGCACCAACGCCAGGGCGCGCTTGCCGCGGCCGCTGAGCCGAACTGCGAGCGCGAGCAGGTCCTCGGCGCGACCCTCCTTCAGTTCGAGTTCGAGTTCCGCAATCGGCTCTGCCACGCGCTTGCCAGCGCGCTGCGCTTCAATGTGCCCGCGGTCCATCGCGACTTCGATCCGGCTCTTCCTGAAGCCCACCAGCCACGTAGTCCGGACGAACCGCGAGCGGAAAACCGGCCGCAGCGGCCCGGACGCCGCATGTTTTGCCAGCAACGCGGGCAGCGGCGCGTCTTGCAGCAGCGAGAGATCGATCTGCGGCTTTCCGCGGCGCAGTTTCGCGGGGGCTTCCCATTCCGGTCGCGAGCTCAGCCCGCTCCGGGCCGAGTCGGCCGTCTTCAGCGTCTGCACCCACTGCCGACCCGCGCGGCGCAGGCGAAGCGCCATCGAGTGTTTCTGCAGCAGCCGATCCGCCGTGTCGAAGTACGTTGCGTCGAGACGCGTCGTGCGACCCGGCACCTCGCTGAGGGGCAGGACGAGCGGCAATGCGTCGGCAGCACCTTCCGGCAGTTGCAGCTTCAGTTCGATTTCACGCGGCGGACTCATCGCCGCAGTCTATCGAGCGGGCTGCTGCAAATCGTGACAGTCACGGGCGCGCGGCGCGGTCGATCGACCCGTCGACAATGGCCGGACCGTCGCCAGCACGTTCCCACATGAGGCAATAGGTGTCGGCATGGACCGAAAACCTGCCCTCCCCGTCGCCAGCGCCGGCCGACGCTGCAGCGAGCAGGAAAGTGGTCAGCAGGACGAGTCCGGATGGCTTCATGCAGCGATCATTGCACGGGAGAGGGTTTCACTTCGGGCGGCGACCCTTTCGCGATCAGCAGTAGCACGGCGGTTGCAGCACAGATCGCGCCAGCGACTGCAAAACAGGCTGCGTAGCTGCCTGTGACGCGCTGCAGCCAGCCAAAGAGAAACGGAATGACGACGACGCCGACGAAAGTGAAAAAGAGGCAGCCACCGGTGGCCTGCCCGGCCAGGCCTGCCGGTGCGAGTCGCGCAACCTCCCCGAGGTAGACACCGTTCCAGCCGATCGCGGTGGCTCCAAGAACGATCGCTACTGCGAAGATCGCCGCGAGGGGCCACTGAGGAGAGAAGAGCGCCGCGGCCAGCGCTGCGCCGGCCATCAGCAGCCCGATGACGGACAGCACGATGCGCGGTGCCCCGGTGCGATCGGAAACCGATCCCCAGGCGATGCGGCCGACGACGCCGGCAACATTGGCCGCGGTCAGGGCCGTTCCCGCGGCCACGAGGCCTAGCCCGAGTTCGAGATGCAGGTACGCCACGATGAAGCCCGACACCGACATCTGCATGCCCGCATAGACGAACGATACGAGCGCCATCAGTTGCAGCGCGCGCTCGCTCGCAACGAGCCTCAGGCCGGCGATCAGCGCCCGCCCCGATAACTTCGCGGTTCGATCGCGATCGCCATCGAGCGACGCGCGCAACGGCTGCGCCGCCAGCGCCACCGCAATGCAGCCGAGGGCGATTGCCGCAACCGCCACCGGCCAGCCGAAAGCCAACGTCAGCGGCGGCACGATCAGTCCGGCGAGCGCCGTTCCCGCGGGAACGCCGGTCTGCTTGATCGAAAACGTCAGCGCCATGCGGTGCGGCGGCGTCGACTTCGCGAGCACATGGCTCGATGCCGGCGTGATCGGGCCATAGCCGAGCCCGATCAGAACGGCTCCCGCGCCCATCATCAACAGGGCGGCGCCCAGCCCGGCGGCAATTGCCAGCGTCGCCAGCAGTCCGATCGCGCACACCGCCAGGCAGGCCTGCGATAACCGGATCGCGCCGAGCCGCAGGACAGCGCCCCCGCTCGCCAACGCGGCGACCGAGGCGCCGACGTAGAGCAGCGAGAGGTAGGTGCCGACCATCGACGCCGGCTGCCCGAGATCGGCGGCAATGACCGGAGCGATGGAAGGGATGGTCAAGGCCGCGCAAGCCGCCGCAGCCTGAATCGCGGTCGTGACGACGAGCGCGCGCGTTGCGAGCGAGCTCACGCGGACCGTGCGCCGTGCAATCGCCGCTCGACTTCGTCGGCGACGCGGGGCGTTCGTCGCAGGCCACTTGCGATTGCGCGCCAGCGCCGTAGATTTGACACGCGCCCGTCGCGGCCCTGGGCGTCGAAGGAGGCCTTCATGAGCAGAGTCCTGATCGCTGCGCTGGCGCTGAGTGTGCTCGGCGGTTGCAGCACGATGAATTCATCCTATAGCCCCGAAGACGACATGGACCTCGAATACATAGCCTACGTCGAACACTGGGCCAAGCAGTTCGGGACCACGGTTCTGTGGGTGAACACACCGAGAAAGCCCGCAGCCAGCCGGTGATTGCGCGCGAGCAACGCAGCAGCGCGCTGCGATGCTCCTCTCAGCGTTCGGCCAGTACCTTCAGGTTTGCCAGGCCGGCTTCGAAGTCGGGGCCGACCAGGCGGTCCATCGTCAACGCGAAGTAACGGTTGATAGGGCTGGCTCCGACATCGCCCTCGTTGGTCCAGGTCACCCGGGTGTTGGCACCGGCCGGTTCGAGCCTGATCTGGCCGGTCGAACGCATGCCAAAGTCCGGGAAATTGAGCGAGTAGATGATCCGCTCGTTCGGCACCGCCGACGTGAACTCCATCTCGCCGTTGCCCTCCGTCTTGCTTTGCCAGGTCCACTTCGCCCCGGCGCCCGAAGGGGACCCGCTGTAGCTGACCGTCATCGCCGGGTCACGCTGGTTCCAGACGGTCCACTTCTTCCACTCGCGCGGGTCGGCGATGAGCGCGTAAACCCGCTCCGGGGTCGCACCGATCTCGATCGACCGTTGCACCTTGAAGCCCGATGGCAGCAGGAATCCGATCGCGAATACCAGCACGGCGATCACGGCCACCGTCAGTAGTACTCTCGTTACCCACTTCATGGTCTCGACTCCGCGCCCCAAGGTCGCCTAGCCTAGCGCTCCACAGGAAAGTTGTCCGATGTTGCGTGCTGCTCTCGTCTTCCTCGCGGTTGTGCTCGCTGCCTGCACGACGCCCCAATCCCTGCAACTCGGCACGCCGGAAGCCGACGTCCGGGCGGCGCTCGGGCGCCCGACCGCCAGAATCGCTCTGCCCGGCGGCGGCTCGCGTCTCCAGTATTCGGGCCAACCGTTCAATCAGTCGGTGTGGAACGCCGACTTCGATGCGAACGGCAGGCTGGTGCGAGTCGAGCAGATGATGAGCGACGAGGCGTTCGCCCGTATCGCATCGGGCAAGGCGACGCGCGATGAAGTGCTGCGCGACTTCGGCCCGCCGGCCGAGGTTTACCAGTTCAAGCTGATGAACGAGTCAGCCTGGATGTACCGCTACTTCACTCACGGCGGCTTCAAGGCCGCGATGTTCGTCTACTTCGATCCGGCCGGGATCGTGAAGCGGTCGGAGACCGGGCTGGACCCATGGGCGATCCGCAATGGCGACCGCCACTAGGGCCAACTGAGCGATTCGGGGCGCAACGGGTAAGCCCGCAGCGGGTTAGACCGAATTGCCGCAGCCGCGGCGCGACGGAGAATCGTGCGCTTGGGTTCCTTCAGTCCTCCGCACGATGAAGTCACAAACCGGTCGCGATCCGTTGTCCCTGCAAGAGAAGCTCGATCGCATTGCGCACGACCGGGATGTTCTCGCGTTGCTGCGCGATCTCGCGCGCCAGGGGCTGAAAGACGGCGATGCTGTCGTGCACCTCGGCGACGGAAGCCGCGGCCGACTGAACGTGAGCCGCGACCAGACACAGGTGATCGTTGTGCGGGACGACGGCACCGAGGTGCCGTTCAACCGAAGCGAGTGGATGCGTTCGGAGAGGGCCTGAACAAGCCCTGAGGCGCGGCTCTTTCCCTCCCGCACCGTACTTGCCGGCGTGGCACAATCCGCCACGCCATGCTGTACGCGTCGGAGTTCTCGCCGAAGATCCTGATCATCGACTCCCACGGGCAACCGGTCCGGTGGGCGTTGATGCAGCGTGCTGCGCGCTACTACGCAGCCGGCAAGGTCGTGACCGAACTCGGCGACAACCTGTTCGGCATGGCGGGCGGCGTCCAGGAGTCCACCGGCGCACGCTCCGAGTTCATCACAAGCTCGATCCTGATGATCCGCGGGCGCCACCGCATCCCGCTCGGCCACGCGCATGTCGGCCTCACGAAGCACCGCCTGTTCGTGCGCGACCGCCACGTCTGCGCCTACTGCGGCACACATTTCGCAGAAAGCGATCTGACGGTCGAACACATCGTGCCGGTGTCCCGCGGCGGCCGCCACATGTGGACGAATGTCGTCACCGCCTGCCGCTCTTGCAACACGCGCAAGGGCAACCGCCGGCCCGAAGAAGCCAATATGCCGCTGCTCTACGTCCCGTATGCGGTCTGCCGCAGCGAAGGCTTCATCCTGAGCAACCGGCGCATCCTCGCCGACCAGATGGCTTTCCTCCAGAGCTCCCTGCCGCGCCACTCGCGCTGGGCGCACGCCTGACTCCACTCTGTCGAATTCTCGGCACGCGAAGCGCCGAGTAGTCCCCTCGTTTCCTTCGCCTGCGACCCTTAAGTTTCGTTGCACCTGATCCGCGATTGGATCAGGTGCGCGACCGGAGCCGGACGCGCCAACCAAGGTCAAGGAGATCGCCATGACGTCGAACCACTACCAAGCGATTCGCGACGCCGCCGTCGCGGCTCTCGCGATCGCAATCATGGGCTGCAACAGCGACGCGCGCATCAGCAACGAAACACAAGCCGCCCCCGCGACCCAGATCGAGAATGCCGCGGCCCACGCGACCCAGCCAATTGTCGTCGACCACGCGGCCGGCAAGTACGAGGCGTCCGGCAACGTCTTTTCGTACGAAGTGTCTGCCTGAACTCTGACGCGTCTGGTGCTACTGGGCCGGACGCCGACGATCAGTCCGCGGCCACTAAGCGCAGCCACCAAGCATGGCCGCCCTTCTATTGCTGGTCGCCTGTCTGGCGGCAGGTATCGCCTTGAGATTGAGCGGCCGCCTTGGTGATAGTGCACCCGCGGCCTTCAATGCCTATGTGATCAATGTCGCGCTGCCCGCACTGGCGCTGTACCACGTGCACCGGGCCCCA
>Ga0209706_10001089_pt1 | contig 15365 bp, 19 predicted proteins | sample PPLLaktember2015_6_FD_187263 | JGI IMG/M metagenome (GOLD analysis project Ga0209706, IMG submission 187263) | Freshwater sediment microbial communities from Prairie Pothole Lake near Jamestown, North Dakota, USA - PPLs Lake P8 Core (1) Depth... | ecosystem: Environmental > Aquatic > Freshwater...
AAGCAAGCCGAAGGCTGGCGGAAGCTCTCCTACCGCCAGACCTACGGGGAGGTGCGCCGCATCGCGCAGGCGCTGCTCGACCTGGGCCTGGGGGCGGACAAGCCCGTGGCGATCCTCTCCGACAACGGCATCGACCATGCGCTGCTCGCGCTGGGCGCGATGCACGTGGGCGTGCCGGTGGCGCCGATCTCGCCCGCGTACTCGCTCATGTCGAAGGACTTCGCCAAGCTGAAGATGATCTTCGAGCTGCTCAGGCCCGGGCTGGTGTGGACCGCCGATCCGGCGAAGTTCGCTCCGGCGCTGGAGGCGGTGGGGGCGAAGTCGATTTCCATTCAGGATCTCCTGAAGACCAACCCGGGATCGACGCTGGAAAGAGAGTTTGCGGCGATACGACCCGAAAGCACCGCGAAGATCCTCTTCACCTCCGGCTCGACCGGCGTGCCGAAGGGCGTCATCAACACGCACCGCATGCTCTGCGCGAACCAGCAGATGCTGGCGCAGGCGTGGCCGTTCGTGGAGGACAAGCCGCCGGTGGTGGTGGACTGGCTGCCGTGGAACCACACCTTCGGCGGCAACCACAACTTCAACCTGGTGCTGCGCAACGGCGGCACGATGGTGATCGACGGCGGCAAGCCGGTGCCGGGCCTGGTGGAGACCACGGTGCGCAACCTGACCGAGGTGGCGCCGACGATGTACTTCAACGTGCCGCGCGGCTTCGACCTGCTGCTGCCCTTCCTCGAGAAGGACGAGCGGCTGCGGCACAACTTCTTCAGCCGCCTCGACATGGTCTTCTATGCCGCCGCGGCGCTGCCGCAGAATCTCTGGGATCGCCTGAAGAATCTTTCGCAAAGAGAGAATCGCAACCCGGCGATGCTTTCCGCGTGGGGCTCGACCGAGACCTCGCCGCTCGCCACCTCGGTGCACTTCCCCATGGACCGGCCCGGCGTCATCGGCCTGCCGGTCGCCGGCTGCGAGCTGAAGCTCGTCCCGGCCGCCGGGAAGCTCGAGGTGCGGGTGCGCGGCGAGAACGTGACGCCGGGCTACTTCCGCAGGCGCGATCTCACCACCGCGGCCTTCGACGACGAAGGCTTCTACCGCATCGGCGACGCGGTGAAGTTCGCCGATGCCGCGGACCCGGCGAAGGGCATCGTCTTCGACGGCCGCGTCGCCGAGGACTTCAAGCTCTCCACCGGCACCTGGGTGCACGTGGGCGCCATCCGCGTGAAGCTCATCGCCGCCGGCGACCCGCTCATCCAGGACGCCGTGATCACCGGCCACGACCGCGACGAGATCGGCGCGCTGGTGTTCTTGAGCCCTGCTGCAAAGGATCTCTCATCCGATCAGCTGAAATCTCGATTAGCGGAAACCTTGAAAACCTTCTCCGGCGAAGCAAGCTCGTCCCGGCCGGCGCGCCTGATGGTGATGGGCGAGCCGCCCTCGATCGACGCGAACGAGATCACCGACAAGGGCTACATGAACCAGCGCGCCGTGCTCGAGCGGCGCAAGGACCTGGTCGAGAAGCTTTACGCTTCGAAAGAGAAGGTCATTTCTTAGAGACGCCCAGCCAGGCGATTGAGCCGACCACCAGGAAGGCTCCGACCACCTGCAGCGCCGACACCGCCTGCCCGAGGACGAGCCAGGCGATCACCAGCACCGCGATCGGCTCGAAGTTGAGCGCCACGGTGCTCGACGCGCCGCCCAGGCGCGGCAGCACGACGAAGAGCGAGGTGATGGCGATCCCGTAGAGCAGCGTGAGGAGCGCGATGCCGAGCCAGCCGGTGGCATCGGCGGGCGACGTCAGCGCGCCGGCGGACGCGCCGCCGGCCAGCACCAGCGCCGCGGTCACCGCCATCATCAGGAAGGTGCGCACGCGGCCGTCCAGGGCCTTCAGCCAGTGCGCGTTGAAATACAGCACCAGCGTGAACGCGACGGCGGCGCCGAGCGCGAAGGCCACGCCCGAGGCGAGCTCGGCAAAGCCGGAAAGATCGCCGAGGCGCACGTCGAGCGCCAGCGCCAGGCCCACCAGCGCGAGCGGCATCGGCAGGAGCGCGCTCGCGCGTGGCGTCTCCTTGCCCATCGCCCAGGAGAGGAGCACGAACAGCATCGGGCAGGTCTGGAAGACGAGCAGCGCCAGCGCCACCGGGATGCGCGCCACCGCGGAGTAGAGGCAGAAGCTTTGCGTCGCCACCAGGGCGCCGACGAGGAGCGCGCGCCACAACGTGGACGGCGGCATCGAAAGGGAAATCTTCTGGAACTTCAGGTAAAGAAGGAGAAACAGCGCCGTAAAGGCGGAGCGTGCGCTGACCGCCGCCGCCACGCTCGCGCCATGGTCGAAGGCGAGGCGCGCGGCGACGTGGTTCGCGCCGAACGTGGTGGCGATCACGAGAAGGATGACGATGCCCGCGCGCGGTGGTAATTTCGCGTCCATGGCCGACGTTAGCAAGTTCCGCCGCTTCGTGCAGGACATGACTCGCCTGGTCGAACGCCACGGCGCCGACGAGCCGCGCATGCTCGACGAAGGCGAGGCGCTGCTACGCGCGCTGGTCGGTAGCGACGACTGGCTGCCGGCGCAGTTCGCCGAGCCCTCGCGCGAGTCCTACCGCCAGTACCTCCTGCACTGCGACCCGCTCGAGCGCTTCTCGGTGGTGAGCTTCGTCTGGATGCCCGGGCAGAAGACGCCGATCCACGACCACACGGTGTGGGGCCTGGTCGGCGTCATGCGCGGCCAGGAAAGGTGTGACGAATACGCTTCACCCACTGAAACGAAAAATTTTCATCTGGTAAACCCCGGCGAAGTGGATCGGGTCTCGCCGCGCATCGGCGACATCCACGTCGTGTCGAACGCCGGCACGCAGACCGCGGTCAGCATCCACGTCTACGGCGCCAACATCGGCGCGGTGCGCCGCCACACCTTCGACCCGGCGAGCGGCCAGCCGCGCGAGTTCGTCTCCGGCTACCACAACGCCATCCTGCCGAACCTGTGGGACCGCTCGCGGGAGTCCTGATTGCGGCGCTCGCTTCGCCCTGCGCCTACCCCGACGAGGGCGTGCTGCCGCTGCGGCGCGCGGTGACGCAGGTCAGGCTGCACCCGGACATCGAAGGCTGGGCGCGCGACATGCGCGACAAGGGCGAGGCGGTGCAGTACGCGCTGCTGCTCGACGAGCCGCTGTGGGCGGACGGGCGCTGCTATTGGTCTGTGGAAGTGCGGCTGGGCGAGCACATCCTGAAGAAGTTCTTCGTCTCCCCCGAGGGAAAGCTCAAGGAATGAATTGCCGGTCCACGGGCATGCGCAGCCCGTTGGCGAGGCGGTTGGTCTGGTTCGCGAGGCCCACCACGGCGAGAAGCTCCATGAGCATGGCGTCGGTCATCCCCCTCTTGCGCGCCGCGGCGGTGTGCGAATACGTGCAGTACTCGCAGCCGTTGGTCGCGCTCACCGCGACGTAGACCATCTCCTTCACCAGCGGGTCCAGCGCGCCCGGGGCCATCACCTGCTTCACCTGCTCCCACACGCGCCGCAGCTCGGCCGGGTCGTTGGCGAGCGCCTTCCAGAAGTTGTTGATCCAGTCGATGTTGCGCGTCTTCATGATGTCGTCGTAGACCGCCTTCACCGGCGGGCTCGCGTCGGCGTATTCGATGAGTGTGACCAGCGACACGGGGGGCCTCCTTCGGTTGCGGCTATATTAGCAACGTGATCGACTGGCTCGCGCGCGTTGACCCGCAGGTCCTGCTCGTCGCCTTCGCGGTGCTCGGCATCCTGGTCGCGCTGCCCCTCGAGCTGGCCGCGCTCGGGCGCCTGCGCCGCCTGCGCGTGATGAGCGGCACGATCTACCTCCTGCTCGGCGCGTTCGTCGTCCTCGTGGGCGTGGCTGCGGGCCTCGTCGCCGCCTCCCTGCACGGCTACCGGCGCCTCACCCACGAGCAGCTCGCCGCCAACGTCTCGGTGCGCCAGCTCGGCGAGCGCCATTTCGCCCTCACGCTGGAGGTGCCCGCGGCGCCGCCGCGCCACTTCGAGCTGCGCGGCGACGAGTGGCAGATCGACGCGCGCGTGCTCAAATGGCGCGGCATGGGCACGCTCGCCGGCTTCGACACCGTCTACCGCCTCGAGCGCCTCTCGGGACGCTACGCCGACCTGCCGCGCGAGAAGAACGGGCCGCGCACGGTGTATGCGCTCGCGCAGGAGGAAGGCTTCGACGTCTGGCCGGCGATCCGCCGCTACCACGACTGGCTGCCCTTCGCCGATGCCCTCTACGGCAGCGCCGCGTTCGTCCCGCTGGCGGAGAATGCCGGCTACCAGGTCACCGTTTCCAATTCGGGGCTGGTCGTTCGCCCCACCAACGATGCCGCGCGCAAAGCCATTGGCAACTGGCGCTAGGCTCTTCCTCCTCGCGGCGCTGGTCGCGCTCGCGGGCGGCTGCGCCTCGACCTCGGAGTTCTTCAAGGATGCCGGGCACCCCGCTGCCGCGTCCGCGCTCGAGTCGTGGCCGCACCGCGAGCTGTGGACCGGCATCGTCTTCAACGGCCAGAAGGTCGGCTTCACGCGCCGCGAGGTGCGTCCCGCGCCCGGCGCCCCCGGGCGCTACGAGATCGAGTCCGAGGCCGCCATCCGCCTGCAGTTCCTCGGCTTCGACAAGCGCGTCAGCCTGCGCTCGCTCGAGCGCGTGCGCGACGACCTGACGCTCGAGTCCTTCCGCTACTCGCACGACATCGACGGCAGCCCGCTCGAGGTTGTGGGTGGTTTGGAGGGCAAGAATTTGCGGTTTACCTTGAAGGCAAGTGGAAGTGAAACGCAGAAAACACTGGTTGCGGAAGAGCCGCTGTATCCCGCCAGCGTGCTCACCATGCTGCCGGTGATGCACGGCCTGGCGGTGGGGGCGAAGGCGCGCTACTCGGTGTTCAACGGCGAGACGCAGACGATCGCCGCCGCCGAGCAGGAGATCCAGGCCTACGAGACGAGCGGGCTCTTCGTGGGCACCGCCTACCGCACGGTGACCCGCATGATGGGGCTCGAGACCCTGACCTGGATCGCCGCCGACGGGCGGCCGCTCCTGGAGCGAGGCCTGAACGGGGTGATGATTTCCGCCCTGGAAAGCGAGGCGACGGCCAAGAGCTACCTGCTGGAGGCGAGCCTCGCCAAGCGCGACGCGCTGGTCGACTTCAGCCTGATCCCGGCGGGGCCGCTGGAGGCGCCGCGGCGCCTCGCAGGGCTGGAGATCGTCATCGACGACCTGCCCGAGGCCTTCGCCGTGCCGAGCGAAGGCGGCCAGTCGTGCCGCCGCGCGGGCGGGCGGCTCGAATGCCGAATCGACCGCTCCGCCGCCCTCGCCCAGGGCGAGCCGAAGGCCTACCTCGCGGCGACGCTGGCGGCGCCGAGCAATCTGGGGCAGATCAGGGACCTGGCGAAGCGAATTACGAAGAGCTCCAGATCTCCGGATCAGTCCGTCGCCCTGCTGCTGCGGTGGATGGATGCCAACATCGCCAAGGAGGCGATCGATTCGTTCACCGCCGTCGACGTGCTGCGCGAGCGGCGCGCCGAATGCCAGGGGCACGCGTACCTGCTCGCGGCGTTCGCGCGCTCGCTCGGCATCGCGGCGCGCATCGTCAACGGCATCGCCTATTCCGAGGCGCACCGCGGCTTCCTCTACCACACCTGGAACGAGCTCTGGATCGCCGGCCAGGGCTGGCGCCCGGTCGACGCCACCTTCGGCCAGCCCCACGCGGACGCGACGCACCTCAAGCTGATCGAGGGCGAGGCGGCGGCGGACCTGATGCCGCTGGTCGGCCTGATCGGGAAGATCCGCGTCGTCTCGGCCGCGCCGCTCGCGCGCTGGTAGAATCGGCCCTGCGTGAAGTTTCTTTTCGACCTTTTCCCGGTCGTCCTCTTCTTCGTCGCCTTCAAGATCGCCGGCATCTACATCGCCACCGCGGTGGCGATCGCCGCCACGTTCGCGCAGGTGGCATGGCTGAAATTGAGGAAGAGAAAAGTCGACCCCATGCTGTGGGCGAGCCTCGCCATCATCGTCGTGTTCGGCGGCGCCACCCTCTTCCTGCAGGACGAGACCTTCATCAAGTGGAAGCCGACGGTGCTCTACTGGCTCTTCGCCGCGGTGCTCGGCGGCGCGGCGGCGGCGCGCCGGAACCTGATCCGCACCATGCTGTCCCAGCACATGCAGCTGCCCGAGCCGGTGTGGTCGCGCCTCAATCTCGCGTGGATCGGCTTTTTCGCCCTCATGGGCGTGCTCAACCTCTACGTGGCATACAACTACTCGACCGACCTCTGGGTCAACTTCAAGCTGTTCGGCGGCATGGGCCTCATGCTGCTGTTCGTGTTCGCGCAGGCGCTGGTGCTGGGCAAGTACGCCGCCGAAGAGAAGACATGAGCGGGAAGCTGAACGTCGGCGCAGAGATCCGCAGCCGGCTGGCGGCGCTCGAGCCGCTGTCGCTCGACCTGGTCGACGAGAGCGAGTCGCACCGCGGCCACGCCGGCTACCGCGAAGGCGGCAACACCCACTGGCGCCTGTCCATCGTCTCGCCGCGCTTTTCCGGCAAGCCCACCGTCGCACGCCACCGCATGGTCTACCAGGCGCTCGGCGAGCTCATGCAGCATCCCATCCACGCGCTCGCCATCAGCGCGCGCAGCCCAGAAGAAACGAAAGGAAGCCCATGAAAATCCTCATCGCCGCGCTTGCCGTCGCGCTCCTCCCCACCCTCGCGGCCGCGCAGGACCCGGCCAAGGACGCGGTGAAGCCCAAGCCCGCCCCGGCCGCGAAGCCCGCCCCGGCCGCGACCGGGCCGGTCGCCAAGGTGAACGGCGTCACCGTGCCGCGCGCGCGCATGGACTACATGATGGAGCAGCAGAAGCAGCGCGGCGCGCAGGACAACGACCAGATGCGCGCCATGGTGCGCCAGGAGCTGGTGAACCGCGAGGTCATCGCCCAGGAAGCGGGCCGCACCGGCCTCGCCAAGAAGCCCGAGGTGCAGGCGGAGCTCGACCTCGCGCGCCAGCAGATCATCGTCAACGCCTACCTGCGCGAGTTCGTGCGCAAGAACCCGATCAGCGACGCCGACGTGCAGAAGGAGTACGAGCGCGCCAAGTCGCAGACCGGCGCCAAGGAATACAAGGCGCGCCACATCCTGCTCGAGAGCGAGGACGAGGCGAAGGGCGTGATCGCGGCGCTGAAGAAGGGCGACAAGTTCGAGGACCTGGCGAGCAAGAGCTCCAAGGACCCGGGCAGCAAGGAGCGCGGCGGCGACCTCGACTGGAACGTGCCCGGCTCGTTCGACAGGCAGTTCTCCGACGCCATGGTCAAGCTCGAGAAGGGCAAGTACACGGAGACGCCGGTGCGCACGCGCTTCGGCTTCCACGTCATCAGGCTCGACGACGTCCGCGAGACCAAGTTTCCGGCGCTCGCGGACGTAAAGCAGCGCATCCAGCAGCAGCTGGTGCAGAACAAGGTCGAAGAGCTCATCCGGGGGCTTAGGGCCAAAGCAAAGATTGAATAACCGGAGGTTTCATGGCCAGGAAATACGGAAAGGAGGCGCAAAGCAAGGTCAGACAGGTGATGCGCGAGCGCAAGCGCGGCAAGCTCCGCATGGGTCGCTCGGGCAAGAAAGTCACCAGCCGCAAGCAGGCGATCGCGATCGGCCTGTCCGAGGCGCGCCGCGCCGGCGCGAAGGTGCCCAGACGCAGGAAGAAATCCTCCGGGAAGAAGAAGTAGCGCCCGGCCGGCGCTTCCAGGTGGTTCGCGGCAACCTTCTGGAGGAGCCGGTCGACGCGATCGTCAACGCGGCGAACGGCCGCCTCGCCCATGGCGGCGGTGTGGCCGGCATCATCTCGCGCGCGGCGGGCCCGGGGTTTCAAGACGAATCCAATGCTTTAGTCAGGAAGCATGGTCCTTTCCCGACGGGCTCCGCCGTGGTGACGACCGCGGGCAAGCTCCCCTTCAAGGGCGTGATCCACGCCGTGGGCCCGCGCTACGGCGAGGGCGACGAAGAGAACAAGCTCGTCAATGCGCTCATGGCTGCTTTCCACGAAGCAAAGCAGCGGGGCTGGAATAGCGTGTCGTTTCCGGCTGTTTCCAGCGGCATCTTCGCCGTGCCGCTCGAGATCTGCGCCCGCGCCTACCTGAAGGCGGCGCGCGCCTCGCCCCTCGGTAAGGTTCGGCTATGCTTGCGCGACCAACCGGTCATCGACGCCGTCCTGAAGGAGATGTCCAAGTGAAGAAGGTTCTCGTTCTGTGGTTTCTGGTCGCCGGCACGATGTTCCCCGCCTACGGACAGCAAAACCTCGAGAAGGCAGCCTTCGCCGGCGGCTGCTTCTGGTGCACCGAGGAGGCGTTCGAGAAGGTGCCGGGGGTGGTGTCGGCCGTCTCGGGCTACATGGGCGGCAACGTGAAGAACCCGACCTACCAGCAGGTATCGACCGGGCGGACCGGCCACACCGAGGTGGTCGAGGTCACCTTCGACCCCGCCAAGGTGAGCTACGAGAAGCTGCTCGACGTCTTCTGGGTGAACCACGACCCGACGTTCGACGACCGCCAGTTCTGCGACGTGGGCTCGCAGTACCGCCCGGAGATCTTCACCTACACCGACGAGCAGAAGCGACTCGCCGAGGCCTCCAAGGCGAAGTGGAGCACGCAGAAGCCGTTCCGCCAGTCGCTCCTCACGCCGATCACGCCGAAAGGCGAGTTCTGGAAGGCCGAGGAGTACCACCAGGATTACTACAAGAAAAACGCCCTGCAGTACCGCTTCTACGTCTCGGGCTGCGGGCGCTATGCGCGCCTCGACAGCCTGTGGGGCCCGCTGCGCAAGCAGCAGTAGCTATTTCTTCGCGCGCTCTTTTCCGAGCCGCTCGGCCTTCTGCATCTCGTGCTTCTCCTGCTCCGAGGCCGGCTCGGCGCCGCGCGCGGCCTCCTCGACCTTGCCCGAGTCGATGAATTTCTTGGTGCGCTGGTTGTAATCCTTGGTGCCGCTGTAGCTGCCTTCGCCTTCGACCTTGTCCTTGCCCTTGCCCTTGCCCTTGTCCTCGCGCTTGTCCGCCATGGCCGGAATCTCCTTTTGAAGAACTCCGGTGGCGCTGCAAGCGGCGTGCCCGCCTAGATTGCGCACCCGCTCGATCTCGCCGACGCGGCCGCCGACGAGAAAAAGCAAGAGCCTGATCTCAGTCATAGCGCCCAAGCCGCACCATGGTCGTTCCCGGCTTCAGGTGGCGCATGGAGGGCATCACCATGATGCAATGGTCGTACGGCGTTCTCCATTCCTTGCCGTCATCGGTCGCCACCAGCGAGCCCGCTTCCTTCACCACCTCCAGCCCTTTCCAGGGCGAGGCGAAGCGAAAGCCCGGGGTCTTCGCCACCACCGGCTCGGTGACGCGGATGACTCGTTGCTCAATCTTGGGGAATTGCTGCGATGGCCGGTCGAGCACCCCTACGGTATTTAGGAACCTGTTGCACGTATCGATGGCGACGTCGACCGAGCTCTTCGCCCAGTGCTGACCGCATTCGATGAGCACCGCGGCGCGCGGGCTGGCGGGATCGGCGAAGGCGCCCCGCTCCATCATGCGCAGCCCGGCGGGGTGCCCGGTGTCGAGGAGCAGGTCCGCCGGCGCGCCCATGCGCCGGGCGAGCGCCACCGACTTCTCGCTCCTGGCGCACACCATGATCGGCCGGCAGGGCTCGTGCATCGAGTGCAGGTCGAGCAGCAGGTCCGCCGCGTCGACGAATGGCCGCAGCTCGCGCGCGCGGCGCAGCTCCGCCGAGTCGCGCGTGCCGAGCAGCACGTCGTCGCCCCAGACGCGGTTGTAGTCCTCGTCGATGTAGCGCGCGCGGTCGGGGTCGTCACGGTCGAAGCGGGCGAAGGCGGCGACGTTGGCGAAAGCGAGCGTCAATTTTCCCTTGGAGGGAAAAATGTTCTGCTTGAACAGCACGTCAAGTGCAATTGCTCCGCAAAACTCGTTGCCATGGGTGAGCGCCTGGATCATCACGCTCGGCCCGGGCTTGCCGGAATCGAGCACGTGCACGAAGTCGACGCCGGAGTTGCCGCGCCGGTAGCGCTCGATGTCGGGCGGGTCGATCTTGATCGGGTAGTTCATTTGAGCTTGAGGATCTCACGCATCAGTTCTCCGAGGTCTTTCTGGAGCTTCTGGAAACCCGGCGTCTTGCGCAGCGTCGCCTCGTCCATGTAGAGGCGCTTGTTGATCTCGATCTGCAGGCTGTGGCGGCCGGCCTTCGGGTCGGAATAGGCGCGCACCAGCTCGACGCCCTTGTAGGGGTCGTTCACCTTCACCGCGTAGCCCATGCCGGAGAGCGTGGCGCGCACGAGCTCCGTGAAGCGCGGGTCGCAGGTCGTGCCGTCGCGGTCGCCGAGCACGAAGTCGGCGCGCACGCTGCCCTCGCCCTCCTCGCTCTGCTTGCCGGCCACCGAGCGCATGGAGTGGCAGTTGATATGGAGCACCCTGCCGAAGCGGCGGTGCGCGGCGTCGAGATGCTCCTTCAGTTTCTCGTGATACGGGACGTGGAAACGCTCGATGCGCGACCGGACCTTCTCCACGCTCAATCTTTTCAGGTAGATCGGCCGGCCGTCCTCCAGGGTGCGCCAGATGAGCGCCTTGCCGATCTTCGCCTTGCCGCTGGGGCGGTACTCCCAGGGCCAGTCGCCTTCGATGAGGTCCAGGTCGACGTCCCCGGCATGCCGGTTCGGATCGAGGTAGGTGCGCGGGAAGCCGGCGGCGAGGAGCGGCGCGCCGAGCTCCCGCGCCGCGGCGTAGAGCTCGTCGACGTAGCAGTCCTCGGCCTCCCGAAGCTCGGCTTCCGTGACCACCGCATCGAAGTCGGCGGGAAACTCGCGGCCGGAATGCGGGGAGTCGAGGACGAGCGGCACCATCACGGTAGGATAGCCGAATGGAAGCGTATTACGCGCAACGCGCCCGGGAGTACGAGCGCATCTACGACAAGCCCGAGCGCCAGGCTGACCTCGCGAAGCTGCGCGCGGACATCCCGGCGCTCTTCGAGGGCGAGACGGTGCTCGAGATCGCCTGCGGCACCGGCTACTGGACGCCGCTCATCGCGGCGCGGGCGAAGTCGGTCCTCGCGGTCGACTACGCCGTCGAAACGCTGGCGATAGCCCGCAGCAAGACCTACGCGAAGCAGAACGTGGATTTCCAGCAGGGCGACGCCTACCACCTGCCGGCCTGGCCGCAGAAGTTCTCTGGCAGCTACGCAGGGTTCTGGTGGTCGCACATCCCCCTGGAAAAGATCGATTCTTTTCTGGCGGGCTTGCACGAGCGCCTGGCCCCCGGGGCGCGGGTCGCGTTCATGGACAACCTGTACGTCGAGGGCAGCAGCACCCCCCTTGCGAGGCGCGACACCGCCGGCAACACCTACCAGGAGCGCTGCCTCGCCGACGGCAGCCGCCACGAGGTGCTGAAGAACTTCCCGGCCGAGGGCGAGCTCGAGGCGCGCCTCGGCCGCGCCGGATCCGAGGTGCGCGTCACCCGCTATCAGTACTACTGGCTTGCCAGCTATCGCATAATGGCCGGGAGGAGGAACCCATGAACTTCGTATACCGCATCGCCGCTGTCCTGGCCGCGCTCGCTCTGTGCACGGCCGCCACCGCGCAGGATCTGCGCATCGGCCTCGCTTCCGAGCCGACCTCGATGGACCCGCACTACCACAACCTGTCGCCGAACAACTCGCTGCTCAGCCACGTCTTCGAGAGCCTCGTCGACCAGGACGAGCACCAGCGCCTGCAGCCGGGGCTCGCCGAGTCGTGGAAGGCGATCGACGACACGACCTGGGAGTTCAAGCTGCGCCGCGGCGTGAAGTTCCACGACGGCACCCCCTTCACCGCCGACGACGTGCTGTTCAGCTTCGAGCGCGCGCCGAACGTCGAGGGCAGCCCGGCGAGCTTCGGCATCTATGCGCGCGGCAAGACCCTGGTGAAGGTGGACGACCACACGGTGCACTTCAAGACGACCGCGGCCTATCCGCTCATGCCGAACGACGTCTCGCAGATCTTCATCATCTCGCGCAAGCACGGCACGGGCGCGAGGACGCCGGACTACAACTCGGGCAAGGCGGCCGTCGGCACGGGCGCGTTCCGCTACGTCGAGTACACGCCCGGCAACCGCATCATCCTGCAGAGGAACGACAGCTACTGGGGCAGCAAGCCGCAGTGGGCGCGCGTCGTGTTCCGCGGCATCAAGTCCGCGCCCTCGCGCGTCGCGGCGCTGCTTGCCGGCGACGCCGACATGATCGAGCAGGTGCCGGCGATCGACATGGAGCGCCTGAAGAAGGACCCGAACATCGCGATCGCCCAGATCGTCTCGAACCGCATCATGTACCTGCACCTCGACCATTTCCGCGACGACTCGCCCTTCGTGAAGGCGAAGGACGGCGGCGCCCTCAAGAACCCGCTGCGCGACCGGCGCGTGCGCACCGCCATCTCCAAGGCCATCGACCGCGACACCATCGTGAGCCGCGTCATGGAGGGCGTCGCCATCAAGGCCGGGCAGCTCCTGCCCGAGGGCTTCTTCGGCGTGAGCAAGAAACTGCAGCCGGTGGCCTACGACCCGAACGGCGCGAAGAAGCTGCTCGCCGAGGCCGGCGTGCCGAACGGCTTCCGCCTCACCATCCATTCGCCCAACGACCGCTATCCGAACGACGCGAAGATCGCCGAAGCGATCGGCCAGATGCTGACCCGCGCCGGCATCGACACCCAGGTGGTGACGATGACCTCGGGCGTGTTCTTCCGCGAGGCCTCGAGCGGCGGGCCGGACAAGACGCCGAAGTTCAGCCTCATCCTCGCCGGCTGGGGCTCGGGCACCGGCGAGACCTCCTCGCCGCTGAAATCGCTGCTCGCGACCTTCGACACGAAGAAAGGCATGGGCGGGGCGAACCGCGGGCGCTACTCGAACGCCGAGGTGGACAAGCTGATCGACCAGGCGCTCGCCACCGTGGACGACGCGAAGCGCCAGGACCTGCTCGCGCGCGCCGCCGAGGTCGCGATCGAGGACGTCGGCATCGTGCCGCTGCACTACGTCGTCAACGTCTGGGCGATGCGCAAGGGCTTCAGCTACAAGGCGCGCGCCGACGAATACACCCTCGCCGGAGGCGTCACCAGGTCCAACTAGGGCCAGCGAATGGTCTTCGTCATCCGGCGGATCCTGCAGAGCGCGCTCGTCGTTCTGGTGATGTCGCTGGTGGTGTTCGTCGGCGTGAACGTGGTCGGCGATCCGGTGCACATCCTGATCTCCGACGACATGACGAAGGAGGAGGTCGACCGCTTCGTCCGCCAGCTCGGCCTCGACCGGCCGCTGCACGAGCAGTACCTGCACTTCCTCGCCAACGCGGCGCGCGGCGACCTCGGCAATTCCTTCGTGCACGGCGAGCCGGCGCTGAAGCTCATCCTCGAGCGCATGCCGGCGACGCTCGAACTCGCCTTCGCCGCGTTCCTCCTCGCCGTCATCGTCGGCATTCCGCTGGGCATGTACGCCGGCCTCAAGCCCGAGGCGCCGGCGAGCCGCGCCATCATGGCGGGCTCGATCCTCGGCTTCTCGCTGCCCACGTTCTGGGTCGGGCTGATGATGATCATGGTGTTCGCGGTGATCCTCGGCTGGCTGCCCTCGACCGGGCGCGGCGAGTTCATGACCTGGGACGGCCTGCGCCACCTCGCGCTTCCCGCCATCAACCTCGCGCTCTTCAAGATGGCGCTCGTCACGCGCCTCGCCCGCGCCGGCACGCGCGAGGCGGCGTTGCAGGACTACGTCAAGTTCGCGCGCGCCAAGGGGCTCTCCCCCTCCCGCGTCGTGCTCGTGCACGTGCTGAAGAACATCCTCGTTCCGGTCGTCACCGTGCTCGGCCTCGAGCTGGGCGGCCTCATCGCCTTCTCCGTGGTCACCGAGACCGTCTTCGCCTGGCCCGGCATGGGCAAGCTCCTCATCGACTCCATCCAGCGCCTCGACCGGCCGGTGGTCGTCGCCTACCTCGTGATCACCGTATTGATGTTCGTAGTCATCAACCTCGTCGTCGACCTGCTGTATGCAGCGCTCGATCCCCGGGTACGCCTGCGGGAGATGAAAGCATGAGCGCCCGGGTCGAAACGCTTCCGGTCGTCCCGAAGCCGGAAACGCCCCTGCGGCGCCTGGCGTCGGAGTTTTTCGCCAGCCGCGTCGCCACCGGCGCCTTCGCGGCCCTCATGGTGATCGTGTTCATGGCGCTGTTCGCGCCGTTCCTCGCGCCGCAGAACCCCTACGACCTCGCCACGGTGACGGTCATGGACGCGCGCCTCGCGCCGGGCGAGCGCGGCTCGGCGGGGTTCCTGATGTGGCTCGGCGCCGACGGCGCGGGGCGCGACATGTGGAGCGCGATTCTCTACGGCCTGCGCATCAGCCTCGGCGTCGGCGTCGCCTCGGGCATCGTCGCGCTCGCGATCGGCACCGCGATCGGGCTTCTCGCCGCGTACCGCGGCGGCTGGGTGGACGCGCTCATCATGCGCGTCGTCGACCTGCAGCTCTCCTTCCCGGCGATCCTGGTGGCGCTCATCCTGGTGGCGATCCTCGGCCGCGGCGCCGACAAGGTGATGATCGCGCTCATCCTCGTGCAGTGGGCCTACTACGCGCGCACCGTGCGCGGCTCCGCGCTGGTCGAGCGGCGCAAGGAGTACGTCGAGGCGGCGCAGTGCCTGGCGCTGCCCGCCTCGCGCATCGTCTTCCGCCACCTGCTGCCCAACTGCCTGGCGCCGATGATCGTGGTCGGCACGCTGCAGACCGCGCACGCCATCTCGCTCGAGGCGACGCTTTCGTTCCTCGGCGTCGGCCTGCCGCTCACCGAGCCCTCGCTCGGCCTGCTGATCGCCAACGGCTTCGAGTACATGCTCTCGGGCAAGTACTGGATCAGCTTCTACCCGGGCCTCGCCCTGCTCGCCACCATCATGAGCATCAACCTCGTCGGCGACCGCCTGCGCGACGTGCTGAATCCCCGCCTTGAACGGTAATACCCTGGTCGTCGAGGACCTGAAGACCCATTTCTTCACGCGCGCCGGCGTGGTGCGCGCCGTGGACGGCGTCAGCTTCGAGGTGAAGCCCGGCGAGGTGCTCGGCCTGGTGGGCGAGTCGGGCTGCGGCAAGACCGTCACCGGCTTCTCCATCCTCGGCCTCGTCGATCCGCCCGGCCGCGTCGTCGCCGGGCGCATCCTGCTCGAGGACGTGGACCTGCTGCAGCTCTCCGAGGCCGAGCTGCGGCGGGTGCGCGGCGCGCGCGTGGCGATGGTCTTCCAGGACCCGATGATGACGCTCAACCCGGTGCTGCGCATCGACACGCAGATGGTCGAGGCCGTGCGCGCGCACCAGGCCGTCGACAACGAGAAAGCGT
>Ga0209706_10001090_pt1 | contig 15364 bp, 14 predicted proteins | sample PPLLaktember2015_6_FD_187263 | JGI IMG/M metagenome (GOLD analysis project Ga0209706, IMG submission 187263) | Freshwater sediment microbial communities from Prairie Pothole Lake near Jamestown, North Dakota, USA - PPLs Lake P8 Core (1) Depth... | ecosystem: Environmental > Aquatic > Freshwater...
ATGGCCCAGCTGCGCACCCTTCCTGCGCACGCCGCACACGGCAAGATCCGCCACCTGCAGGACATGGTGGTGCAGATCGACGGCAAGCAGGCGCGCCTGGCGCGCGGGGCGCAGGTGCGCGACGCGCACAACCGCATCCTGGTGCCGACCGCGATACCCGCGGGCAGCATCGTGCGCTACACGATCAATCCTCAGGGCGAGATCGCCGCGGTCTGGTTGCTCACGGCGCACGAAGCGGCCCAACTGCCCGCGCCCGCGAAATGAGCGGCAAGCTCTACCTGCGCACCTACGGCTGCCAGATGAACGAGGTCGACTCGGCCCTCATCGCCGACGTGCTCGCCGCGGCCGAGGCGCTCGCGCCGGCCGCGCGCCCCGAGGACGCGGACGTGATCGTGTTCAACACCTGCTCGGTGAGAGAAAAGGCGCAGGACAAGGTGTTCGCCGACCTCGGGCGCGTGAAGCACCTCAAGCGCGCCAACCCGCGCCTCATGATCGCGGTCGGCGGCTGCGTCGCCAGCCAGGAGGGCGCCGGCATCGTGGCGCGCGCGCCCTACGTCGACGTGGTGTTCGGCCCGCAGACGCTGCACCGGCTGCCCGAGCTGCTGGCGAAGCGCCGCGACACCGGGACGCCCCAGGTCGATGTGAGCTTCCCCGAGATCGAGAAATTCGACCGCCTGCCCGAGCCGCGCACCGTGGGCGCCAGCGCCTTCGTCTCGATCATGGAAGGCTGCAGCAAGTACTGCAGCTTCTGCGTCGTGCCCTACACGCGCGGCGAGGAAGTCTCGCGGCCGTTCGAGGACGTGGTGCGCGAGATCGCCGCACTCGCCGCGCGCGGCGCCAAGGAAGTGACGCTGCTCGGCCAGAACGTGAATGCCTGGCGCGGCGCGATCGGCGGCGAGGCGGCCGATTTCGCGGAGCTGCTGCGCTACGTCGCCGAGATCGACGGCCTCGAGCGCATCCGCTACACCACCTCGCACCCGCGCGAGTTCACGCAGCGCCTGATCGACGCGCACGCGGAGCTGCCGAGCCTCGCGCCGCACGTGCACCTGCCGGTGCAATCGGGCGCCGACCGCGTGCTCGCCGCGATGAAGCGCGGCTACACCGCGCTCGAATACCGCTCGATCGCGCGTCGCCTGCGCAAGGCGCGGCCCGGGCTGAGCCTGTCGTCGGATTTCATCGTCGGCTTTCCGGGCGAAACCGAAGCCGATTTCGAGGCGACGCTCGCGCTGGCGCGGGAGCTGCAGTTCGACGGCTCGTTCTCCTTCCTCTACAGCCCCCGCCCGGGAACGCCGGCGGCGGCGCTTGCCGACGCGACGCCGCAAACCGTGAAGCGCGAGCGCCTGCAGCGGCTGCAGGCGCTGCTCGAAGCGCAGGCGTATGCCATCAGCGAATCCATGGTGGGCGGCCTCGAGCGCGTCCTGGTCGAAGGACCGGCGAGAAAAGGCCACGGTGAACTGGCGGGGCGCACCGCCAACAACCGCGTGGTGAACTTCCCGGGCGACGCGGCGCACGTCGGGCGCTTTGCCGACGTGCGCGTCACCGCGGCGCTGTCGCATTCGCTGCGCGGCGAGCGCCTGGATGCCTAGCAAGGCGCTGGAAGTCCAGCTGGATCCCGTGGACAACCGGCGCCTGGCGCGGCTGTGCGGCGCGCTGGATGCCAACCTGCGCCAGATCGAGACGGCGCTCGACGTGTCCATCGCGCGCCGCGGCGCGCGCTTCACCGTGCGCGGCCGCCCGCAGCAGGCCGAGCGCGCCGCGCAGGCGCTCGCGCACTTCTACGACAAGGCCTCCGACGAGCTCAGCCTCGATGACGTGCAACTCGGCCTGACGGAACTATCGCAGGGCAAGCCGCCGCAGCCTGACGCGACGGGTCCCGCGCTGCTCACGCGGCGCGCCGACCTGCACGGTCGCACGCCGCGCCAGGTGCAGTACCTCGAGCAGATCCTCGCGCACGACATCACCTTTGGGGTCGGCCCCGCCGGCACCGGCAAGACCTATCTCGCGGTGGCCTGCGCGGTGGATGCGCTGGAGCGCGACAAGGTCAGGCGCATCGTGCTGGTGCGCCCGGCGGTCGAAGCCGGCGAGCGCCTGGGATTCCTCCCGGGAGACCTGGCGCAGAAAGTGGACCCCTACCTGCGCCCGCTGTACGACGCGCTCTACGACCTGATGGGCTTCGACAAGGTGGCCAAGCTCCTCGAGCGCGGCGCGATCGAGCTCGCGCCGCTCGCCTACATGCGCGGGCGCACGCTCAACCACGCCTTCGTCATCCTCGACGAAGCGCAGAACACCACGCCCGAGCAGATGAAGATGTTCCTCACGCGCATCGGCTTTGGCGCCAAGGCGGTGGTGAACGGGGATGTCACGCAGATCGACCTCGGGCGCGGCCAGAAGAGCGGCCTGATCGAGGCGCGGCGCATCCTCGACGAGGTGCGCGGCATCGCCTTCACCGACTTCACCGCCGCCGACGTCGTGCGCCACCCGCTGGTCGCGCGCATCATCGATGCGTACGAGAAGCACGCCGAAGCGCCGCCGACGAAGTAGCGTCGCGGTACAGCGCGCGGTGCTCGGTGCGCCTGCCGCCGCGCGCCTGCGCGCCTGGGCGCTGGCGGCGGCCCGGCCCGGCGCCGAAGTCACGCTGCGCGTGGTCGGCGTGGCAGAAGCCCGGCGCCTCAATCGCGCCTTCCGCAAGCGCGACTATGCGCCCAACGTGCTGTCGTTCTCCTACGGCCCCGGGCAGGGCGACCTGGTCCTGTGCCACCCGGTCATCGCGCGCGAGGCGCGCCAGTGGGGCAAAGACCTCTCGGCGCACTACGCGCACCTCGTGGTGCACGGCATGCTGCACCTGCGCGGACTGGCGCATGCGCGTGCGGCCGACGCGCGACGCATGGAACGCGCGGAAATCGCGCTGCTCGGCCGACTCGGGTTCGGCGATCCGTACACGGTAGAATGAGCCGTCGCGCATGAACGACTCCTCCCGACCCAGCTTGTTCGAGCGCCTGTCCTCGCTGATCCTGCGCGAGCCCGAGGACCGCGCACAGCTGCTCGGACTGCTGCGCTCGGCCTACCAGCGCAACCTGCTGGACGCCGACGCGCTCACCATGATCGAGGGCGCGCTCACCGTCTCCGAGATGCCGGTGCGCGACATCATGATCCCGCGCGCGCAGATGGACGTGATCGACATCCACCAGCGCGTGGAGGACTTCATCCCGCAGGTCATTTCCACCGCGCACTCGCGCTTTCCGGTGATCGACCAGAACCGCGACGACGTCATCGGTATCCTGCTCGCCAAGGACCTGCTGCGCCATTACGCCGGCGAGGAGGAGTTCAACGTGCGCGAGATGCTGCGCCCGGCGATCTTCGTGCCCGAATCCAAGCGCCTCAACGTGCTGCTGCGGGAGTTTCGCGCCAGCCGCAACCACATGGCGATCGTGGTGGACGAGTACGGCGGCGTGGCCGGCCTGATCACCATCGAGGACGTGCTCGAGCAGATCGTCGGCGACATCGAGGACGAATACGATTTCGACGAAGCGAGCGACAACATCCTGCTCGAGCCCGGCGGCCGCCACCGCGTCAAGGCGCTGACGCAGATCGCCGACTTCAACGCCGCCTTCGGCACCGACTTCTCCGACCAGGAGCACGACACCGTGGCCGGACTGGTGATCGCCCACCTCGGCCGCGTGCCGCGGCGCAGCGAGACGCTGGTGATCGACGGCTTGCGCTTCCAGGTCCTGCGCGCCGACAGCCGGCGCGTTTACACGCTGCTGGTCGACAAGCCCAAATAGGGACTGTCCCCATTCTGCGCGCCGCCCTGGTCGCATTCGTCGCCGGCGCGGCAATGACGCTCGCGTTCGCGCCCTTCGAGCTGTTTCCCGTGGCGCTGGTCGCGTTGGCGGTGCTCACCCACTTGTGGGTCACGGCGCGCTCCGCGCGCGAGGCGGCGGGACTGGGCTTGGTCTTCGGCCTGGGCATGTTCCTCGCGGGCGTGTCGTGGGTCTACGTGAGCCTGCACCGCTTCGGCGGCATGCCCGGCGCGCTCGCCGCGATCGCGACGCTCGGCTTTTGCGCCCTGCTGGCGCTGCTGCCGGCGCTCGCCGGCTACGTGCAGTCGAAGCTGCGCTGCGCGCCCGCCATGCGCGCGGCGCTGGTGATACCAGCCTGCTGGACGCTCGCCGAAGCCTTGCGCGCGACGGTGCTCACGGGGTTTCCCTGGCTCACGCTCGGCACCGCCGTGATCGACACGCCGCTCGCGGGCTGGTCGCCCCTCGGCGGCGCCTATGGCGCCTCGCTCGCCGCCGCGCTCGGCGCGGGTCTGCTGTGGTGCGTCGCGCTCGGTCAGGCGCGCTGGGCCGCTGCCGCGGCCTTTGTCGCCATCGGCCTGGGTGGCGCGCTGCTGCGCGGCATCGAGTGGACTGCGCCCGCCGGTGCGCCGCTCGCAGCGAGCGTGCTGCAGGGAAACGTGCCCCAGGACGCGAAGTTCGACCCGCTGCGCTACGAGCGCACGCTGGTGACCTACGCGCGCCTGGCCGAGGGCAGCCGCGCTCGCCTCATCGTGTTGCCCGAGACGGCGGTGCCGCGCATGCTCGACAGCGTCGACCCCGCCTACCTGGCGCGCCTCGAAGCCGCCGCGAAGAGGAACGACGGCGACCTGCTGCTCGGCGTGCCGGTGCGCGCCGCGCCAGGGGAGTACTACAACGCGGTACTCTCGCTCGGCCAGGCGCCGCGGCAGCTCTACTACAAGTCGCACCTGGTGCCTTTCGGCGAATTCGTGCCGCCGGGCTTCGGCTGGGTGGTGCGCATGCTGTCCATCCCGCTGGGCGATTTCACGCGCGGCCCGGTGCCGCCGCGCCCGCTGCAGGTGGCCGGCCAGAAGGTGGCCGTGAACATCTGCTACGAGGATGCCTACGGCCGCGAGCTCATCCGCCAGTTGCCCGAGGCGACGCTGCTGGTGAACGTGTCGAACGTGGCCTGGTTCGGCGACTCGCTCGCCCCCGCGCAGCACCTGCAGATCGCGCGCGCGCGCGCGCTCGAGACCGGCCGCATGCACTTGGCGGCCACCAATACCGGCGTGACGGCGGCGATCGACCGCGACGGGCGCGTGCTGGCGCGCCTCGCGCCGTTCACCGAGGGACGCCTCGACGTCGAGGTGCAGGGCTACGCCGGCGCCACGCCTTACGTGCGCTTCGGCGACTGGCCCGCGCTCGCGCTGTGCGTCCTCGCACTGTTCGGCTGCGCGCGACGGCGGCGCAGCCGGTAAGATTCCGCCCGGCATGCTCACCTTCCAGCAGCTGATCCAGCGCCTCGCCAAGTTCTGGGACGACCAGGGCTGCGTGCTGCTGCAGCCCTACGACATGCAAGTCGGCGCCGGCACCTTCCACACCGCGACGTTCCTGCGCGCCATCGGCCCCGAGCCCTGGAACGCCGCGTACGTGCAGCCTTCGCGCCGGCCGAAGGATGGGCGCTACGGCGACAACCCGAACCGCCTGCAGCACTATTACCAGTACCAGGTGGTGATGAAGCCCTCGCCCGCGGACCTCCAGGAACGCTACCTCGACTCGCTCGCCGCCCTGGGCATCGACGCCACCGAGCACGACATCCGCTTCGTCGAAGACGACTGGGAATCGCCGACGCTGGGGGCCTGGGGGCTGGGATGGGAAGTGTGGCTCGACGGCATGGAAGTCACGCAGTTCACCTACTTCCAGGAAGTGGGGTCGCTGCCCTGCAAGCCGGTGCTGGGAGAGATCACCTACGGCCTGGAGCGCCTGGCGATGTACCTGCAGGGAAAGGAATCCATATACGACCTGGTGTGGACGCCGGGCGTCACCTATGGGGATGTCTACCACCAGAACGAAGTCGAGCAGTCGCGCTACAACTTCGAGCTTGCCGACACGGACCTGCTGTTCCGGCACTTCGGCGAGTACGAAGCGGACGCGAAACGCCTGGTCGAGGCGCAATGCACGCTGCCGGCCTACGAGCGGGTGCTGCAGTGCTCGCACACGTTCAACCTGCTCGACGCGCGCGGCGCCATCTCGGTGACGGAGCGCGCCGCGTACATCGCTCGCGTGCGGGCCCTCGCGCGCGCCGTGGCGCAGGCGTACTACGAGGCGCGCGAGAAGCTGGGTTTTCCCCTGGCCCTCGGGCGGCCCTAGGCGATGGCGAAGAAACCTGCCGTTGCGCCGCGAGCGGAAACGCTGCTGGTGGAGCTGCTCACCGAGGAACTGCCGCCGAAGGCGCTCGAGCGGCTGGCGGCCGCGTTTCGCGACAACCTCACCAACCTCCTGGAGAGCGCGGGCCTGCGTGCGACCGGCAGCACCACGCGGTTTTTCGCCACGCCGCGGCGCCTCGCGGTGTCGATCACCAACGTGCTGGCGCTGGCGCCCGACGCCCGCGAGCGCATCCAGGGACCGGCGCTCAAGGCGCCGGCGGAAGCCGTCGCGGGGTTCGCGCGCAAACACGGCCTGCAAACGGACGAGCTGACGCGCTTCGAGACCACCCGGGGCTTCGTGTATGCCGTGGAGCGCACGGTGCCCGGCGCGCGGCTCGCCGAGGTGCTGGCGCCGATGGTGGCTTCCGCGCTCGCGGCGCTGCCGGTGCCGAGGACCATGCGATGGGGCGAGGGCGATGCGCAGTTCGTGCGGCCGGCGCACGGCCTGGTGATGCTGCATGGCGCGAAGCTCGTGCCGGGCACGGTCCTCGGGCTCGCGGCCGGCAAGCGCACGCGCGGCCATCGCTTCCTCGCCAAGGGCTGGATCGCGCTGCGCGATGCCGATGCCTACGAGGCGCAACTGCGGGAGGAAGGCTCGGTGATCGCGGACTTCGACGCGCGGCGTTTGGAGATCGAGCGGCAGCTCGCAGCCGAGGCCGTGGCGCAGCGCGCGACCCTGGGCGAGTACCGCGACCTGCTGTCGGAGGTCACGGCGCTGGTCGAGCACCCCAGCGTGTACGTCGGCACGTTCGACAAGGCGTTCCTCGAGGTTCCGCAGGAGTGCCTGGTGCTCACCCTGCGCCAGAACCAGAAGGTCTTCCCGCTGTTCGATGCCGCGGGCGCCCTGCTGCCGAAGTTCCTGATCGTGTCCAACATGCGGGTCGCAGACCCGCGCCACATCGTCGGCGGCAACGAGCGCGTGGTGCGCCCGCGCCTGGAGGATGCGCGCTTTTTCTACCGCCAGGACCGCCGGCAGCGGCTCGAGGAGCGCGTGCCGCAGCTCGCCCGCGTGGTATTCCACCACAAGCTGGGCAGCCAGCTCGATCGCGTGCAGCGCATGAAGATCCTGGCCGGGATCGTGGCGCGCGCGCTCGGCGCCGACGACAAGCTGGCCGAGCGCGCCGCGGAGTTGTCCAAGGCCGACCTGCTGAGCGCGATGGTGGGCGAGTTCCCGGAGCTGCAGGGCGTGATGGGCCGCTACTACGCGCTGCACGACGGCGAGCGCTCCGAGGTCGCCGAGGCGATCGAGTCGCACTACCGGCCGCGCTACGCGGGCGACCGGCTGCCGCAAGGCCTCGTCGGTTGCGCCGTGGCGCTGGCCGACAAGCTCTACCTCCTGGCCGGATTCTTCGGCATTGGCCAGCAGCCCACCGGCGACAAGGACCCTTTCGGCCTGCGCCGCGCCGCGCTCGGCGTGATCCGCATCCTGGTCGAGCGCGCGCTGCCGGTGTCGCTGCACGAACTGATGAGCGCCGCCTATCGCGTGCTGCCCAAGGACATCGCCCAGGCGCACGACGCGGCCGAGGCTTTCGTGCTGGAGCGCATGCGCGGCTACCTGGCCGAGCGCGGCTATGCGGCGACGGAGGTGGAGGCCGTGCTCAGCCGCCTGTTCGTGCGCCTCGACCAGGTCCCCCGGCAGCTGGACGCGGTGCGCGCGTTCGCCGGGCTGCCCGAGGCGCCGAGTCTCGCCGCGGCCAACAAGCGGATCGCCAACATCCTCAAGCAGGCCGAAGGCGTTCCCGCAGAATTCGACGCCGCGCTGTTCACCCAGAAGGAGGAGCGCGAGCTGGCCGACGCCTATGGCGCCCTGCAGCCGGGCTTCGAAGCCGCGTTCAAGGCCGGCGACTACACCGGGGCCCTCCAGTCGCTCGCCGCGCTGAAGGACCCGGTCGACGCGTTCTTCGACAAGGTGCTGGTGATGGACCCGGACGAGCGCGTGCGCGCGAACCGCATCGGCTTCCTCGGCAAGCTGCACGCGACCATGAACCGCATCGCCGATCTGTCCAAGCTGGCCGCATGAAACTGGTCGTGCTCGATCGCGACGGCACCATCAATCACGACAGCGACCAATACATCAAGTCGCCCGCGGAGTGGAAGCCGATCAAGGGCAGCCTGGAGGCGATCGCGCGCCTGACGCAGGCCGGCTTTCGCGTGGTGGTGGCCACCAACCAGTCGGGCCTCGCGCGCGGGCTGTTCGACATGGCCGCGCTCAACGCGATCCACGACGTCCTGCAGCGCGCGGTGCACCAGGCCGGCGGGCGCATCGACGCGATCTTCTTTTGCCCGCACGCGGACGAATCGGGGTGCGAATGCCGCAAACCCAGGCCAGGCATGCTGCTCGAGATCGGCAAGCGCCTGAACGTGCCCATGGAAGGCGTGCCGATGGTGGGGGATTCGCTGCGCGACCTGCAGGCCGCCGCCGCCGCCGGCGCGCACCCGGTGCTGGTGCTGACCGGCAAGGGCAAGAAGACGCGCGCGGCGGGCGGGCTGCCCGCGGGCACCGAGGTGTACGCGGACCTCGCCGCGGTCGCCGCGCAGCTCGCGCCATGACGGCGCTGCGCTCGGCGCTATTCGCCCTGGCGCTGGTCGTGGTCACCCCGCCCTACGCGCTCCTCGCGCTCGCCACGTTTGCGCTGCCGCGCAGGGCGCGCTACCAGATCATCTCGGGCTGGTCGCGCCTGGTGGTGCGGCTGGCGCGCGCGATCTGCGGCATCCGCTGGCAGGTGGAAGGCCGCGAGCACCTGCCGGCGCAGCCCGCGGTGATCCTGTCCAAGCACCAGTCGGCGTGGGAGACGCTTGCCTTCCAGGAGATCTTCCCGCCGCAGGTGCTGGTGTTGAAGCGCGAACTCCTGTGGATCCCGTTCTTCGGCTGGGGCCTCGCCCTGATGAGCCCGATCGCCATCGATCGCGCCAAGGGGCGCGCGGCGCTGCGCGACATCGCGCGCCGCGGCAAGGAGCGCCTGGCGCAGGGCTTCTGGGTGGTGATCTTCCCCGAAGGCACGCGCGTACGCGTGGGCGAGACGCGCCCCTACCAGCAGGGCGGCGCGTGGCTCGCGGCGCAGTGCGGCGTGCCGGTGGTGCCGGTGGCGCACAATGCCGGCCGGCTGTGGGCGCGCAACGCCTTCCTCAAGCGTCCCGGCACCGTGACCGTGCGCATCGGGCCCCCGATCGGCACGCAAGGGCGACCGGCACAGCAAATCAACGCCGAGGTCCAGGCCTGGATCGAAGGCGAGCAACGGACGCTGTAGACTCCCCGCCCATGAGACTTCTCCATACCATGCTGCGCGTCGGCGATATGGACCGCTCGGTCCGCTTCTACACGCAAGTGCTGGGGATGAAGGTGCTGCGCACCACCGACCGCCCCGACCAGAAGTACGCGCTCACCTTCGTCGGCTACGACACCGAGGATCGCGCCTCGGTCATCGAGCTCACCTACAACTACGGCGTGGACCGGTACGACCTCGGCTCCGCCTACGGCCACATCGCGCTCGAGGTCGAGGACGCGGCCAAGACCTGCGATGCGGTGCGCGCCAAGGGCGGCAAGGTGACGCGCGAAGCAGGCCCCGTGAAAGGCGGCACCACGGTGATCGCGTTCGTCGAGGATCCGGACGGCTACAAGATCGAGTTCATACAACGCCGGACGTGAAAAGGGCGCCGCGAGGCGCCCTTTGCCTATCGCCTGCCCGCGGGCAGTCAGTTCAACTTGATCACCCCGCAGGCGAGGCGTGCGCCGGCATTGCCGACCGGCTGCGAGGTGTAGTCGTCGGGATTCGCGTGCACGATCACGCCGCGGCCGATGATGCTGGCCGGGCCCGGCATCAGGCTGATGACGTCCATATCCACGCTCAGCTTCGCGCGGCCCTTGGCATCGGCCTTGAGATTCGGAAGATCGCCCGCGTGGCGCTCGGCGCCTTTGCCGTGCGGCTTGCCGTAGGGATTGAAGTGACCGCCGGCGCTCATGCCGTCGCCCGAGCTGCAATCGCCCTTTTCGTGGATGTGGAAGCCGTGCTCCTGGTTGGGCTTCAGGTTGATCAATTGCGCGGTGACGCGCACCTTGCTGCCGACCTGCTCGAACGTGACCTCGCCGACGGTCTTGTTGCCCTTGGTCGCCGCGAGGCCGGCCGAAGCGAGCAAAGGCGCATCCGACGACATGGTCTGGCAACCCGCCAAGGCAGCCGCCGCGACCAGCACAAGTACATGTCCCGCTTTCATCGTTTCATCTCCTTCGGTCTGGGTGCACGCGAATTGTACTCGGCGCACTCGCCCACTCTCAACCGCACTGCGAAATGCTGCGCCGCGCAATGCGCGCATAGTCCTGCGGCGAAAGGTTCTCCGGGCGCAATCGCGGGTCGATGCCGAGCGCCGCGAATTCCTCCGGCGCGAGCCCGAGCGCGTTGCGCAGGGTCTTGCGCCGGGCGCTGAACGCCCGGCGCACCACGTCGGCGAAGCGCTCCACGCCGCGATCCAGCGGTTCTTCGAGCGGCACCAGCCTGACCACCGCCGATTGCACCTTCGGCGGCGGCCGGAACGCGCCGGCGGCGACGCGAAACAGCTTCTCCATGCGAAAGCGCGCTTGCAGCATCACCGACAGGCGCCCGTATTCTGGCGTCGAGGGGCGCGCCACCATGCGCTCGACGACTTCCAGCTGCAGCATGAAGTGCAGGTCGCGCGCGTGCGCAGCCTGCTCCGCAAGGCGAAACAGCAGGGGCGTGGAGATGTTGTAAGGCAGGTTGCCGACGATGCGCGCGCCTCGCGGCAGCGCGCGGTAGTCGAATTCGAGCGCGTCCGCGACACGCACCGGGATACCCTGCGCGGCGAGCGCCGCCGCCAGGTCGCGGTCGATCTCGAGCGCCTCGAAGTGTCGCGTAGCGGCGCGCAGCGGCCGAGTCAGCACGCCTTCCCCGGGCCCGATCTCGAGGATGTGGTCCTCCGGCGCCGGCGCGATCGCCTCCACGATGCGCCGCACGATCGTGGCATCGTGCAGGAAGTGCTGGCCGAACCGCTTACGCGGCCGATGCGAGCTTGCGCGCAAGCTTGAGCGCCTCGAGCAGGCTGCCCGCGTCCGCCTTGCCCTGGCCGGCGATCTCGAGCGCGGTGCCGTGGTCCACCGAGGTGCGTACGAACGGCAACCCGAGCGTCACGTTCACGCCGCGGCCGAAGCTCGCGTACTTGAGCACCGGCAGCCCCTGGTCGTGGTACATGGCGAGCACGCAGTCGGCGCCCTTGAGCCGCGCCGGCACGAACAGCGTGTCCGCGGGAATGGGCCCCTGCACCGAGATGCGCCGCCGCTTCGCGTCGCGCAAGGCGGGTTCGATGACGTCCCGGTCCTCGGTGCCCAGATGCCCGGACTCCCCGCTGTGCGGATTCAGGCCCGCGACCAGGATGCGCGGATGGCGGATGCCGAAGCGCTTGCGCAAGTCCGCATCGATCACGCGCAGCGTCGCGACCAGGCCCGCCCGCGTGATCGCCCGCGGCACATCCTTCAGCGCGAGGTGCGTCGTGGCGAGCGCCACGCGCAGGCCCCCGCCCACCAGCATCATCACCACATGCCGCGTGCGAGCCTTCGCGGCGAGATATTCGGTATGGCCGGTAAAGGCGATGCCCGCGTCGTTGACCACGCCCTTGTGCACGGGCGCGGTGACCATCGCGTCGTACTCGCCGGACAGGCATCCCCGCACCGCGCGCTCGAGCAGCGCGAGCACATAGCGGCTGTTGGCCGGATCCAGCCGGCCAGCCTTGACCGGACGCGCCAGTGGAACGTGTTCGATGTGCGGGCAGCCCTGCAACAGGCTCCGGTCGCCGATCACCACCAGCTTCGCGCCGCGAAACCGGCGCGCCGCCGCCACGCACAGCTCCGGCCCGATGCCTGCCGGCTCGCCCGAGGTCAGCGCGATCACCGCCACGCTCAGCGCTCGTCCAGCCGCAGCTCGACGTAGGTGCGGTCGCGCAGCTGGCGCAGCCACTCCTGGAAGGCGTCTTCGGCCTTCCTCTCGCGCAGCACCTGGCGCGTCTGCTGGCGCCGGCGCTCGAGGCTCACGTCCGCGGCGCGGCGCTCCTCGACCCGGATCAGGTGAAAGCCGAACGGCGTGCGCACCACGCCGCTCATTTCGCCCGGCTTCAGGGCAGCCATCGCCCGCTCGAACTCCGGCACCGTGTCGCCGGGATAGACCCAGCCCAGGTCGCCGCCGAGCGCCGCCGTGCCGTCCTCGGAGTTCAGGCGCGCCAGCTCGGCGAAATCGGCCCCGGCCGCGATGCGCTCGCGCAGTCCCTCCAGGCGCCGCCGCGCTTCCTCCTCGGAGACCACCTCGCTCGTCTTGAGCAGGATGTGGCGCGCGCGCGTCTGCGTGACCGACGCCGCCTCGCCGGCGCCACGCCGCCCCACGAGCTTCAACACGTGAAAACCCGCGGGACTGCGCAGCGGCGGGCTCACCTCGCCCGGCTTCATGTCCCGCAGCGCCTCGGCGAACAGGTCCGGCAGGCGCCCGGGCGCGCGCCAGCCCATCGCGCCGCCCTGCAGCGCGTCGCCGGCGTCCGAATAGCTTGCCGCGAGCCGCGCGAAATCGCCTCCCGCCGCAGCCTCCGCGCGCACGCGCGCAGCGCGCGCCCGGGCCTGCTCGACCTGCTCCGGGCTCGCCTGCTCCGGCACGCGCACCAGGACATGCGCGAGGTCATATTCCACCGCCTGCGCCGCCTCCGGGCGTTTCTCCTCGAGGTACTGGTCGATCTCGGCCTCGCTCACCTGCACCCGGTCGTCCACCTCGCGCTCGCGCAGGCGCGTGAGCACGATCTGCTGGCGCAGATCGTTGCGAAAGCCCTCAAAGGGCACACCGTCCCGCTCCAGCGTGCTGCGCAGCTCGGCGAGCGTCATCTTGTTGTTCTGCGCGACGCGCTGCACCGCGCGGTCGAGCTCCAGCTCATCCACCCGCAACCCCGATTCCGCCGCGCGCTGCAGCTGCGCCTTGTCCAGCACCATGCGCTCCAGCACCTGGCGCTCGAGCACCGCGGGTTCCGGCGCGGCGATGCGCCGGCGCACCAGCTCGCGCTCCGCCTGCGCGGTGCGCTCGGCGAGCTCGGTCCGCGTGATGACGTCCTTGCCCACCAGCGCCACGATGCGATCGACCAGCACCGCATCGCGCGCGGCCGCCGTCAGGGCGGCTGCCGCGAGCAGCAGGCACGCAGCCAGGCGCGTCATTCGAACACCGCCGCGGCCGGAGGCTGCGGCCGCAGCCCGGGGGGCGCGAGCGCCTGGTCGCGGGGATTGGTCACGGAATACCCAGGCACGTTGCGCCGGAAAAGATTCACCGCTTCGTTGGAGCCGATCTGGCCTAGTCCGTTGAACTCGAGCTGGAAGTAAATCGCCTTCGACGTCACGTCGGTGGCCGCCTGCACGCGCTGGTACACCGCGCGGAACACCCAGCAACCGCCGTTGTACTCGAACCCGGCGACCACCTCCAGCGGACGCTCGTCGCGCACCGAGTAATTGTAGCGCCCGACCGCGTACCAGCCGGCCCCCATCGGCCACTGCCCGGACACGTCCACCTGGCGCAGCACGTCGCGGTTGTAGCGATAGCCCAGATTGATGACCTTGGCGATCTCGGGCGCGTAGCGGAGCTGCCAGCCGTAGCGTTCCGAGCGCGCATCGCGCGGGTTGTATTGCAGCGTGCCGTCGAAGCTCCAGTGCTGCCCGATGCGCCCGCCGGCGGAGGCGAGCCAGTCCGATTCGCTCGAGGTGCGCAGGGAGTCCGTCGCCGTCAGGCCCACCCGCTCGTCCTCGAAATAGTAGCGCTGGCCGAACGTGGCGCGCAGCCGCTCCTCGCCGCGCGCATTCAGCAGCCGCGAGGTCAGCGCCCAGGTGAGCTGGTTGGCGTCGCCGAAGCGGTCGCCGCCCACGAAGCGGTTCTCGGAGAACAGCTGCGCGTAGTTGAAGTCCGCCAGCGCCGTATCGAACAGCGGCAGCTGCGACTGGTCGCGGTAGGGCGCGTAGACGTAGAACAGGCGCGGTTCGAGCGTCTGCGTCATCCGGTCGCCGAACCAGTTCGCGTCGCGCTCGAACACCAGGCCGGTGTCGAGACTGAACCAGGGCACGCTCACGCTCTGGCGCGCCGGCTGCCCGGACGCCGTGCGATTGAGCTGGTAGCGCGCAAGGTGGCCGCCGAATTTCGGCGTAAAGAAGGTGCCCGGCCCGAGGATCGGCAGGCTCACCACGGGATCGGTGAGGCTGCGCTCGCCCTCCACCAGCGTCGGGTGGGTGAACCGGGCGTATTCGATCGGCAGCGCCGCATCGAGCATGCCCCCCAAGTCGTTGCGCGACACCGCCAGATTGAGCTGCGGCACGCGATGGTAGGGCGGCACGATCGGCGCCAGCGGATCCTGCAACGTCTGGAAACTCTGCACGCGTCCTTGCAGGTGCACGCCGGTACCCCCAAAGCTGCGGGCGTATTGCAGGTAGCCGTCGCGCTGCAGGTTGCCGGTGGACACCTGGCGCACCTGGCTGTACAGGTCGACGAAGTAGGCATCGTCGGAGACGTGGTTGAGGTCCACGCGGCCGACCAACGCGGGCGTGAAGCGATGCTCATGCTGGATCGAGTAGCCGGTGCGCGAATCCCGCAGCACCCGGTCTTCCGGCATGTACTCGAGGTGCACCTCGCCGGCGTAGCGCGGCGCGAGGTAGCGGTACCGGGTCTTCAACTGCTCGCCGCGCTTGGACATGAACGTCGGCGTGAGGGTCGCGTCCTGCTCGGGCGCGATGTTCCAGTAATAGGGCAGCCCGAACTCGGCGCCGCGCAGGGTGCCCTGCGAGTACTGCGGCGCGAGCAGGCCGCTCTTGCGCTGGCTGTCCAGCGGGAAGCTGAAGTACGGCGCGCCGAGAATCGTGGTGCCCAGGAAGCGCAGGCGCGCGCCGCGCGCCACGCCTTCGTTGTCGCCATAGTCCAGTTCCATTTCGCGGGACTCGATGCTCCAGTCGTCGTTGCCCGGCTCGCAGGTGGTGAAGGTCGCGCCGAACAGGCGAAAGCGGTCGCGGCCGAGGAACTCGATGCGCTCGGCGCCGCCGCGCGCCGTCTGCCCGCGCCGCATGACGAATGCGGGCGCCTCCATCAACCCGGTGTGCGTGGTTGTTTCATAGCGCAGGCGCGTACCGGAGAAGCGGTCGTTGCCGTCCTG
>Ga0209706_10001092_pt1 | contig 15352 bp, 13 predicted proteins | sample PPLLaktember2015_6_FD_187263 | JGI IMG/M metagenome (GOLD analysis project Ga0209706, IMG submission 187263) | Freshwater sediment microbial communities from Prairie Pothole Lake near Jamestown, North Dakota, USA - PPLs Lake P8 Core (1) Depth... | ecosystem: Environmental > Aquatic > Freshwater...
CCGCGGCGCCGCGAGCGGGGCGGAGCATCCCACCGCAAGAGCGGCGCCAAGGAGACCCGGGAGCAGAAAGACGAGCGCGAGGAACACGAGGATCGGGAGGATCGCGCGGACGCGGCCGCCAAGTTCGATCCCGTCCCCTTGCTCAAGGGCGCCTTTGACATGGCCGTCCACGAGGACGGCTGGGCCAATCTCGGAGAGATCGGCTTCTACCTGCGACAGCTCGATCCGGGCTTCGATCCCCGCACCTACGGCTTCAAGCAGCTGTCCCAGCTCATCAAGAGCCAGACGACCCTCTTCGACGTCCACTCGCGGGGCGAAGAGGGGGGCGGCGCTGCGATCTACATTCGTCTGCGCGAAAACGCGACCGGCGTCGCATAGCGCCCGGCGCTCAGTCCGGTTTCTTGTTCCTTTTGAGGAACGCGGTCAGCAGGAAACCGCCGCCGATCGCGAGCATCAGAACCCCCCAGATCAGATTGAGGTTGATGCCGAGGGAGATGGCGTACATCTCCTTCTTCGTCACGAGTCCGTAGACCGTGAGGAGAGCGCCGTAGCCGCTGAGGAGCCAGCCGATCGGCAGCTTGAGGTCCAGGGCATGACCTTGACTCATTCCCGTTTTCTGTTCCCCGGCTTCGATCTTATCGTTCATGGTGCGCTCCTTGGGGTCTCAGGCCCGATCACCAGAAGATGACGTTGAGGATGACGGCCACGATGATGGCCAGGATCCCCCAGACGGCCGGCCGGGCGTACCAGCGGGCCTCGGCCGTGGGCTTCGCCGTCAGGCCGAAGACGAGGCCGGCCAGCTCCTTGGGGTTGCGCTTGACGGTGAAGAGGCTGACCGCGATCGTGACGACGAAGTCGGCCGACCAGGCCCATATGGCCTGATAAAAATTGGCGGCCATGTCGCTGTGATAGGTCAGGACGCCGGCCCTGTAGAGGATGTAGTGCCCGGCCGCGGTCAGGATGCCCACGAGCAGGCCCCAGAACCCGCCCCAGGCCGTGGCCCCCTTCCAGAACATGCCCAGGAGGAACGTGGCGAAGAGGGGGGCGTTGAAGAAGGAGAAGATGAGCTGCATGTAGTCCATCAGGTTCGGGAAGGACTGGACGATGTAGGCGGTCCCGACGCTGAGGGCGATGCCGAAAACGGTGGCGTACTTCCCCATCCTCAGGTAGTGGGCGTCGGGCTTGCCTTTCTTGATGTAAGTGCCGTAGATGTCGTAGGTCCAGATGCAATTGAAGGCGGTGACGTTGCCGGCCATGCCGGACATGAAGCTGGCCAGGAGGGCCGTGATGGCCAGGCCGAGAAGGCCGTTCGGCAGGTAGTGCTTCATGAGCAGGATGAGGGCCGAATTGTAATCGGCCGTGGGGAGCGCGGCCTGGCTGAACTCGGGCAGGACGAGCAGGGCGACGAGGCCGGGGATGACGACGATGATGGGAACAAGCATCTTCGGGAACGAGGCGATGATCGGCGTCATCCGGGCCGAGTTGATGTTCTTCGAGGCCAGGGCCCTCTGGACGACGAGGAAGTCCGTCGTCCAATAGCCGAAGGACAGGACGAAGCCGAGGCCCATGACGACGCCGAACCAGTCGACGCCGAGCGGGTTGTTGCTCGTGCCCAGGTACTTGACCGAGTGGAGGAGGGGCTCCTGGAGCTTGGCCACGAACCCCTGGAAACCGCCCACCTCCTTGAGCCCGAGGAAGACGATCGGCAGGAGGCCGAGCCAGATGAGGAAGAACTGGATGACTTCGTTGTAGATCGACGAGGACAGGCCGCCCCAGAAGACGTAGAGGAGGACGACGACCGCGGCGAAGAGGATGCTCTGGGTGAGGGGCCAGCCGAGCATGATCTTGAAGAGCAGGGCCATGGCGTAGAGGCTGATGCCGCTCATGAGGACGGTCATGATGGCGAAGGAGATGGCGTTGAGGCCGCGCGTCGCCTCGTTGTAGCGGAGCTTGAGGTACTCGGGGACTGTCCGGACGCGGCTGCCGTAATAGAACGGCATCATGAAGATGCCCAGGAAGACCATGGCCGGGATGGCCCCGACCCAGTAGAAGTGGACCGTGGCGATGCCGTACTTGGCCGAGTTGGCCACCATGCCGATGACCTCGAGGGCGCCGAGGTTGGCCGAGAGGAAGGCCAGGCCGGTGATCCAGCCGGGGAGGGAGCGTCCCGAGAGGAAGAAGTCCTCGCCTGTCTTCATATATTTCTTGAGCGAGTAGCCGACGAGGATCATGACCGAAATGTAGGCGCCGATGATGAGGTAATCGATGGCGTTCAGGGTGATGACAGGGGGCATCGCGCTCTCCTTTCGTCCGGGACGGCAGGGGTCCTTTTTTCGCGAGGGAGCATAATTCACGCCCCGGGCATTGTCAACGCCATGGGGCGCTTGAATCGGCCGTCCCGATGTCCTATCCTGAGACTTGGGGGGCGGCGACCGGCCGCGACCCCGTCGAGGTTCAGCGAAGGAGGTGGCTATGAGGATCCATTGGATCGCCATCGGTGTTCTGTCGGGGGCCCTGTTGAGCGCCGCGCTGCCCGCGGTCCAGGCGGGCGGCTCCGTCAGCTACAAGATCGACGGCAAGGAATTTTCCTTCAAGAACGGCCGGATGGAATATTACAGGGACGACGGCTACGTCTGGCTCCAGGCCGAGAGGACGGACATGGTTGCCGATCCTTCCGGCCTGTACGACGAGCCGAGGGAGGTGACCGTGGACATCAGCGTCCAGCTGGCCAGGAGCGAAGACAAGATCGTCGGTCTGCACGAAGCCGCGTCCTCGGATGAGATCCCGGCGCATTTCAGCTGGTATGAGATCGTCCCGACCGAGGATAAGAAGGGCAAGACGATCAAGGACTATATGGCCAGCCTAGACAGCGGCAAGGCGGGGATGATCCTCCGATTCAAGATCGACGCGTTCGGCCCGCCCGGTTCGATGGTCACGGGGACGTTCAGCGGCAAGCTCTGCGACGAAGACGGCAGATTCCACGAGATCACAGATGGCGTCTTCAGCGTGCCGCGCGTGGATACAAAGTAGAAGAGAGGCTCATGGTGCGTCACGGAGAGACCTCGCATCATAGGGTCGTCTCGGCGGCGGTCCTCGTCGTCATGACGTGGTTCGGGTGTTCGTCCGGTGCGGACAGGCGGCCGCTCCCTTCGGCCGTCAGGATCGGGCCGGCGGACACGATCGCCGAGCTCGTCTCGAAAGCGGCGCGAGTGGTGCCGTCCCCGCGGCAGCTCCGCTGGCAGGCGCTCGAGTTCCAGGCCTTTGTCCATTTCGGCATGAACACGTTCACCGACCGCGAGTGGGGCGAGGGGACCGAAGACCCGCGGCTATTCAATCCGACGGACCTCGACGCGGGCCAATGGGTGGAAGCCGTCAAGGCCGCCGGCATTCGGGGCCTCATCGTTACGGCCAAGCATCACGACGGCTTCTGCCTCTGGCCGAGCGAGTTCACCGGACACTCGGTCAGGAATTCGCCGTGGAAGGACGGCCAGGGCGACGTCGTCGGCGAGGTCGCAGCGGCCTGCAAGAAGGGCGGACTGAAATTCGGCGTCTACCTCTCGCCCTGGGACCGCCACGAACCGAGCTACGGAGACTCGCCGCGCTACAACGAACATTTCAAGAACCAGCTCCGCGAGCTTTTAACGCATTACGGCGAGGTCTCCGAGGTCTGGTTCGACGGCGCCTGCGGCGAAGGACCGAACGGCAAGCGCCAGGTTTACGACTGGGCCGGGTACTTCGCCCTCATCCGCGAGCTTCAGCCCGGAGCCGCCATCTCCATCATGGGCCCGGACGCCCGCTGGATCGGGAACGAGGCCGGCGTCACCCGGGAGAGCGAGTGGAGCGTCATTCCTGTCGTCGGCTTCGACGATCTTCCCGACGAGAAGAATCCCGGCGGCATCGCCCACCTCGACGCCCAGGCCCAGGACCTCGGCTCCATGGAAAGGATCGCCGCCGTCGCCAAGCAGGGCGGGCGGCTGATCTGGTACCCCGGTCAGGTGGATGTCTCCATCCGTCCAGGATGGTTCTATCATGCCGCCGAGGACGACAAGGTCAAGACCCTCGACCAACTCCTCGACATTTATTACACCTCGGTCGGCGGGAACGCCCAGCTCCTCCTCAATATCCCCCCCGACAAGCGCGGCCGCATCCACGAGAACGACGCCCGGCGGCTCAAAGAGCTGGGGGACAGGCTTAAAGCGACGTTTTCCGTCGATCTAGCCGGCAAAGCAGAGATCTTGATATCAGGCCCGGGGCTCGCTGATGGGACCGACACTCAAGGGCGGCGCAGTTCCTGGACGCTTCTGCCAACGTTTTCGTGGGATCTTGGGCATCCCGTCCGCTTCAACGTCGTTCTGTTGAATGAAAACCTGAGGCTCGGCCAGCAGGTCGAGGCCTTCGCGTTCGATGTCTGGGATGGGAAGGATTGGGTCGAGACAGCCCGCGGCACAACGGTTGGCTGGAAGAAGCTCCTTCGTGTTCCGACTGTCGAGACGGGCAAGGTCCGTGTCCGCATCCTCCGGGCGAGGGGAGGGGTTTCGCCGTTCATGCAGCCGGATTCCTTCGGGCTCTATCATGACCCGCTTCGCCTGCCGGCGACGAAAGACGGGGTCAAACCTTAATTCTTATAATCCGCGCGCGCCCGGCCGCGGGCAAGGGCTGAGAAGCCTAGGATTATAAGAATTAAGGTTTGACCCCTTCTAGCGGGAGTTGCTGACGAAGGCGATCCGTTTGCCGTCCGGCGACCACGAGGGGACGTTGATCGTGCCCTGCCCGCCGTAGACGTAGGCGATGACCTTGGGTCGGTCGGAGCCGTCCGCGGGCATCATCCGAATATAGACGTGCTTATAGAACGGGTGGTCGTCCGCCGCGACGTCCTTCCCGAATGACAGGAAGACGATCCTCGTGCCGTCCGGCGAGATGTGAGGGAACCAGTCGTGGAATTCTCCCGACGTGACCGGCTCCTGTCCGCTCCCGTCCGGGGCCATCCGCCAGATGCGCATGTCGCCGGTCCGCGCCGAATTGATATAGATGAATCGGCCGTCCGGCGTGTATTCCGGGCCGTCGTCGAGCCCCGGCGCGTCGGTCAGCCGGACCTCGTCGCCGCCCTCGACCGGGATCCTATAGATATCGTAGTTCTCGCCCCGGCCGCCCGTATAGACGAGGAACCGCCCGTCCGGTGACCAGCCGTGAAGATAGGAGGGCGCTTTGGCTGTGGCACGCTTCGGAATCCCGCCCTTCACCGGCAGGGTGTAGATGACCGACTCGTCCTTGTCCTCCGCGCTGTGGTGGCTGATGCCGAGCCGTTTCCCGTTGAAGGACAGGACGTGGTCATTGTTGTTAGCCGCAGCGAACCCCGTGTCGATCTTCGAAGTCTTCCCCGTGGCCAGCTCAAAGCGGCAGAGGACCCCATCGACGTTATAGATCAGGAAGCGCCCGTCCTTTGTCCAATTGGGCGCTTGGATCGGGCGGTCCGAGCGGAACACGGCCGTACGCCTCCCGGTTTCGACGTCGAGGAGCTCGATCGTCCCGCCGATATAATCCTGATACGGGACGAAATCCGCCTGAGCCGTGATGGTCACCCGGACGTTCGTGAACCGGGCCTTCTCCACGATCCCGGCGCTGTGCGAGCAGACGAAGAGGCCGACGAGGACCTCGTCGCCGAGCGCCACATCCGTGATGCTCGCCGTCGCGTACGGTTCGCCGAATCTCGCCGCCGATATGATGCAAGCCGTGCCGCGGCGCTCGAGCTGGATCTGGTCCGCCCCCGAGATGGGAAGTTGGGTCTCTTCCGTGTCGGCTCCCGGAATCCGCCGGTACTGCAAAGACGTCAGACCGTCGCCGTGGACGACCGCGCTGGCGTGGGCGGCGCCGGGATCCATGGCTGACCGGGCCATCCAGCCGATCTTGCGGTGGGCCTCGACCCCTTGACCGATAAAATCGACCCTGGCGCTGACGATGAAATCGCCCTTGATGCGCTTCCAGAGGAAATGACCCTCGTCGGCCGCGAACCACATGTTGGCTCCGGCGCCTTCGATGACCAGAGCCCCGTTCGTAGCGTCTTCGACGACGGTGCCGGGCTTCAGGACGGCGCCTATATCGCCGTGCCCGTCGAAGAGCGCCAGGGGTCTCTCCGGGTCCGGAGCAGGCGGCGGAGGGGCTGGCCGGCAACCGGGGACGAGGGAGAGGATGACGGACAAGAAGACAGCGGATCCAAGGACTATCTTTAGACTGAAGAGGCGTCCGGGCATGGCCGCATGATAGACGGCCTTTCCGGCTGGGTCAAGAGCAAGACGGGGGGACACGTACCTGCGAGACATGTCCCCTATTTCTGAACCGGGCGGGCGATTTGACGTATAATACCGCGGGAACGCCCGTATGCGTTCCCCTATCCGCGTATCCTTCGAGGGAGGCCGGCATGCTCCGAGACATCATCAAGAAAGAGATCCCTGGACAACATCACCAGCCCGAAATTCGTCTTCACTTTTCTTCTCTGCACCATCCTCATCCTGCTCTCCGTCTACACCGGGGTGACGAACTACCGGGCCGAGAAGAAGGAGTACACGGCGTCCCTGGCCCTCAACAAGAAGAACATGGAGAGCCAGCCGAACTACAACTCGCTGGCGGGGATCGGCGTCAAGATCAGCAAGCCGCCGCAGGTCCTCGGGACCGTCGTCACGGGCATCGAGGAGGCCGTCGGCCGCGTCGCCCCGGTCAACATCGCCGCCGACCCGAACCTCGTCGAGTCCAAATACAGCAGCAACCCGGTCTTCGCCGTCTTCGGCGCCCTCGACCTCATGTTCATCGTCAAGATCGTCCTCAGCCTCTTCGCCATCCTCTTCACCTACGACGCCATCGTCGGCGAGAAGGAGAAGGGGACGCTGAAGCTGGCCCTGTCGAACGACGTCCCCCGCGACCGGCTCATCCTGGGCAAGGCCATCGGCGGCTACATCAGCCTGCTCCTGCCCCTGCTCATCCCGCTCATCCTCAGTCTTCTCTTCCTGCTCATCGTGCCGGACGTCTCGCTCGGCGGCCAGGATTGGGCCCGGCTGATGCTCATCTTCCTCATGTTCTTCCTCTACCTCTCGGTCTTCTTCTGTCTGGGGTTGTTCGTCTCGGCCCGGACCTCGCGCTCGTCGACGAGCTTCCTCGTCCTCCTTTTCGTCTGGGTCATCATCGTCATGGTCATCCCCAAGGCCGCGGTCATCACCGCCGGACAGGTCAAGCCGATCCCATCGGTCCACGAGATCACGGCCAAGAAGGACGCCTTCCTTCAACAGGTCCAGACGGACGGCCAGAAGGGCGCCCGGGATTGGATCACCAAGAACCAAGCCGAACAGACCAAGGATCCCAAGGCCTGGCAGGAGAAGTTCCGCCAGTTCATTCAGGACTATCAACAGGAGCTGACGACGAAGATCGACGAGAACAACGCCGCCCTCGAGCGGGACTACCAGCAGAAGAAGAAGGCCCAGCAGAGCCTGGCCGTCAATCTCTCCCGGATCTCGCCGGCCTCCGCCCTGACCTTCGGCTCGATGACCCTGGCCCGGACCGGGGTCGACGAGTTCGACCGCTTCCTGGCCTCGGTCCGGACCTACAAGCCCATCTACACCAAGTGGATCAACTCGAAGCTCGGCGAAAGCATCAACTTCCAGACGGGCGAGCAGACCAAGATCAGCCTCGACAGCATGCCCCAGCACGTTTACGAGCCGGAGTGGCTCAGTAAATCGCTGGCCCGGGCCATTCCCGACTTCGCCCTTCTCCTCGTGATGATCATCATCTTTTTCGTCGGGGCTTACGTCTCGTTCCTGCACTACGACGTCCGCTAAGGAGGATCCCATGCTCGAAGCCATCAATCTGACCAAGCGCTACGAGGACGGCGAACTGGCCCTCGACAACTTGAGCTTCAAGGTCGAGCCGGGCGAGATTTTTTGCATGTTCGGGGCCAACGGGGCCGGCAAGACGACGACCATCAACCTGTTCCTGAATTTCATCCCGCCGACGTCCGGCCAGGCGCTCGTCGAGGGGATCGACGTGGCCAAGGACCCGCTCAAGGCCAAGCGCCACGTCTCCTTCGTCTCCGAGAACGTCATGCTCTACGGCAACTTCACGGCCATCCAGAACCTCGACTACTTCAGCAAGCTGGCCGGCAAGCGGAACCTGACAAAAAAGGACTACGGCCAGGTCCTCGGGCAGGTCGGTCTCCAGAAGGAGGCCTTCGACCGCCGGATCAAGAACTTCTCCAAGGGCATGCGCCAGAAGCTCGGCATCGCCATCGCCCTGGTCAAAGACGCCGCCAACGTCCTTCTCGACGAACCGACCTCGGGCCTCGACCCCCAGTCGGGCCGGGAGTTCCTGGAGATCCTCGTCCAGATGCGCGACAAGGGCAAGTCCGTCTTCATGTCGACCCACGACATCTTCCGGGCCAAGCTCATCGCCGACCGGATCGGGTTCATGCGCAGGGGCAAGCTGGTCATGCTGAAGACGGTCCAGGACCTGGCCCACGAGGACCTGACCGACCTCTACATCCAGTACATGGAGGAACAGCCGGCATCGGCGCCCGCCGCTCCGGCCGGGATGTGACGCGCGACGAGACCACGGGAAAACCGCAGAGGACCGTCGTCCTCGGACTGGGGAACATCCTGCTCGGCGACGAGGGGGTGGGCGTCCATGTCGTGGAGGAGCTGCGGCGCTCGGGAGGGCTCCCCGGCGTCGAGCTCGTCGACGGCGGCACGGCCGGCTTCCAGCTCCTCCCATACTTCGACGGCGATGGCCTCGTCGTCATCGTCGACGCGGCGGACGACGGGCAGCCCGCCGGCACCGTGAGCCAATCGCGGCCCATATACTCGAAGGATTATCCCCCCGCGCTGACCCCGCACGACTTCGGGCTGAAGAATATCCTCGACGCCCTCGCGCTGACCGGCTCGCGGCCCGACATCGTCCTTCTGACGGTCTCGGTCGCCGAGGCCGACCGGGCGTCGCTCGAGCTCTCGCCGGCCGTCGGCCGCGCCGTAGGCGAAGCCGCGGACCGCGTCCGGCGCCTCCTCAGCGGACTTGGGGGAAGCTCGACTTCTCGATGAACTTCCAGCCTCCGACCATGGAGGAGATCGTCCCCCGGCCTTCCAGGTAGTCGTGGTACCACGACAGATAGATGTGCATGATCGTGAAGGCCACGAAAACCCAGGTAAAAACGTGGTGCCACTGCCTCAGGGCGCTCAGGCCTCCGAAGAGCGGGATGAGGCCGGCGAAGAGACGGGGGAACCAGGCCGGGCTCATGACCGTGTATAGGGCGAAACCCGTGAGGATCTGGAAGAGGATGGCCAAGTACATCATCGAATAGATGATGCCGGCCAGCGCGTTGGCCCCGACCGACAGGACCGGCAGCTTGCAGATCATGAAGATATCGAGGCAGATGACCTGCAGGACCTCCTTCCGCTTGGCCTTCGTGCGGGGAAAGAAATTCTTCCACCGGGCGAAGTCGTTCCCGGCGAAGCCCCAATAGACGCGGCCCAGGAAGTTGAGCAGGAAGAGGTAGGCGAAGACGAAATGGACGAACCGGACCGACCCGAAGAGATAGCGGCTCGAGGCCTCGACCGCCGGTCCTCCCCACGGCGGGGGGGAGCCCATGATAAGCCCCGTCACGCCGAGCACGAAGACGCACGCGGCGTTCGTCCAGTGGAAGAACCGGAGCGGCAAGTCCCAGACATAAACCTGGTAATACTCGGCGTGTCCGCTCTTGTCCATGCGGCCCTCCCTACACGACCCGGACCTGATGGAGGCGTTTCCCCTGCGGATCGTAGAGGTGGACGGCGCAGGCGATGCAGGGGTCGAAGGAATGGATCGTCCGCAGGATCTCCAAGGGCTGGTCGGCGCGGGCGACGGGGGTCCCGATGAGGGCGGCCTCGTAGGGAGACCTCTGTCCGCTCGAGTCCCGCGGCGAGCCGTTCCAGGTCGTCGGGACGACGAGCTGGTAGTTCTCGATCTTGCCGTCCTTGATGACGATCCAATGCGACAGGGCCCCCCGTGGCGCCTCGGTGAAGCCGGCGCCCTTGGCCTCCGCCGGCCAGGTCCCGGGGTCCCATTTCTCGCCGTTGAACATCTGCGTGTCGCCGTTTTTGATGTTCGTGACGAGCGTGTCGTAGAACTCCTTCATCCACCGGGCGATGAGCTGTGTCTCGATCCCCCGGGCGGCCGTTCGGCCCAGGGTCGAGAAGAGCGCGGTGACTGGCACGCCGAGGTGGGCCAGGGCGCCGTCGACCGCCTGCTTGATGTCCGGCTGTCCGGCGGCGTAGCCGACGAGGAGACGGGCCAGCGGGCCGACCTCCATGGCCCGCCCCTTCCAGCGGGGCGTCTTGAGCCAGGAGTACTTGCCCTCGACTTCGAGGTTCTTGTAGGGCGGCTTCGGTCCGGTGTAGGCGAAGTCCGTTTCCCCTTCCCAAGGATGGAGGGCGGCCGCGTCGCCGCCCTTGTAGGCGTACCAGGAATGGGCGATGGATTCCGTGATCTCGCCCGGGTCGGCCGCGTCGACCTCGTGGACCCGGGTGAGGTCGCGGTCGAGGATGACGCCCCTCGGGAATTTGAACCCCGAAGGATCGCCGATGCCGCGCGTCGGCAGGTCGCCGTAGCTCAGGTAATTCGAGACCCCGCCGCCGATCGCCGCCCAGTCCTTGTAGTAAGAAGCCACGGCGAGGAGGTCGGGGATGTAGACCTGGTCGACGATCCTCATGGCGTCGTCGATGAGCTTGCCGACGAGGGCCAGGCGCTCGGCGTTGAGCGCCATGGCGCTGTCGGGCCCGACCGCGGAGTAGGCCCCCCCGACGAGGTAATGCGGATGGGGGTTCTTGCCGCCGAAAATGGCGTGGACCTTGATGATCTCTTTCTGCCACTCGAGGATGTCGAGGTAGTGGGCGACGCCGAGAAGGTTGACCTCAGGCGGCAGCTTGTAGGCCGGATGGCCCCAATACGCGTTGGCGAAGATGCCCAGCTGGCCGCTTGCCACGAGCGCCCGGATCCTGTCCTGGACGGTCTTGAAATAGCCCTCCGAGTTCTTCGGCCAGTCCGAAAGGGATTTGGCGACCGCCGCCGTCTGCGCCGGGTCCGCGCTCAGGGCCGATACGACGTCGACCCAGTCGAGGGCGTGGAGGACGTAGAAATGGACGACGTGGTCCTGGAGGTAGTGGGCGCAGAACATGAGGTTCCGCACCAGCTCCGCGTTGGGGGGCACGGCGATGCCGAGGGCGTTCTCCACGGTGCGGACCGAGGCCAGGGCGTGGACGGTCGTGCACACGCCGCAGGCCCTCTCGCAGAAGGCCCAGGCGTCCCTCGGGTCCCGGCCCCGGAGGATGATCTCCAAGCCGCGGACCATCGTCCCCGATGACCAGGCGTCGGTGATCCGCCCGCCGTCGACATCGGCTTCGATCCGCAGATGTCCTTCGATCCGGGTGATGGGATCGACAACGATCCTCTGGGCCATCACGCACCTCCTTCTTTCTTTTCCGCGGGCTTTTCGGCCTTGAGGTCCTTGTCCTTGAGGCTGCCCTCGAGCTCCTTCCTGATCAGGCGCCGCTTGCGGATGTTGGTCGCGATGGCGTGGACGGCGACGCCGCCGCCGGCCGCCGCGGCGAGATACATCCCCAGCTTGTCCGCCGTCGATTCGACCCCGAAGCCCGGGAACGCCGGCAGGGACCTGGTGAACGGTCCGGCGTCGTAATAACCGGCTTCGCTGCACCCGATGCAGGGCGCGCCCGACTGGATGGGATAGCTCGTGCTCCCGTTCCAGCGGATGATGCCGCAGGAGTTGTACGTCTGCGGTCCGCGGCAGCCCATCTTGAAGAGGCAATAGCCTTTCTTGGCTCCCGCGTCGTCGAACGATTCGACGAACAGGCCGGCGTCGTAGTAGGGCCGCCGGTAACAGGAATCGTGGATCCGCGTCGAATAGAACGCCTTGGGCCGCCCCTGGGAGTCGAGCTGGGGCAGCCGGCCGAAGGCCAGCAGGTGGGCGACGACCCCGGTCATGACCTCGGCGATCGGCGGACAGCCGGGGACGTTGACCACGTTCGGCAGGATCTTGTGGATCGGCGTCGCCCCGGTCGGGTTCGGAGAGGCCGCCTGGACGCAGCCGTTCGACGCGCAGCTGCCCCAGGCCACGACGGCCATCGCTTTCTCGGCCGCCTCGCGCAGGCCGTCGAGGGCGGTCCTTCCGGCGATCGTGCAGTAGATGCCGCCGTCCTTCATGGGGACCGAGCCTTCGGCCATCAGGATATACTGGCCGGGGAAGTTCTTGATCGTCTCCGCCACGGCCGCCTCGGCCTGATCGCCGGCCGCGGCTTGGAGGGTCTGCGAATAATCGAGGGAGATCCGGTCGAGGAGGATGTCGGCCACGAGGGGATGCGACGACTTGATGAAGGACTCGCTGCAACACGTGCATTCCTGGAAATGGAACCACAGGACCGGCGGCCGGGGCTTGGTGTCCATGGCCTTGACCAGGGCCCGGGCCTGGCCCGCCTCGAGCCCGAGGGCCGCGGAAAGATAGCCGCAGAACTTCAGAAAATCACGCCGTGAATGACCGCGCGACCGGGCGATCTCCCAGAGACTCAGGGGTTTTTCTGTCATGGTCCCTCCTTCGAGACGAGAAAAGACCGTTGTTGACCAGATCTTTTACAAGAATCGTGCCATGCGGGGGGGGTCCTGCGGGGGGAGCTCCTGAGGGGAAGCCGGGTCCGGACGCGTCCTGTCCGGGCCGTGTCCCGTTCACCGGGATATTTTCCTGCCCGGCCGGATGTCGGGCCCCGCCTGCCGGGGGCGGACCCGACCCCTCTCGGGGGCCTGGCCTGTCTCCTGGCCATTGAGGCCTTGGCACGCTTTTTGGATAAGAATGGGGCGGAGAGGCCTGAAGAACCTCGGAGGAGGGATCGATGTTCGGAAAGACAGTGACCTTATTCCGCGTTTTCGGCTTTGAGATCAAGGTCGATTGGAGCTGGCTCATCCTGGGCGCGCTGATCGTCTGGAGCCTGGCCAAGGGCCTCTTCCCGGCGTGGTACAAGGACATCGACCCGGCCGCGTATTGGGCCATGGGCGTCGCCGGGGCGCTGGGCCTGTTCATTTCGATCGTCTTCCACGAGCTCTGTCACTCCCTCGTCGCCCGGCGGTACGGGGTGCATATGCGCGGCATCACGCTCTTCCTCTTCGGCGGGGTCGCCGAGATGGGCGAGGAGCCCGCGAGCCCGAAGGCCGAGTTCTTCCTGGCCGTGGCCGGGCCGATCTCGAGCATCGTGCTGGCCGCGGTCCTGCTCGGCCTGAGCTATCTCCTGGCCGGCTCGGGGCCCATGACCCCGGTCACCGGCGTCCTCAATTATCTCGGCTACCTGAACTTTGTGCTGGCGGGATTCAACCTCATCCCCGCCTTTCCGCTGGACGGCGGCCGCATTCTGAGGGCCGTGCTCTGGGGGACCTGGAACGATCTCCGCCGGGCGACACGCGTCGCCGCCTCCGTCGGAGCCGGCCTGGGCGCGGCCCTGATGGTCCTCGGCGCGCTCCAGTTCTTCATGGGCCGCTCCGTCGGCGGGCTCTGGACGCTCGTCATCGGCATGTTCGTGCGGGGCGCGGCCCGGTCGTCCTACAGGCAGCTGCTCTTCCGCCGGGCCCTCGAGGGCGTGCCGGTACGGAAATTCATGGCCCCGGATCCGGTCACGCTGGAGCCGTCGACCTCCGTCGAGAAGCTCGTCGAGGATTACATCTACAAGTATCATCACAAGCTGTATCCCGTCGTCGAAGGGGAGAAGCTCGTCGGATGTGTCACGCTCGACCAGGTCAAGGAGCTCGGCCGCGGGGAATGGGCTTCTCACAATGTCGGGGAGCTGGCCCGCGGCTGCTCCCCGGAGAACACCATCGGTCCCGATGAAGACGTGATGAAAGCCCTGGCCCTGATGCAGAAGACGGGCCGCAGCCGGCTCGTCGTCGCCGACGGCGGCATGCTGGCCGGCGTCATCGCTCTCAAGGATATCATGGGCTATATCGCGCTCAAGCTGGATCTCGAGGAGGAATGAATGGCCACGACCAAGAAGAAGAAATCGGCGGAAGGGGCGGCCTGCCCCGAGGGACTGAACCTGCCCCGGCAGACCCGGGAGGAGTATGTCGCCGACCTACTCCAGCAGATCGGCGCTTTCGAGGAGAGGCTGGACGAGCTCGAAGCGGACATGGAATCGTCCGGCTGGGACGACATCGGGGACTACCGCGGCCAGCTCGACGACCTCCGGGTGAAGCTGAAGGCCGCCCGGTCGAGATCCGAGGAGCTCGAGACCGTATCGGACCCCGCTTGGACCGACGCGCGAGAAGAGATGGAAGAGTCCCTGGTCGAGATCGCGGGGAGCATCGACGACCTCGTGGCCGGGCTCAGCCCGGTCCTTCCGGAGTAGCGGGCGCGGCCTCCCTGACCGGCCAGCTCGCTCCGCCATGCTGATCATCCTGACCGGCCTGCCGGGGACGGGCAAGAGCACGGTCGCCGCGGCGCTCGCCCGTGAGCTCGGCGCCGTTGTCCTCAGCACCGACAAGATCCGAGCCGAAAGCCGTAAGAGGCCGGGCTTCTCGCGCTCCGAAAAGGGAAGCGTCTACGAGCGGCTGTTCGTCCGGGCGAAGCGCGGTCTCGAGGCCGGCCGGAGCGTCGTCCTTGACGGGACTTTCTACACCGAGAGCCTGAGGCGGGCCGCCGCCTCGGCCGGGCGCGGGACACGTGCGTCCGTCTTCACGGTCGAGGTCGTCTCGCCCGTCCCCACCGTCAAGCGCCGGATGGAGCGCCGGCTCCGCAGCGCCAGGGGCATCCGGCCGGCGGGCTTCGAGGTCCACGGCTTCATCCGGAAGTCGTTCGAACCGGTCCGGGGCCGGCATTTCACGGTGGATACGGCCGATCCGCGGGCCTGGAAGAACGGCGTCGGCGCGCTGGCCAACGCCATGCGGGTCGTCGAGCGACAGCGGACGGTCATCGTCCCGCTCGTCCGGATGCGGAAGATGCGGCTCATCCGGACGCACATCAGCTGGGTCCTCCTCGACGGCGTCCATGCCTTCAAGATCAAGAAGCCCGTCCGCTTCAGCTTTGTCGATTATCGATCGCTCGCCCGCCGCCGGCACTTCTGCCGGAAAGAGGTCGAGGTCAACTCCCGGCTCAGCCCGGGGCTCTATGCCGGGGTCGTTGCCGTGCGTGATGATGCCGGCGCCGTGAGCTTCGGCGGTCCGGGGCGGACGGTCGACTACGCGGTCGAGATGCGCGAGATGCCGCAGGACGCGCGCCTGGACCGGCTGGTCGCGAGAGGCGCCGCCGGGACGGGCGACATCATGCGGATCGTCCGGACGCTCTGCGATTTCC
>Ga0209706_10001093_pt1 | contig 15349 bp, 11 predicted proteins | sample PPLLaktember2015_6_FD_187263 | JGI IMG/M metagenome (GOLD analysis project Ga0209706, IMG submission 187263) | Freshwater sediment microbial communities from Prairie Pothole Lake near Jamestown, North Dakota, USA - PPLs Lake P8 Core (1) Depth... | ecosystem: Environmental > Aquatic > Freshwater...
CGCACTCCTCCATGATCTCGCGCGGCCCGACGACCGCGGCCACGGCGTGGCCGCCGCCGATGACCTTGCCGACCGTCGTCAGGTCCGGCCGGACCCCGTAGAGCCCCTGGACGCCGCCCGGGCAGAAACGGTACCCCGAGATGATCTCGTCCAGGATGAGGAGGATGCCGCGCTTGGCCGTCAGGCGGCGGGCGGTCTCGAGGTAGGCCTTCGAGGCGGCGAGAAAGCCGCCGACGCCGAGGAAGGGCTCGACGATGAAGCAAGCGATGCGGTCGCCGTGCTCGCCGATGATCCGCTCGAGGTCGGCGACGTCGTTGAACCGGGTGACCAGGGTCCTCCGGAAGATGTCGTCGAGGACCCCGGCCGATTCCCGGCCCTCGAAGCCGTCCTCCCCGTGATACTTGACGCCTTTCAGCAGATAGGGCGAGGCGCCGTGCCAGCCGCCCCCGACCTTGAGGACATGGTCCCGTCCCGTCAGCCCCTGGGCCATCATGACCGCGTACATGGTGGCCAAGGTGCCCGAGGTCGTGAAGCGGACCTTGGCCTCACGGCCGCCGAGACCGCGGACGAGCGCTTCGGCCAGCTCGATCTGATGGGCGGCCTCGAAGCCGGTATGCAAGGCGCCGCGCTCGAGCGAGGGTGCGATCCGGCTGCGGATGAGCCGGGGGTTGTGGCCGAGGACGTTGGCGTAGTGGCCCTGCCAATAATCGATATAAGTATTGCCGTCGACGTCCCGGACGACCGGGCCGTCCGCCGAGACGGCGAAAAAGGGATGCGGGCGCCAGAGCCGGATGGTGTGGCTCCCCCCGGCGATCATGACCTTCTCGGCCCGCCGGAACATCGCCCGGCTGCGAACGGTCTTTTTCTCGTATTCGCGGACCAGACGGCCGCGGAGTCTCTCGGATCCTGTCATGGCGACCTCGTATTTTAGCCCCCATTTAACGCCTGCCGGCCGCCAAAGTCAACATCAACGGGGTTGACCGGGCACGTATCTTGCGGTAAAATAGATGTTTCTGGAAGGAAACGAGCTGTCATGGCCGCCCCCAAGCCCAAAAAGACCAATCGAGCCTGCGTCATCGGCCTCGACGGCGTTCCTTACGGGATGATCGTCGAGCTGGCCCAGCGCGGGGTCATGTCGACCATGGCCCGGCTCATGGATATCGGCAAGATCCACAAGATGAGGGCCAGCCTGCCCGAGGTCTCCTCGGTGTCCTGGACCGACTTCATGACCGGGGCGAACGCCGGAACCCACGGCATCTTCGGCTTCACCGACTTCAAGCCCAAGTCCTATGCCATCCGCTTCCCCAACTTCCTCGACGTCAAGGCCCCGACCATCTGGGACCGGCTCGGGGCCAAGGGCAAGAAGAGCATCGTCATCAACCAGCCTTCGACCTACCCCGCCCGCAAGATCGACGGGGCCCTCATCTCCGGCTTCGTCGCCCTGGAGCTGGCCAAAGCGGTCTGGCCGATGTCCTATCGGGCGGCCCTGGAGCAGATGGGCTACCAGATCGACGTCGACATCCTCAAGTGCCGGGAAAGCCCGGAGGTCCTCTGGCTGGAGCTCAGCAAGACCATGGCCGGAGGCCAGAAGGCGCTGAACTTCTTCTGGGACGAAGGCTGGGATTACTTCGAGTACGTCGTCACCGGGACCGACCGGCTCCACCACTTCCTTTGGCGGGCCTACGAGGACCCGGCGCATCCGTTCCACCAGGGATTTCTCGACTTCTACCGGCACATCGACCGCCTCATCGGCAAGATCGTCGCCGCCTACCACAAGATCGCCAACAGCTACGCCGGCTTCTACATTTTGTCCGACCACGGCTTCACGGGCACGGAAGCGGAGGTCTATCTCAACGCCTGGCTCGAGAAGAACGGCTATCTGAAGTTCCTCAAACCCGAGCCCGAATCCCTCGAGGACATCCACGGCCGCACCCGCGCTTTTGCGCTCGACCCCAACCGGATCTACCTCAACTACAAGAATAGGTTCCCCAAGGGCTCGGTCGAACGGTCGGCCCGGAGGGCCCTCAAGGAGGAGATCGCCGGGAAGCTGGCCAAGCTCCAATACGACGGCCGCCGGGTCGTCCACAAGGTCTTCTTCGCCGAGGACGTCTACTCGGGGCCGCAGGCGGCCAAGGGGCCGGACCTCATCGTCGTCGGCGAGCCCGGTTTCGACATGAAGGCCTCGGTGAGGCGAAAGGACATCTTCGGCCGGCCCGGTCTCCAGGGCATGCACACCTGGGACGACGCCTTCTTCTGGGCCGCGGAGGACCACGGCGACTCTCTCCAGGTCGCCGACCTCGCCCCCATCATCCTCAAGAATTTCTGATGAAGAAGCCAGGCCTCCTCGTCGCGGCGACGCTCGGTCTGGCCTTGGCCTCTCCCCTTCTCGGCTATATCGGCCCCGGGGCCGGGTTCGCCTTCCTATCCTCCTTCCTCGTCCTTTTCCTGACCTTCCTGTTGGCCCTGTTCTCGTTCCTGTCCTGGCCGTTCCGGTTCGTCTGGAAGTCGATCCGCGGCCAGCGGGCCTATCGGACGAGCCCGGTCGAGCGGCTCGTCGTCCTCGGCCTCGACGGCCTGGAGCCGACGCTCGCGGAGAAGTTCATGGCCGAGGGCAAGCTGCCGAACCTGGCCAGACTGAAAAAAGAGGGGACCTATGCCCGTCTGCGGACGACGACGCCGGCCATCTCGCCCGTGGCCTGGTCGTCGTTCATGACCGGCAGCGAGCCGTCCAAGCACAATATCTTCGACTTCCTCAGCCGCGACCCGCGCACCTACCTGCCCGACCTGTCCTCGGCCCGCATCGGCAAGCCGAAGCGGACGCTCGCCCTCGGCCGGTATGTCATCCCGCTCTCCAAACCCGAGATCCGCGGCCTGCGGAAGAGCGTCCCCTTCTGGAAGATCCTCGGCGACAAGGGCATCGCTTCGACGGTCTTGAGGGTGCCGATCACCTTCCCTCCCGAGAAATTCAAGGGCCATCTCCTGTCCGGCATGTGCGCCCCGGACCTCAAGGGCAGCCAGGGGACGTTCGCGCTCTTCACCGAGGACGCCGAGAAGGTCCGTGAGCACGAAGGCGGCGTGGCCGTGCTCGTCCGCCGGGAGGGGACGGTCATCAAGACCGCGATCTCCGGCCCCGAGAACTCCCTGCTCAAGAAGCCCGCCGAGATCCTCCTGCCGCTGACGATCACGATCGACAAGACGGCGGGCGGGGCCTGGCTCCGGATCGAGGGGATGAAGAAGTTCTTCCTGAAGGAGAAGACCTTCAGCCCCTGGACCCCGGTCGCCTTCAAGGCCGGCCTGGGCACGAAGGTCCGGGGCGCCTGCCGCTTCCGCATCGCCTCGCTCGAGCCCCGGTTCGAGATGTACGTGACGCCTCTCAACATCGACCCGGAGAAGCCCGCGCTGCCGATCTCGCATCCCTTCATCTATTCCGTCTACCTCGCCAAGCTCCTCGGCCGCTTCATCACCCTCGGCGAAGCCAACGACACCTGGGCCCTGAACGAAGGGGCGCTCGACGAACGGGCCTTTCTCGAGCTGACCTACGCGAACCACGCCGAATGGGAGGCCATGCTCGAGAACGCCCTGGCCAAGACGCCTCGCGGCCTGGTCACGATCGTCTTCGAGACGACCGACAGCATCCAGCACATGTTCTTCCGCTACCTCGACAAGTCCCACCCGGCCCTCAAGGCGGCCCCGGCCCGGCTGAGCGCGGCCGTCATCGAGGAGCTCTACAAGAAGATGGACGACCTCGTCGGCCGGGTTGCGGCGGACCTCGGCCCCAAGGGCGTCCTCTTCGTCATGTCCGACCACGGCTTCAAGTCCTTCCGGCGGGGCGTCAACCTCAATTCGTGGCTCCACCGGAACGGCTACCTGGCCCTCTCCGCGGGCAAGACCGAAAGCGGCGAGTGGTTCAAGGACGTCGATTGGGACCGGACCCGGGCCTATGGGCTCGGCCTCGGCGGCGTCTATCTCAATCTCAAGGGCCGCGAGGCCCGGGGGACGGTCGAGCCCGGAAGCGAGGCGGAGGCGCTCAAGGCCGAGCTCGCGGCGAAGCTCACCGCGCTCAAGGACGGGACGGGCGGCCCGGCCGCGATCAGCCGCGTCTACGACCGCGACGCCGTCTATGCCGGCCCTTACAAGGACAACGCCCCGGACCTCCTCATCGGCTACAACGAGGGCTACCGGGCCTCCTGGGACGGGGTCACGGGCATCGTCAACGGCAGCGTCATCGAGGACAACACCAAGGCCTGGAGCGGCGATCATTGCATCGACCCCGCTCTCGTGCCCGGGGTCCTGTTCTCGAGCCTCAAGCTCAAGCGGCCCGACCCGTCGATCATGGACGTCGCCCCGACGGTCCTCGAGCTCTTCGGGATCGCGCCGCCGGCCCACATGGACGGGAAGGGCCTCGTCGACGTCGCCGCGCTCGCGGGAGCGAAACAGGGGAAAGCGTCATGAGCGATCGAAAGCGGGCGGCCCTCAGCCGCCGGGAATTCCTCAAGGCCGGCGTGGCCGCCTCGGCCGCGCTGGGCCTGGGCGGGGCCTCCCGCTTCACGCCCCGCGTTTACGGCAAGGCCCGGACGACGACGAAGATGATCGTCCTCGGCCTCGACGGGCTCGATCCGGTCCTGACCCATCGTTGGATCGATGAAGGGCGCCTCCCGGCTTTCGCAAGGCTGCTCCGCCAGGGCGGCGATTTCCGGGCCCTCGGGACGAGCCTGCCGCCCCAGACCCCGGTCGCCTGGTCGAACTTCATCACCGGCATGGACCCGGGCGGCCACGGCATCTTCGATTTCATCCACCGCGACCCGAAATCCTATATGCCCGTCTTTTCCTCGACCGAGACCACCGGGGCCGCGAAGACCATCCGGATCGGCAAGACGATCTTCCCTCTTTCGAGCGGGCGGGTCCGGAGCCTTCGCCAAGGGAAGGCCTTCTGGCAATCGCTCGAGGACGCGGGCGTGCCGGCCACGGTCTTCAAGATGCCCACCAACTATCCACCCGCCGAATCGAAGCAGAGAACGCTCGCGGGCATGAACACGCCCGATATCAAGGGCTCCTACGGGATCTTCAACTATTACACGAACGAAGCGACCTCGGTCATCCAGGAGGCCGGGGGCGGCGGCCGGGTCCACGACGTCTTTGTCGTCGGCAACCGCGTCGAAGCCGAGCTCCCCGGACCGACCAACACCTTCCGCACGGACGCTCCCGAGGCCACGGTCCCCTTCCAGGTCTTCATCGACCCTTCGAACGCGGCGGCCAAGATCGCCATCCAGGGGCGCGAATTCGTCCTTAAAACGGGCGAGTGGAGCGGCTGGACGCCCGTCCGCTTCCCTCTCATCCCGACGCAGAGCGTCCACGGCATCTGCCTCTTCTACCTCAAGGAGGTCCGGCCGAAGTTCAAGCTCTACATCTCGCCCGTCAATATCGACCCGGCCCGGCCGGCCCTGCCCATCTCCACCCCCGAGTCCTACGCCCGCGAGCTCGAACGGCGCTTCGGCCCCTTCTTCACCAAAGGCCTGCCCGCCGACACGAGCGCCCTCGAGAACGGCGTCCTCGACGAGGAGGAGTTCCTGAAGCTCGACGACATGGTCTACGAGGAGAGCCTGGCCATGCTCGAATACGAGCTCGGCCGGTTCGACGAAGGCCTCCTCTTCTTCTATTTCTCCAACGCCGACCAGCGCCAGCACATGTTCTGGCGCCTCTTCGACCCCGGCCACCCGGCCTATGATGAAGACCTGGCGGCCCGCTTCGGCGATGTCATCGCCAGAACCTACGGCGAGATGGACCGGGCCCTCGACGCGGCCCTGAAAAAAGCCGACAAGGACACCGTCGTCCTGGTCATGTCCGACCACGGCTTCAATACGTTCCGGCGCGGCTTCAACCTCAACACCTGGCTCCTCCGGGAGGGTTATCACCGGCTGAAGAGGCCCTGGAAACAGGAAGAGTCGGCCCTCTTCGACAACTCCGACTGGACCAAGTCGCGGGCCTACGGCGTCGGGCTCAACAGCCTCTACATCAACGAGAAGGGGCGCGAGGGTGAGGGGATCGTCGCCCCGGGCGCCGACAAGGACAACCTCGTCCGAGAGATGGCCCGGAAGCTCGAGGCGGTGACCGACCCGCTGACCGGAGAGCGTCCCATCCTGCGGGCCTTCATCGCCCGGGAGACCTACAGGGGCGCGAACCTGGCCTCGGCCCCCGACATCGTCCTGGGCTTCAACCGCGGCTACAGGATCTCGTGGCAGTCGCCGCTCGGCGGCTTCCCGAGGGAGATCATCGAGAACAACACCCAGAGGTGGAGCGGCGACCACATGTCCGCCCCGGATCTCCTGCCCGGCATCGCCTTCTCCACCCGCAAGTTCACGGCCGACTCCCCGGCCCTCGAGGACCTGACGGCTTCGGTCCTCGGCGTCTTCGGCGTCGAAAGGCCCAAGGACATGATCGGCCGGAACGTCCTCGGATAATCGCAGGGAGCTGATAGGAGAACCGTCATGGCCAGCGCGAAAGTCAAGATCGACAGCGCCCTCCTCGACAAGGTCAAGAAGTACGCCGAGATGTCGGGCTACTCTTCGGTCGAGGAGTTCATCACCCACTGCCTGGAAAAAGAGGTGGCCAAGATCGAAGAGGCGGACTCGGAAGAGGAGATCAAGAAGAAGCTCAAAGGGCTGGGCTACATCGGTTGAGCATCATGTCCATCGTCAACCTCGTCTTCGGCGGGATCGTGGGAGCCGTCCTTCTCCCCTTCCGCGGGCTATCGCCGTGGGCCGGAATGACGGCCGTCTCGCTCCTGACGGCCCTGCTCATGCTCGAGGTCTACAAGCTCACGTCCAACCAGGCGGCCATCCGCCGGGCCAAGGACCGGATCAAGGCCCACCTCTACGAGATGCGCCTCTACAAGGACAACATGCGCGTCACCCTGGCCGCCCAGGGCGCCATGATCAAGGCCAACCTGGCCTATATGGCCGCCAATCTGAAGCCGCTGGCCGTCATGATCGTGCCGCTCGTCCTCATCCTGGCCCAGCTCAGTCTCTGGTTCGACCGGGCCCCGCTCCGGCCGGGCGAGGAGACACTGGTCAAGGCCGGCCTCGAAGAGACGGCCGATCCCGTCACGCTCGATCTCGCGCTCGAAGCGCCGCCCGGCCTCGAGATCACCGCGCCGGCCGTCCGCATCCCCGACGAGCACGAGGTCGTCTGGCGGGTCAAGGCCCTCGCTCCCGGCGCCGGCAAGCTTCTCCTTCGGACGGGCGGGATCGCGGTCGAGAAATCGATCGTCGCGGGCGGCCGGGCCTTGACCAAGGTCTCGGCCCTGGCGTCCCGCGGCTCGTTCTGGAAGCGGGTCCTCCACCCCGGCGAGCGGCCGCTCCCGAAGGGCACTCCCGTCCGGACGGTCGAGGTCCTCTATCCGGCCAAGAGCCTCTCGGCCTTCGGCCTGAACGTCCATTGGCTCGTCGCCTACCTCGTCCTGTCGATCGTCTTCGGCTTCGCCCTCAAGGGCGCTTTCAAAGTCGAGATCTAATTCCGTCCAGAGAGGTTTCCATGCACATCGACGTCTTCAAGATGGAGCGCATGCAGTCGACCTGGGAGAACGTCGTCGACTACAACCTGTCCGAAAGCGGCGTCCACCCCCTCAACGTCAAGGAGTTCCTGACCCCGGCCGAGATCGAGGAGCTCGCCGGGATCGAGCTCGGATATACCCAGACGAACGGGACGATCCCGCTCCGCGAGCGCATCGCCAGCCTCTACCCGGGCATCAGCCTGGACCAGATCCTGGCCACGGCCGGGTCGTCGGAGGCGAACTTCCTGCTCATGTGGAGCCTCATCGAGCCCGGCGACGAGGTCCTTTTCGAGCTGCCGAACTACATGCAGATGGCCGGGCTGCTGCGGGCCTTCGGCGCCGACGTCAAGACCTTCCGGCTCCACGAGAGCCTGGGCTGGCAGCCCGACCTCGACGAGATGGGCCGCTTGGTCACGCCGAAGACGAAGCTCATCGTCCTGACCAATCCCAACAACCCGACCGGCTCCGTTCTTTCCGCGGAATCCATGGCCGGCATCGTCGATCAGGCCTCGCGCGCCGGGGCCTGGATCCTGGCCGACGAGGTCTATCAGGGGGCCGAGCTCTCCGGGGTCACGACCCCGAGCTTCTGGGGCCGCTGGGATAAGACCCTGGTCGTCAACGGCCTGTCCAAGGCCTACGGGCTGCCCGGCCTCCGGGTCGGCTGGATCGTCGGCCCCGAAGAGGTCGTGAAGAGGACCTGGCCTTATCACGATTACACGACCATCTCCCCGTCGGCCCTGAGCGACAGGCTGGCGACGATCGCCCTGTCCCCGGGAACCCGGGAGCGCATCCTCGGCCGGACCCGAGGCATCCTGAACGCCAACTTCCCTGTCCTGGCCAAGTGGCTGGGCGACCACGAGGGCCTGTTCGCGTTCCGGCCGCCCCAGGCGGGAGCCATCTGCTTCGCCAGGTACGCCCTGAAGGCCAATTCGACCGAGCTCGTCGAGCGCCTGATCAGGGAAAAGAGCGTCCTCGTCGTCCCCGGCGACCATTTCGAGACGGACGGCTACCTGCGTTTCGGGTACGGCCCGGAGAAGGGCTATCTCCTGAGGGCTCTGGGCCGGGTCGACGAAACACTTAAAATAATGGCCTAATCGTGCTAAGATAGCGAATCCATTCCTGGACGGAACGAGTTCAAAGGAATAGGACCATAGGAGGCCTCACATGAAGAGAATAAGGACCATCGCGCCCCTCGTCATCTTTTTCATCCTGGCCGTCGCCGCGGCGTCCTACGCCCAGCAGACGTCCAAGATCGCCATCATCAACTCCCAGAAGGCGTTCGAGACCTCGCTCGAGGGCAAGAAGGCCCTGAACCAGCTGCAGGACCAGGAAGCGAAGATCAAGACGGACATCCAGAAGATGGACGACGCCATCCGTCTCCTCGAGAACCGGCTGAACACGGGCCGGCTGACGATGACCAACGAAGCCCTGCTGGCCCTCCAGTCCGACATCGAGAAGAAGACGACCGAGCGGAAGCGCTACGAAGAGGACAAGGCCCGGGAGATCAACACGCTCTCGACCAACCTCATCCAGAAGATCCGGGTCGAGATGGTCTCCATCATCGAAGCCCTGTCCAAGGAACGCGGCCTCGAGCTCGTTCTCGACACGGCCACGAGCGGCGTCGTCACGGCCGCTCCGACGATCGACATCACCGACGAGATCGTCCGCCGCTACGACCAATCCAAGGCCGCGGCCGCCCCGGTCAAGAAGTAAACCCCCCCGGCTCGAACGGCCCGCGGGGAGAGAGGCCCGGCCATCCGACCGAAGCGAGCGAAGTGAGCGGAGGGCAGAAGGACGGCGGAGATACCCGGAGCCGGACTTCTGCGAAATATCATGAGAGATCTTTAGACTCCGCTCCCTGCCGTTCCCCTCTCCACGGACGGGGATCGTCGAGGCAACATCCCTCCCTAGCCGGTTTCGTCAGGGCGTACGGTCGAAATGGAGCCGGATGCGGACGATCTCGGCCCGGCTGCCGATGCGCACCGGCGGCCCCCACGTCCCCGCTCCGCTCGTCACATAGTAGCGGGTGCCGCCTTTCTTAAGCGAACCCCAATTGAGCTCGTAGATCAGACCGTTGATGAGGTCGAACGGGAACATCTGGCCGTCGTGGGTATGCCCGGAGATCTGGAGGGCGGCGCCGGCCTGTTCGGCCTCCTCGAGGCGGAGCGGCTGGTGGTCGAGAACGACCAGGGGCAGGTCCGGACGCATGCCGCTCTTGGACAGGATGCCGCCGAGGGACAGCCTCTGCTCCTGGACCGCGAGCGAGCTCGGGTCCTTTCTCCCGGCGAGGATGAACGCGCCGCCCACCTCGGCCGCCTCGTCCTGGAGGACCGTGACGCCGCAAGACCGGAGGCAGGCCACGTTCCGCTCGAGCCCGCTGTAGGATTCATGGTTGCCCAGGCAGGTAAAGAGGCCCAAGGGCGCCCGGAGCCGGCGCATGATGCCGCCGAGCTTGGCTTCGATCTCGTCGGTCACGGTCTCGTCGACGATATCGCCGGCGAAGAGAACGACGTCGGGTTCGAGGGCGTTCATCCGCTCGACCACATTCTCGAGGCGTCGCGGCCCCACGAGCGCTCCGAGGTGGAGGTCGGAGGCTGCGACCACGGTCAGCGCGTCGACGGCGCCCGCCTTGGCCGGAACGTGAAGGTCGAGGTCGACCGTCCGCAGGCGCGTCGCGTTCCAGGCCCCATAGGCGACGGTGAGGACGACGACGCCCGCGACGGCGGCGAAGACCGCCGGACCGGACCTCGCCCCCTCGCCGGCCAGGCTCGCGGGCAGGATGCGCACGAACGCGTTGATCAGGCGCACGAAGTCCACGGCCAGGACGGCCATGAATCCATAGAGCATGACGGCCAGGTGGAAGGTCCCGACCTCGACCAGGAACGAGACCGGGCCGCCCCGGACGAAGCTCATGAGGATGCGGCCAAGCGGGAAGAGGAGCGCCAGGCCGATGAAGAGGACGAGGAAAACCGTCCGGGCCGCGGGGACGGAGGCCAGGGCCTGGGCGCCGCGGCGGCCGATATAGAAATTGACGAGGCCGTAGGCGGCCAGGGCGATGGCGACGAACGCGAGCATCCTCCGGTCTCTCAATCCAGGGGGACCCTGTTGAAAGCGGCGATCTCTTCGAGGGTTTTCCGGGGCGGCTCGCGGGTCGGCCTCTTTTCGGCGTAGCCGACGGGCATCAGGGCCACGATCTTGAGCCGGCGGGGGACTTTCAGGACCTTGCGGACGTGGCGCCGGCTGAACCAGCCCATCCAGCATGTCGCGAGGCCCAGCTCCTCGGCCTGGAGGACGATGTGCTCGCCGGCGATGCCGATATCGACGAAATAGTACGGGATCCTCTGATACCGGGCGCCGAGGCCATGGGCCACGAAGGACTTCTTGGCCAAAAGGACCAGGATCGCCGGGGCCTTGGCCGCGAATCTCGAGCCGCGGTAGAGCCCAGCGAGCGCCTTTTCTGCCAGCCGGTCCTTGAGCCCGGGCTCGTCGACGACGACGATCCGGCACGGCTGGGCGTTGTGCGCGGACGGCGCGATCCGGGCGGCCTCGAGGCAGGCCCGGAGCTTGTCCGGCTCGACCGGCGTCGGGAGGTAGCGCCGGATGCTCCGCCGGCCGGACAGGATCCTCTGGAACGGGGTAGGCTCGGGTGTGACGGTCTCTTCGGTCATTGGATCTTCATCCTAACGAGGCCCGCCCGCTCCAGGACCTTGAAGAAGGCCTCGACGGCGGCCGGATCGACGGGCCCGCACTCGGCCGAAAGGGCCAGATGGATGTCCTGCAGGGTCCGCTTCCCGTCGACGAAGTTCAAGGCCTCGTACGCGGCGTCTCCCCGGAGCTTAAGCTCCTCGAGAACGGAGGGCCCGAGCTTCTCGACGAGGAAATCCGTCTCCAAAGGGCAAACGAAGTCTGCGGCCCGGACCGGGACCGGCCCGCCTTTGGCTTTTTCTCTCTCTCCGCCCGCGAGCGATGCGACCTTCGGCCGGGCGATCCCCAAGCTGGCGCATCGGCCACCGTAGGCCTCGAGGACCTCTTTGCTCAGCGTATCCCGGATCCCGTCGAGGGGGCCGGACAGGGTCATGATCCGCAGCTCAATCTTCTTGTCTTTTACGAAAGCCGCCGTCGACAACGCCGCGGCCCTTTCTCGCCGGGCCGAAGACAGGTTGACGTTGATCGCGTGCGTGTACGCGGCGTGGAGAGGCCCTGGTGCGCCGGCCGCTTCCAGGGCCTCAAGGGCATCGTAAACATCGGCCGCTTGCCGGGCCAGCCCGTTGCGGACGACGAGGCGGGCGATGTCCAGCGCCTCCGTCTCCCCCGCCGAAGCCAAGTAGGTCACCGCGCCGAGGGCGACGAACGAGGAGCGCCGCAGCTCCGTCGGATCGACCTTGTCCATCGTGTCGAGGCTGGTGTGGTGGAAGGTGTCGCCGCGGTTGAGCATGACGGAGGGCACGCGCAGGGCGCCGTCGTTGAAGACGACGTGATCGCTGCCGCCGCTGTAGGGATAGGACTCCCAGACGAAGGGGTGGGTGCTGCCGTTGAGGCTGGTCAGGCCGAGCGATTCGGCCAGGCCGGCAAAGTTGGCCACGACGTCGTTGAGGCACGAGGGATTGGAATCGGGCGTCCGGTAGATGCCGAACGTGCCGCCGGTCAGATGGAGGTCCTCGCCGATCATGTCGCAATTGACGGCCGCGAGGGCCTGCCGCGTCCGTTCGAGGTGGGCCTGGACGTAGGGCACGAGGCCGTTGAACTCGGGCACCCAAAGGAAGCGGATGGTCCGCCTGGGCGGTTCGATCGCCCCGGTGGCGATCATGGCCTTGAGCGCCCGGGCCATTTCGAGGAGGCCGCCGCTGCCCGAGCCGTTGTCGTTGGCGCTCGGCGCGGGGTGGCAGAGATGGGCGACCAGGATGATCTCGCGCTCCGGCTCGACCGTGCCGCGCAGGCTGGCCGTGAGCGTGTTGAGCTCGGTCGGGAAGAACTCCGTGTCGACCTCGGCCTTGAGCACGACCTTCCGCCCTTCCTCGAGCAGGCGCTTGAGCGTCGCTCCCTGGTTCTTGCTGAGATTGAAGGCGAAGCCGAGCTTGTCGCGGTCCTCCCAGCGGGGCCAGAGGGCCGTGTAGCGGACCATGTTCGGGTAGCCGGGGCGAGTGTCCGCCGCGTAATAGGTCAGGACGCCGAGGGCCCCGCGGTCGAGGACGGCCTCGCGCATGACCTGGGCCGTCGCCGCCGTGGCCAGGACGATCTTCCCTTTGACGTCTTTGGCATAGGCCGCCTCGCCGACCCCCGATCCGACGTCCACGAGCTCGGCCTCGACGTCGCCCGAACCGCTGTGCTTGACCAGGGTCAAGGGCAGCTCCTCGTAGGAGCAAAGCCTCTCGCGGGCCGGCGCGACCATCCAGAGCTCGGCTTTCTTCGCCCGCCAGCCGATGACGCTGCGATAAGTGTAATAGCGGCGGGAGCCGTCCGAGGGCCAGCCCTCGATCTCGGCGTCCTCGTAGCCGAGCCGGACGAGCTCGGCCCGGATCGATTCGGCCGCGGCCCGGAAGCCGTCGGAGGCCTGGACGCGGTCGAACGCGGAGATCATGCCCGTATAGCGGAACGCCGTCTCGCCCGAGACCTCGTCGACGAGGGCCCGGATGAGCCCCGGCGAAGCCAAGGGCTTTTCTTTGGGGGCGGCGAAACCCGCGGCGAGAGCGATGATCAAGGCGGCCAGGGTCGCCGTCCTGAGGGCTCGGGTCATCATCGGAACCTCCTTATCCTATCTGATCAGGATGAGCTCGGTCTGCCGCCTGTCCAGGAAGACCGCTCCGGATCGGGTGAAAGCCGCGTCCTGCTCGAGGGCGATGCGGATCTCCTCGCCGTTCCACTCGGGGACCGCCGCCCGGACGTTGAGCTCGATCGAGTGGACCGTATCGACAAAGAGCGGATAGTCGCCCGCTCCCGGGACCCCGCCCTGCATGTCCCAGAGTCCGATCGTCGGGCCGGCGGCGTGGCCGTGAACGCCCAGAGGATGCGTATAGATGCTCGGCTTCAGTCCTTCGTCCTTGGCCCTCTTGAGGGCCGCGGCCAGGATCTGGTTCCCGGTGAGCCCCTCCTTCATTTCGCCGAGGAGGATGTCCTGGAGGCGGTTTCCTTGGGCCAGGGCGATCGTCAGGCCCTTCGGGGCTTCGATCTCCCCGGCCCGGAGGACGTAGGCGTGCTGCTGGGTGTCGGTGTTGAGCCTCAGGTAGTTGATGCCGAAATCGCAGTGGAGCAGGTCCCCGCGGTGGATGACCGGGCTCGCGCCGTAAGGGCTCGACTTGGGCCGCTGGATGGAAACGGACGGGTTGAACCAGGTCGTCTGGCCGAGGGCGCGGACCTTCTCCCACATCCACCACTCGACATCGGCCGCCGTCGTGACGCCCGGCGTGATCACCGCGGAGGAGAAGGCCTCGGCGATGATGGCGTGGGCGATCGCGGCGATGTGATGATAGATCTCGATCTCCTCGGGCAGGCGCCGTTCGAGCCAGCCCACGGCCAGCCGCTCGGCCCCGACGAGGCGCTTGGCGTACTCCGGGCCGAGGGCCCGGACGAGGCGCGCCTTCATGGACGCGCTGAGACCATCGCCGAAGGCGAAGACCTCCGACTCGTCGATGCCGATCCGCTTCGGGTTCCGCTCCTTGACCGTCCGGGCCAGCGCGGCCCATTGGCCTTCCTCGTTCGCCTTCCAGATCGTCGGAAAGAGGTCGCCGATCCCATAACGGCTGACGGAGAACCGCTCGACGCCCTTGTCCCCGCCCCGGTCGTGGAAGACGAGAAGGCTGAGGCGCCGGGCCGAGAGGCTGGCGAACGGCACCAGCGAAAGATAGACCGGGTCCTCGTTATATTCTTCGCAAGCGACGATCCACATGTCGATCTTCTCGCGCCGCATGAGCTCGGGCATGAGTGTCGTCAGGCGCGCCCGGAGCCAGGAATCGTAGACGGCGGCCTGCTCCTTGAGGCCGAGGACGGCGGGGATTCTCCCCGCGCTCGCAGCAGGAGGGAAAACGGCCAGGAGGAGAAGGACCGTGAGGAGGCCTCTGCGGACCTGGTTCGGCATATCGGGCTCCTTTCGTCCCGCCCGGCTGAGGGCCGCGGCGGAGCCCCCAAATTATAACAAAACGACTCTCCCGGCAACCGGGCGTCCCTCGCTCATCTCCGCCAGGCTCCCCTCCCCCCGCCGCCTCGCGAGTTTGCCCGGCCGGGTCGAAGGTGGTATAGTCCAGAAAGAGACTCTCGAGGAGGTTCAGGTCATGAAAAAAACCCTGTCTTTAAGTTTGGCCCTAGTTTTGATCGCCGTCTTCGCGGCCTGCACGCCGTCCACGGCCGTCAAGTCGGGCGCCGCGGCGGGCGAAGCCCTGGTCAAGATGCTGCCCGGGTCCACGGCGGGCGTCATGGCTTTTGACGTCAAGAGGCTCATGGAGAGCGAGGCCACCAAAAAGGCGCTCCAGGACCCCCAGACCAAGGCCAAGTACGACGAATTCGTCATGATGAGCGGGATCGATCCGCTCAAGGACATCGCCTACCTCGTGCTGGGTCTCGGCGGGTCGCTGCCGAGCGGCGTCGCCGGCATGGACGGCGCCGTCATCGTCAACCTGAAATACGACAAGGCCAAGCTTCAGGGCTTGATCAGGGAAAAGGCGCCCCAGGCCAAGGAAACGCTCTACAACGGCGTGACCGTCTATTCCGATATCGAAGGCCCGGACAGCAAGTCGAAGACCCAGGCCGCCTTCCTCGACGCCTCCCACATCGTCTTCGGCAGCGAAAAAGGCATCAAGGGCATCATCG
>Ga0209706_10001100_pt1 | contig 15299 bp, 14 predicted proteins | sample PPLLaktember2015_6_FD_187263 | JGI IMG/M metagenome (GOLD analysis project Ga0209706, IMG submission 187263) | Freshwater sediment microbial communities from Prairie Pothole Lake near Jamestown, North Dakota, USA - PPLs Lake P8 Core (1) Depth... | ecosystem: Environmental > Aquatic > Freshwater...
CAAGAAGGGCCAGACGCTCTGCATCATCGAGGCCATGAAGCTCATGAATGAGATCGAGGCGGATGTCGAGGGGACGATCGTCGAGATCTACGTCGACAACGCCAGGCCCGTGGAGTTCGGGCAAAAGCTCTTCGCCATCCTGCCGGGGAGCTGAGGCCCGATGATCTCCAAGATCCTGGTCGCCAACCGCGGAGAGATCGCCCTCCGGATCGTCCGCTCCTGCCGCGAGCTCGGCATCAAGAGCGTCGCGGTCTACTCGGAGGCCGACCGCCAGGCCCTTCACGTCCTGCTGGCCGACGAGAAGGTCTGCATCGGGCCGGCCAGGGCCTCCGAGAGCTACCTCAACGTCGCCAACATCCTCAGCGCCGTCGATATCACCGGCGCCGACGCCATCCACCCCGGCTACGGCTTCCTGGCCGAGAACGCCAAGTTCGCGGACATCTGCAAGACCCACGGCCTCGTTTTCATCGGCCCGCCGCCGTCGATCATCCGGCTCATGGGCGACAAAGACAAGGCCCGCCAGACCATGAAGAAGGCCGGCTTGCCCATCCTTCCGGGCTCCGACACGGTCATCGACGACCTCGCCGTGGCCAAGAAGACCGCCGCCAAGATCGGCTACCCGGTCATCATCAAGGCCGCGGCCGGCGGCGGGGGCAAGGGCATGCGCATCTGCCGCTCGGCCTCCCAGCTCGAGGATCAGTTCCCCATCGCCCAGGGCGAAGCCAAGGCGGCCTTCAGCGACTCGTCGCTCTACATCGAGAAGTTCATCAGCGGGGCGCGTCACATCGAGATCCAGGTCATCGGCGACCGGCAGGGCAAGGTCACGGCGTTCGGCGAGCGGGAATGCTCCGTCCAGCGGCGCTACCAGAAGCTCATCGAGGAGACGCCCTCGCCCTTCATCGACTGGAAGACGCGCCGGCGGATGGTCAAGGAGGTCGAGGACGCGGCCTCCGAAGTGGGCTACCAGAGCCTGGGCACGTTCGAGTTCCTCGTCGACGACGACCACAAGTTCTATTTCATGGAGGCCAACGCCCGGGTCCAGGTCGAGCATCCCATCACGGAGATGGTCTACGGCATCAACCTCATCAAGGCCCAGATCCGGATCGCCGCCGGGGAGAAATACGCCCCGCCCTACGCCCTCGAGATGCGGGGCCACGCGATCGAATGCCGCATCAACGCAGAGGACCCGGTGACCTTCGCGCCTTCGCCGGGCAAGATCGACTTCCTCGTCCTGCCGGGAGGCGAGGGGATCCGCGTCGATACCGCCGCCTACTGCGGCTGGGTCGTGCCTCCGGACTACGACTCCCTCGTGGCCAAGATCATCGCTTATGCGCCGAGCCGGGACTTGGCCATCCGCAAGATGCGGGCGGCCCTGGAGACGACGACGGTCGTCGGCATCAAGACGAACATCCCTCTCCACCTGGACATCCTGTCCAATTCGGATTTCCTGGCCGGCCGGTACACGACCCAGTTCATGGACGAGTACCTGGCTTCGAAAGCGGCCGAGGAAGCGGTCTGAAGGCGCGGCCCGTCAGAGCGGGCGCCGGACGACAACGACCGAGAACTGCCCCCCGTTGTCCCTGAGGACATTCTCGTTGACCCCCAGATAGAGCCGTCCCTTGATGGGGACGGTCACGGCGTTCTCCTGACCGACGAAGAACAGGACGAAGATCTCATCGCGGACCTCCATCCTCGAATCCTCGTCGACGCGGCGGGCGACGAGCTGGACGACCTTGCCGATGAGCGCCCCCAGGTTCGCATTAGGGACGGGCTGCTCGCCCGTGACGAGGTCGATCCCCGCGGCGCCGCAGACGGCTTCGGGGTTCCCCCTCTGAAGATCGATCTCGCCGGACGCGGAGAAGCGGAGCTCCTCGCCGGGGGCGACATCGATCCCCGTGTCTACCCAGCCGGAGTCGGCGGGAACGGCGATGGTCTTTTCGAGCGGCGGCGCGGCGATCTGGAGCAGGTCTTGGGGCTGATCTTGGGGCTGGCCCCAGCCCAAGGCCAGCGCGGCAAAAGCCAGAAGCCCGGCCCCGGCGGCCAGAAGCGTCCCGGACGGCGCCCTATCGGCCATCGCCCTCCCCTTTCGGCCCCGCCAGGTTCAGGACCTCGACGATGCCCGGGTGGATGAGCCCGTTCGTCGCAACGAGACCCGGCGCCCCGAGCTCGAACTCCCGGCCCTCGAAGTCAGTGACCCGGCCGCCCGCCTCCGCGACCATCAAGGCCCCGGCGGCCACGTCCCAGGGCTTGAGCTTGAGCTCCCAGAACCCGTCGAAGCGGCCGCACGCGACGTAACACAGGTCGAGGGCCGCCGAACCGCAGCGCCGGATCGCCTGGGCGCGGACGATGAACCGCCCCCAATGATCGAGGTTGTTCAGCGGGCTGATGCGGACATCGTAGGGGAAGCCGGTCGCGAGGAGGCTGCGGCCGAGCTCGGAGACGCCGGAAACGCGGATCGGGGCGCCGTTCAGGAAGGCCCCCCGGCCCGCCTCGGCACGGAACATCTCCTCCCGCATCGGATCGTAGACGAAGCCGAGGATCCGCCGGCCGGCGCATTCGAGGGCGACCGAAACGCTGAAAACGGGGAAAGCGTGGGCGTAATTCGTCGTTCCGTCGAGGGGGTCGATGATCCAGCGGCAGTCGGAGGCCCCGGCCCGGGCCAGGCCCTCTTCGGCCAGGAAGCCGTGGGTGGGGAAGGCGGCGGCCAGGCGGCCGACGACGATCTCCTGGGCCCCGACGTCGAACGGCGTCACCAGGTCGACGGCCCCCTTGAAGGACGCCTCCACATGACGGCCGAGATTGGCCCGCAGATAGCGGCCGGCCTCGAGGACCACGGCCTCGCCGACCCTGATGAGTTTCCCGAGATCGTCCATCGGCTCCTATCTTATGGGGAAATCAGGAGGGGGTCAAACCTATACGTTTTTAATTTTGCGGCCCGAATGGGCCAAAATTAAAAACGTATAGGTTTGACCCCGTCTTGCGGCCTGAACCCAGACGGCCGGTTTCCGTAGTATAATAGACGGCAGACTTTGTAACCCGACCGGAAAGGTTTGAACCCATGAGTGAAAAGGTGAGCTTCTTCAAGCGGCGCAAAAAGCTGCTGATCGTCCTGGCCGTTCTGGCCGTGCTCGGCGCCATCGTCATCGGCAACCTCCGGTCCCGCCGCGAGAAGACCGTGAAAGTGACCATCGACAAGGTCAAGAAACAGGACCTGACGTCCATCATCTCGGCCTCCGGCGAGATCAAGCCGAAGAAGAACATCAACATCAGCGCCCAGGTCCCCGGCCGGATCATCAAGATCGGCGTCGTCGAGGGCCAAGAGGTCAAGGCCGGCGACTTCCTGCTCAAGCTCGATTCGGCCCAATACGAGGCCATCGCCGACCGCGACCAGAACTTCATCCGGGCCGCCAACGCCGACCGCATCCAGGCGGAGGCCCGCCTGAAGAGGGACAAGAACTCCTTCGACCGCCTGCAGCAGCTGTTCGACGACAACCTCATCTCCAAGGAACAGCTCGAAAGCGCGAAGGCCCAATACGACGTCTCCGTGGCCCAGACGAACGCCATCGAGTTCCAGATCAAGCAGGCCGAGGCGTCCCTCAAGAGCACGATGGACAACCTGACCAAGACGACGTACAACTCGCCGATCGACGGGGTCATCACCAGCCTCCAGGTCGAAGAGGGCGAGGTGGCCATCATCGGGACCATGAACAACCCCGGCACGGTCATGCTGACCATCGCCGACCTGTCTGTCATGGAGGTTGAGGTCGAGGTCGACGAGACCGACGTCATCGGTGTCGCCCTCGCGCAGCAGGCCAAGATCCGCGTCGACGCCCTGCCGGATACGATCTTCGAGGGCAAGGTCACCGAGATCGGCAGCTCCGCCCTCCAGCAGGCGGCGGGCGGCCTCTCGACCCAGGAATCCAAGGACTTCAAGGTCGTCGTTACCCTCGACAATCCGGCCCGGAAGCTCAAGCCCGGGCTGTCCGCCTCGGCCGACATCATCGTGGCCGAGAAAACGCAGGCCCTGGCCGTGCCCATCTCTTCGCTCGTCCTGCGGGAGAAGGAAGGCGCCGCCAAAGACGCCCCCGCCGCGGCCCGCGAAGAGGAAGGGGTGTTCACCGTCGAGGCCGGGCGGGTCAAGTTCGCGCCGGTCGGCAAGGGCATCACCGGCGGCATGATGATCGAGATCACCTCGGGCCTCAAGGAGGGCCAGGAGATCGTCACCGGCCCTTACGCCTCCCTGCGCGAGCTCAAGGACGGCGTCCTGGTCAAGGCCGAAGAGACGAAGGAAACCAAAACCCCATGAGCGGGCCGGATCCCCTCGTTATCTTCGCCGAAGACCTCTGGAAGGTCTACAAGCTCGACGAGCAGGAGGTCGAGGCCCTGCGCGGCGTGTCCCTAACGGTCGAGCGGGGCGAGTTCGTGGCCATCATGGGCCCGTCCGGTTCGGGCAAATCGACCCTGATGAACCTCATCGGCTGCCTCGATACGCCGACCTCCGGCGTCTACCGCCTCAACGGCAAGCTCGTCAGCGCCATGTCCGAGGACGAGCTGGCCTTCACCCGGAACATGGAGATCGGCTTCGTCTTCCAGGTCTTCAACCTCCTGCCGCGGGCCTCGGCCTTCCACAACGTCGAGCTGCCGCTCGTCTATGCCGGAACGAAGAAAGCGGAGCGCCAGGAGAAGGCTCGGCGGGCCCTCGAGCGGGTCGAGATGAAGGCCCGGATGAACCACAAGCCGGCCGAGCTCTCGGGCGGCGAGCGCCAGCGCGTGGCCGTCGCCCGGGCGCTGGTCAACGAGCCGTCACTCCTCCTCGCCGACGAGCCGACAGGGAACCTCGACTCGCGGACGGGCCGCGAGATCCTCAATCTCTTCCACCGCATCCACGAGCAGGGGAACACGATCATCATGGTCACCCACGACCGCGAGGTCGCCGATCAGGCCCAGCGCATCATCAGCATCCGCGACGGCCAGATCGAAAAGGACGAACGGAAAGGAGCCTAGCCCATGAGCCTCTTCAAGCGCATCGAAGGCGTGTTCTTCAGCCCGCGTCCGACTTTCGAGGGCCTGGCCGCCAAGCCCGTCTGGATCGACACGCTCATCGTCATCCTCATCGCTCTCATCGCCTTCAACTTCATCGTCCTCCCCTACATGCAGAAGGACCAGCTCTCCCTGATGAAGGACAACGCCGCGCTCAAGGAGAGGCTGGGCGAAGACGGCTACGCCAAGATGATCGCACGGACCGAGAACCCCTCGAGCTCCGGACGGATCGTCCAGACTTTCGTCACGACGCCCCTTTTCATCATCGCGGCGCTCCTCCTCCAGAGCCTCCTCCTGCTCATATTCGGCCGGCTGCTTTCGACCCAGGGGACCTACGTCCAGGTCCTGTCGGCGCTCGTCCACGCCGGTCTCATCGACAAGCTGCTCGGGAACGCCGTCCGCCTCGTCCTGGCGCTGACGCGCCAATCCGTCATGCAGACCTCGACCAGCCTGGCCCTCCTCTTCCCCCGGATGGAGGTCACGTCGACGCCGTACATCATCCTGACCCAGATCGATTTCTTCCAGATCTGGATGTTCGGCATCCTGGCCCTCGGCCTGGCCGCCATCTTCAAGATCAAACCCGGTAAGGCCCTGGCCCTGTCCTACGGCATCTGGTTCCTCAAGGCCCTGGCCAACATCGGCATCGGCCTGATCGGCATGAGCTTCCTGCGTTAATTGACTTCGCGCCGTCCGGGCTATACATTAACCTCATGGACGACTGGTTCGCCTCGGAGGAATTCGCCCGCGCTCCCGTCGCCCGCGTCATGGCCGAGATCTGGAGGCAGGGGCTGAGCGGCTCGCTCTACGTCCAGGCGGGCGGAGGCCCCAAGTGCCTGTCCTTCGAGCGCGGCGCCCTCGTCCTCGATTCCGTGTCTTTCGAAGAGAAGGATTTCCTGCGCTTCCTGCTGACCACGGGAGAAACGGACCTCATCGCCCTGACCCGGGTCGAGGAGCACGCCCAGAGAACGGAAGGCTCCATGCTCCGGTCCTTCATCGAGACCTCCGTCTTCGGGCCGGAGCGCCTATGGACGCTCCTCCAGACCTACGCCCGGGAGGAGGCCCTGGCCCGTTGCGAGAACGCCGGAGCCGGCCGCGAGTTCCACACCCGGAGCGGACCGCCGGTCCACGTCTACGTCGACGCGATCGACGTCCCCGGCCTGTTGCTCGACGCCGCCCGGCGGATGCAGGACGGCGCGTCGCTGGACAAGGCCCTCCCGCCGCGCGGCGAGGTCCTCCGGCGGCTGCCGGCCTTTTCGGCGGACGCCTTCCGCCTCTCCCTCACCGAGAGATACGTCCTCGGCCTCCTCGACCCCCCGAAAACCCTCGAGGAGATCTGCGCCGGGAGCGACGTCGGCGCGGACGAGACCCGCCAGGCGCTCTTCGCCCTGATCCTCGTCGGCCTGGCCGGCGCGGCCGGCCCGAAGCCGAAGACGGGGAAGCTCGCCGGCGACCTGTCGCTCGCCGGGATGGATAGGATCATGGGGCTCTTCAACGCGAAGTGCGCGTTCATCTTCAAATACATCTCGAAAGAGATCGGGCCGGTCGCCTTCCACATCATCGGCAAGTCCCTCGACGAGGTCCGGGGCCGCCTCGACCCGGCCTTCCAGGCCGCCGAGCTCCAGCCTGACGGACGACTCGAGCTCAAGTCCATGATCCGGGTGAGCGCGCACATCATCGGCGACGACGGCAGGCGGTCGATGCTGCGGAGCATGGACGAGATCCTGGCCGCCGAGGTCCTGGTCGTCAAGCGCACGCTCGGCCCCGAGCACGAGTCCGCGCTCGTCCGGGGCCTGGAAAGGCTCGGAGAGACCCCGTGAAGCGGCGCCAGCTCCTCGCCCTTCTCGTCCTCGTCTCACTGATCGCTCTCTGGATCCTCATCGAAATTGGAACCTGAAGCCCCCGTCCTCGTCATCGTCCTCGGACCGACCGCCGTTGGCAAAAGCCGCGTCGCCGTCGACCTGGCCCTGCGCTTCGAAGGCGAGATCATCAGCGGCGACTCCATCCAGGTCTACCGCGGTTTCGACATCGCCACCGCCAAACCCGGCCCCGAAGACCGGCGCGGCGTTCCTCATCACCTCATCGACATCGCCGGGCCGGAGGTCCAATACACGGCCGCCGATTTCGTCCGGGACGCGCTCGAGGCCGCCCGGGGGATCGCCGCCCGGGGACGGCTGCCTATCGTCGCCGGCGGCACGGGCCTCTATCTCAAAGCCCTCGCCGACGGCCTCTTCCCCGGCCCCGGCCGCGACCCGGCGGTGCGGGCGGCGCTCGAGGCCGAAGCGCGGGAGAAGGGGCTCGAGGCCCTGTTCCGCCGGCTCGAGGCGGTCGATCCGGAATACGCCCGGAAGATCCGTGGCCAGGACCGCGTCCGCATCGTCCGCGCCCTCGAGGTCCACGCGGCGACAGGGCGGCCCATCTCCGAGCACTTCCGCGAGACCCTCTCGCCGGTCGCGGGCCGGACCGTTCTCCGTCTCGGCCTCCGGCTCGAGCGCGAGGCGCTCTGCCGGCGCATCGAGGACCGCGTCGACCGGATGTTCGCCCGCGGCCTCGTCGACGAGGTCCGCAGTCTCCTCGAGCGGGGCGTCCCGGAGTCGGCCGCGCCCTTCCGGGCCCTCGGATACAGCCACGTCCTCCGGCTCCTCCGCGGCGAGATCGGGCTCGACGAGGCCGTCGGGCTGACCAAGATCGAGACGCGCCAGTACGCCAAACGGCAGATGACCTGGTTCCGGAAGATGGCCGGGATCGTCTGGTTCTCCCCTGAGGACGGCCCCGCCCTTGAGCAATACGTCCAAAACCAACTACAATAGGATCTCGGGATCCCATGGAACGCGCAATACTTGTCAACGTGGCCACGACCAGGGCCGAAAAGGAAGAGGCCGAGGAATCCATGGCCGAGCTGGCCGGCCTGACCGCGGCCGCCGGGGCCGAGGTCGCCGGGAAGGTCTTCCAGGTCCGGCCGCGCCTCAACCCCCGCTGGCTCGTCGGCGAGGGCAAGGTCGCCGACATCGCCCGCGAGACGCGCGAGGCCTCGGCGGACCTCGTCGTGTTCGACCACACGCTCAATGCCGCCCAACAGAGGAACCTCGAAGACGAGATCAAGGTCAAGGTCATCGACCGGACCCAGCTCATCCTCGACATCTTCGCCCAGCGGGCCCGGACGAACGAAGGCAAGCTCCAGGTGGAGCTGGCCCAGCTGAGCTACAGCCTGCCGCGCCTGCGCGGCAAGGGGCTCAGCCTGACCCAGCAGGGCGCCGGGATCGGCACCCGGGGCCCGGGCGAGAAGAAGCTCGAGGTGGACCGCCGGCGGATCACCGACCGCATCAGCAGGATCAAGCGGGATATCGAGGCCCTCAAGAAGAGGCGCTCGAGCCAGCGCGAAAGCCGCCGGGAGAGCCCCGTGCCCACGGTCTCCCTCGTCGGCTACACGAGCGCCGGGAAGTCGACCCTGTTCAACCTGCTGACGAAGGAACAGCGCTACACGTCCTCGAATCTCTTTTCCACGCTGGACCCGCTGCTGCGGCGCGTCTCCTTCCCCGACGGCTCTTTCTTCTTCCTCACCGACACCGTCGGCTTCATCAAGCGGCTCCCCGTCGAGCTGGTCACGTCCTTCCGGGCGACGCTCGAGGAGGTCGGCGAAGCGGACTGCGTCTGTCACATCGTCGACGTCGCCTCGGCGTCCTGCGAGCGCCAGCTCGGCGCCGTGGAGGCCATCCTGTCCGACATCGGCGTCGCCGGGGTCCCCCTGGTCAAGGTCCTCAACAAGATCGACCTCCTCCCCGGCGAGGAGCGGGAGCTCCTTCTCCGCCGCAACGGCGACGCCCACGCCCAGACGATCGCCCTCTCGGCGAGGACGGGCGACGGCGTCCCGGATTTCCTGCGCCGGCTCCGCGAGGTCCTCTTCGCCGGGTACAGGGTTTATTACATCCGGGTCCCCAAGGAGACCCGCGAGATCACCGATTCGCTCGCCCACCGTTCTCTCGTCCTGAAAAAGCGCGAGAGCGAGCGCTTCGTCGAATTCAAGGTCATGGCCGAGCCGGCGGGGATCGTCAACTTCCTGCCGTACCTCGATCAAGGAGCTGAGCCATGGTGAAGCGGATCGCCGTCATCGGTCTGGCCCTCCTGGGGGCCTGGTCCTGCGCGACACTGCCCTCCCCGGCGCCGCCCGCGTTCTTCGTCGAGGACCTGCCGGCCGAGGCCACGACGCGGCTGCGGCTGGACGATCGCATCGCGGCCGAAGACGCCTGGGACGCCCTCAAATCCGGACGGCCCGAGCTGGCGAGGAGGTACCTGATGAAGCTCGGCACGGCCAACCCCATCCGCGAAGCGGGCCTGGCCTACGCGGACCTCCTCTCGGCCGACCTCGCGGCCGCCGAAGCGCGGTTCAAGTCCTCCATCGCGGGGACGCCGGATATGATCCCGTCGCGCGTCGGCCTGGCCCAGATCTACGAATCCCGGCGCGAGCGGGACAAGGCCTTCGCCGAGTACAAGAGCATCCTCGAGCTCGATCCCGACAATCGTTGGGCCGCGCCGCGTTACAAAGCCCTCCGGGACGACCTCGTCAAGGGCGCCTCGGCCTCGGCCCGCACCGCCCTGGCCGCGGGCAACCGCGAGACCGCCAAGCGGGAGTTCCTTCGCGTCCTGTCCTTCGACCCCGATTCGATGGACGCCCACCTCGAGCTGGCCCGTATCTACCGGCAGGAGAAGAACACGACCGAGGCGCTCGCCCAGTTCCAAGCGGCCATGGCCGCGGGCACGGCGGACAAAGCCGTGCTGCGGGAGTACGCGGAATTCCTGGCCGAGTCGGGCCAGCTCGGGCAGAGCCTCGAGGTCCTCGAGAAGCTGGCCGTAGCCGAACCGAAGGACCCGGCCGTCGGCAAACGGGTGGAGGAGCTCCGGGCCAAGCTGGGCGTCTACGAGATCCCCAGCCAGTACGACGGGATCCCGGCCCTCGAGGCGATCACGCGCGAGGACCTGGCCGCCCTGATAGGGGTCAAGTTCGGGGACGATTTCGGGGCGCCCGGGGCGCGGACCGAGATCCTCGTCGACATCGCGACCTCCTGGGCCCAGCGCTTCATCGTCACCGTCGCCTCGCTCGAGATCATCAGGGCCTCCGTGAACCACACCTTCCAGCCGCGGCGGATCATCAACCGGGCCGAGCTGGCCGACGCCGCGGTCCGGCTCATCGGCGTCCTTCAGGGGCGGGGGGCGCAGTTCGTGCCCCTGGTCGAGACGAGGCGGATCCAGGTGGCCGACGTAGCCCCGGACAACATGTACTATCCCTCGATCACCAAGGCCCTCGCCTATCAGATCATGACCCTGAACCCGGAGCGGAGATTCGACCCCGAGGGGACCGTGTCCGGCGAGGAGGCGATCCGGGTCATCGACATCATCCAGAGACTGGCCAAGTAAGGATGGGCGACATGGACGAGATCGACGGACCGATCGAGCTCGCGGAGGCCCCCGCCTCGGGAAAGCGCCTGCCCGAGATCCTCCTTCTTCCCAACCTCCTGTCCGTCCTGCGGATCCTGCTGACGCCGCTCTTCATCGTCCTGATGATCCAGCGACGGCCGTGGGCGGCGTTCATCGTGTTCCTCGTCGCCGGGGCCACCGATGCCCTCGACGGCTTCGCGGCCCGGGCCCTTCATCTCAAATCGACGCTGGGAATGTGGCTCGACCCGATCGGCGACAAGATCCTGCTCACGGCGGCCTTCGTCGTCCTGACCATCCCAGCGCTCGCCCAGCCCAATACCCTGCCCGTGTGGCTGACGGCCCTCTGCATCGGCCGCGACGTCGCGATCGCGCTGGGCTCCCTGATCATCATGGCCCTGCGGGGCCGGCGGACGTTCAAACCCGTCCTGGCCGGCAAAGCCAGCACGGTCTGCCAAGTCTTCCTCATGTATTTCGTGCTCTTTCTGAACGCCACGGGCAAGTCTCCCCAGTCTCTGGGCTGGTTCTACGTCCTGACGGCCCTGCTCACGGCCGTCTCCTTCGTCCAATACGCCTTCATCGGCGTCCGCATGTTCCGGGAGGACGGCCTCCCCCCGGCCGGCGGGTGAACGCGCGGCTTTTTTTTCCCAGGCCGGCATGATAAGATGCCGCCAATATGCCCACACCGAGGAGCCCCCGCATGAACCCCGACGTGACTTACGAAAAGCTGGCCCGGCGGATCGAAAAGTACCGCGATGAGATGGTCGACCTCCAGATGAAGCTCTGCGCCATTCCGGCGATCGCCCCTTCGAGCGGCGGGGAGGGCGAGGCCAAGAAGGCCGATTTCCTCGTCGATTGGCTTCAGGCCAACGGGTTCGTGGACATCACCGTCGTCAAAGCCCCCGATCTCGACGCGCCCGCCAGCTATCGCCCCAACATTCTCGCCTATTACCGGGGCAAGAGCCACACCAAGACGGTGTGGGTCATGACCCACATGGACATCGTCCCGCCCGGCGAGCTGTCCCTCTGGCGGGGCGACCCGTTCAAGGCCTGGGTCGAGAAGGGCCGGGTCCACGGCCGCGGCGTCGAAGACAACCAGCAGGACATGGTCGCCTCGCTCTTCGCCGTCAAGGCCCTGAGGGCCGAGGGCATCGTCCCGGCCTTCGACATCGGCATCGCCCTGGTCGCCGACGAGGAGACGGGGAGCACGAAGGGCATCGAGCACGTCCTCCAGAGCCACAAATGCTTCCGCAAGCAGGACCTCATCATCGTCCCCGACGCGGGCAACGAGACCGGGACCATGATCGAGGTCGCCGAAAAGAGCCTCCTCTGGCTCAAGTTCAAGACGCTCGGCAAGCAGGCCCATGGCTCGACCCCCGAGAAAGGTATCAACAGCTTCAAGGCCGCGAGCTTTTTCATTGCCGCCCTGAACGACCTCTACAAGATCTACCCGGGGCGGGACCGGCTCTTCGACCCGCCCATTTCGACCTTCGAGCCGACGAAGAAAGAAGCCAACGTCCCCAACGTCAACACCATCCCCGGCGAGGACGTCTTCTACATGGACATGCGGATCCTGCCCAAGGTCAAGGTCCAGGACGTCCAGAACACGATCCGGAAGGTCGCTGCGGGGATCGAGAAGAAGTTCAAGGTCAAGATCCACACCGAGATCCAGCAGAAGGCCCCGGCCGCGCCCCCGACTTCGGCCCAGGCCCCCGTGGTCATGGCCCTCAAGAAGGCCATTCAGGCGGTCTACAAGAAGGACGCGCGGGCCAAGGGCATCGGCGGCGGCACCGTGGCCGCCGTGTTCCGCCGGGCCGGGTTCCCCGCGGCCTGCTGGTCCAAGCTCGACGAGACGGCCCACCAGCCTAACGAGTACTGCATCATCGACAACATGGTCTCAAACGCCAAGGTTTTCGGCCACATCTTCCTGCAGGAGTAGGGCCGGGGCTCAGAGGGGGCGCCGCACTCCCGGGGCGACCGGCGGCGGCTCGGGGTAGATCCTCTGAACGCGCTGGGCGATGCGGACCGTGTTGAGGTGGATGTCCACGGTGTCTCTGATCTCCAGCGCGTAGCCCCCGGCAAGGACGACGGCCACGGGGATCCCCAAACACCGGGCGTTCTCGATGACGAGCTTGTCCCGTTCCTTCAACCCCGCCTTGGTCAGCGCCAGGCCGCCCAGCTGGTCTTTTTCATAAGGGTCGGCGCCGGCCAGGTAGATGACGAGGTTCGGCCGGAATTCATTATATATCTTGGGGATATGGGCGCGCAGCTCGGTCAGGTACTTGGCATCGCCATCCCCGGCCCAGACGCCGACATCGAGGGTGCTCATGGGCTTTTCCGTGGGATAGACGTCCATCTGGTGGATGGAGAAGGTGAAGATCTCCGGGCGGCCGGCGAGGGCGGCGGCCGTGCCATTGCCCTGGTGGAGGTCGCAGTCGACGATCATGACCCGTTCGGCGAGCTCGTCGACGATGGCCTTGCGGGCGGCCACGGCGACGTCGTTGAGGAGGCAAAAGCCCTCACCGTGGTCGGGGAAGGCGTGATGGAAGCCGCCGCCGATATGGACGGCCAGGCCCGATTCGACGGCTTTGCGCGCGGCCAGCGCCGTTCCGCCGACCGAGAGGAGGGCGAAGCGGACGAACTCGGGGGAATAGCGGACCTCGAGGGCCTTGAGCTCCGCCACGCTCAGCCCGCCCGTCTTGATACGCTTGAGGTAGCGCGCGGTGTGGACGAGCAGGACGTCCTCGTCCGTGGCCGGCCGGGGCCTGAGGAAGTTCTCCTTCTTCGCTCCCATGGCCAGGAGGTTTTCGTAGACGAGCCGGTATTTCTGGAGGGGGAAGACGTGCTTGCCGGTCTCGACCATCCAGTACTCGTTGCTGAAGATGAGCTGGAACGGGAAGCGCTTCCCGACAAGCACCTTGACGAGGTTGAGCAGGTCTCCCATGGGGGTTTCACCATATCAAAAAACGGCGGCGGAAAAAAGGGGCGGCCGGGCGGCGTCCATCTTGACATCCCGGCGCGAAGGTACGATAGTCCGTGGGAGGCGGAGGGACACGTGGACGACGTGATCATCGAGCCGATGCGGGGCGACCTCATCCTGTGGCGCTGCCTCCACGGCGGGCCCCTGAGCGCGGAGAACCTCGACCGGCCCGCCCCTCGTCCCGAGATCGACTGGCCCTCGATCCGCGTTCGGAACGTCCCCCTGTTGAAGAAGCTCGTCGAAGCTTACGGCACCTGCGCCTTCGTCGCGCGGGACGGCGGTCAGGTGGTCGGCACGCTGCGATTCTATCCCAAGGCCCTCTGCTCGTTCGGCGAGGGCGGGGCCGCTTTCTGCTTGCAGCAGGCTTACCCCGCGGGACCGAAAGAGGACCGGGCCGCGGGTGTATTCCCCTCTCTGGACGAACTCACGGACAAGGCCCTTTTCGTCCACTGTCTGATGGTCGTCTCTCCGGAGGGAGATCCGGGCCGGTACAGGCGCAAAGGGCTGGCGACGCGCCTGGCCCGCGGGCTGATCCGCTGGGCCGGGGAACGGGGCTGGGAGGCAATCGAGGCCACCGCTTATGAAGAGATCCCGATGCTCTATGCCATTGCCGGGGTCGCGGGGAAGAGGTTCTGGGAGAAGGCCGGGTTCCGTTGCGTCCACGCGGACACCGAGCCGGGGATGACCGGGGACATATTGGAGGCCATTCGCAAGGATGCCGTCGCCGCGGGCATCCCGGCCGGGCGGGCGACGAACAGGTACAGGATGCGCCTGGAGCTCGCGAGGGCCTGATCGCGTCTCAGCGCTTGCGGGCCGGCTTCTTCCCCTTGGGCGCCTTCGGAGCGTTGAGGATGGCCGCACGGGCCGCCGCCAGCCGGGCGATGGGCACCCGGAAGGGCGAGCAGCTGACGTAGTTCAGCCCGATGAGGTGGCAGAACTCGACCGACGAGGGGTCGCCCCCGTGCTCGCCGCAGATACCGAGCTTGATCCCCGGCCGCGTCTTGCGGCCCCTCTCGACGGCCATGCGCATGAGCTGGCCGACGCCATCGCGGTCGATGACCTCGAAGGGGTCCTTGGCGTAGATCTCCCTCTCGACGTAAGGGACGAGGAAGCGGGCCGCGTCGTCGCGGCTGACCCCGAGCGTCATCTGGGTCAGGTCGTTCGTGCCGAAGCTGAAGAATTCGGCCACGGCCGCGATCTCGTCGGCCGTGATGGCGCCGCGGGGGACCTCGATCATCGTTCCGACGAGGTAGTCGAACTTGATGCCCTGCTCCTTCATGACGGCCTCGGCCGTGGCCCGGACGAGCCGCTCCTGGTTCTGGAGCTCCTTGACGTGGCCGACGAGGGGGATCATGACCTCGGGCAGGACGGGGATCTTTTTCTTCTTCGTGGCCGCGGCGGCCTCGAAGATGGCCCGGGCCTGCATCTCCGTGATCTCGGGGTAGATGATGCCCAGGCGGCAGCCGCGAAAGCCGAGCATGGGATTGAACTCGTGCAGGGAGTCGACCCGCTCCTTGACCTTCTCGAAGGAGAGGCCCATCTGCTCGGCGAGCTCGCGCTGCTCCTTCTCCTCATGGGGCAGGAACTCGTGGAGAGGCGGGTCGATCGTCCGGATGGTCACCGGCCGGCCGGCCATGGCCTCGAAGATACCGGCGAAATCCTTCCTCTGGAGAGGCAGAAGCTTGGCCAGGGCGGCCCGCCTCTGCTCGAGGGTATCGGCCAGGATCATCTCGCGCATCGGCCCGATCTTGCCCTCGCCGAAGAACATGTGCTCGGTCCGGCAGAGGCCGATGCCCTCGGCCCCGAAGGCCACGGCGTTTCTCGACTGGTCGGGCTGGTCGGCGTTGGTCCG
>Ga0209706_10001101_pt1 | contig 15299 bp, 9 predicted proteins | sample PPLLaktember2015_6_FD_187263 | JGI IMG/M metagenome (GOLD analysis project Ga0209706, IMG submission 187263) | Freshwater sediment microbial communities from Prairie Pothole Lake near Jamestown, North Dakota, USA - PPLs Lake P8 Core (1) Depth... | ecosystem: Environmental > Aquatic > Freshwater...
TCTCTTCTACGCCACGACCTATGACCCGGCCCTCTTCGGCCCCGCCGGGGTCCCGTCGTTCGGGGAACCGCTGCTCAGCCCCTTCCCGGTCCCGTCCTGCGTCCCGGAATTTTTCGGCGACACCATTCTAGTCAACGGCACCGCCTATCCCACGCTCGAAGTCGAAGCCAGGCCCGTTCGGATCCGGATGCTCAACGCCTGCAACTCGAGATTCCTCAACCCCAGACTGGTGGCCACTGCGGGAACGACCTTCCCCGACAACGCCGAGGCGCGCCCCAACGCGCTTGGCCCGGGATTCATCCAGATCGGGACGGAGGGCGGCTACCTGCCCCAGGCGGTCCCCGCCAGCGCCAAGGGATTCCCCACGCTCCTCCTCGCGCCCGCGGAGAGAGCCGACCTCCTGATCGATTTTTCCAATGTCGCGCCGGGCACGGAGTTTCTTCTCTACAATGACACTCCGGGACCATTCCCGGGAGGCGCCAGAATCTTCGATCACGATCCCAAGAACCCCAAGACCCCCCGGGCCGTCCCGGGCTACGGCCCCAACACCCGGACCCTGATGAAGGTCCGGGTGAAGGCCGCGGCGGGGGCCGTGACGCCGCTGCCGGCCACAATCAATACGAGCATCGCGAACCTCAGCGACCCGCTCCTGGTCAATCAGATACCCGGCGTGCCGACGCCAATCCCGGCATCGGTCCAATGGGACGGCCAGACGGTCCCGGTATCGAATGTTCGCACGCTGACACTCAATGAAGGATTCGACGAATACGGACGCCTCGCCCAGTTCCTGGGACCCGACACGGCGGCGCCGGGGGCCGCGCCCGGGTTCTACGGAAGGACTTACATGGATCCCGTTACCGAGGAGGTCATCAACGGGAGCGTCGAGGTCTGGCAGATCGTGAACCTCACCGCCGACAGCCATCCTATCCACTTCCATCTGAGTAACGTCCAGATCCTCTACCGGCAAACGATCAACACCAAGCTGCTCGGGGGGACATTCACGATCAGTCCCTGGAAAGGGCCGATCGCTCCCGACCTCAACGAGCTCGGCTACAAGGAGACCGTCCGTATGAATCCCGGAGAGGTCACTGTCGTGATCATGAAGTTCGATCTTCCCGCGAATCCTCCGGGCGTTCCGGTCGTCCCCACGAGCACGCGGACAGGCGGCCACGAGTACGTCTGGCACTGCCACATCCTCGAACATGAGGAACACGATATGATGAGGCCGCTCGTCGTCCTCTGAGGCCCGGGCGGAAATTGGAGCGTCGAATCGCCACCGGGGCGGCGGACCCTCCGACACCCCCGGCGGCGATGTTCTCCGCGGGATTCCATCCTGTCCTCGAGGACGCGCCGGGCAGGGGCTATCCGGGAAAAGGGCTTTCTGCCCCTGGAAGACGGCCCCGGAATCCGGGCTTCAATTTGGCCCCGATCTTGCTTTAGAATGGAGACCATGGCAAACGGCCGATCGAAGGGGATTGCATTCATGAGGAAGCGGGGGTCATCGTGAAAAAAACCTGGACGATCATTTTGACCGCGGTCCTTCTTGTGGCAGCCTTCGTGCTAGGCATGACGCTGAGCCGCCGCGAAGCTCCTGTTCGGGGGACTCCCGCCGGAGGGCCTGAGGCCTCCGCTTCCGAGGCGGACGCCGGCGTGGACGAAAGCGAATTCGCCCCGGGGACCGTGAACGTGGGGCCCGAGCGGCGGCAAATCGTCGGCATCCGCGTTGCCGCGGTCCGGAAGGAACCCGTCCATCATACGCTCCGCGTCCTCGGCCGCGTGGCCGCCGACGAGACCGCTCTCTATATCATCAATGCCGCGACGGCCGGCTGGGTCATAGGGATCTCCGATGTGACCCCCGGGGCCATGGTCAAGAAAGACCAGGTCCTGGCCACCTTCTACGCGCCCGAGGTCCTGGGCGCCCAGCAGTCCTACGTGTACAGCCTCAATACGCTCGATCGCCTGAAGAGCGAAGGCGCGGCCCTGCCGTCCCAGGTCGACTCCGTCGAGGTCAGCATCCAGCAGTACCGGGACGCTCTCCACAACCTGGGAATGAGCGAGCTCCAGATGGACGCGATCGCCAAAACCAAAGAGAGGGCCCAGGAGATCGAGATGCGGTCGCCGGCGACCGGCATCGTCGTCGCCCGGAACATCTTCCTGGGGCTCAAGTTCGTCCAGGGGACGGAGTTCTTCCGCATCGCCGACCTGCGCCGGGTCTGGATCCTCCTCGATGTCTACGAGAACGAGACCCAGTACCTCAGGCGGGGGGCCCGGCCCAGGGTCTCTCTGTCCGGACGGCCCGGGAGCTTCGAGGCCGTGGTCAGCGATGTCCTGCCCCTCTTCGATCCGGAGAGCCGGACGATGAAAGTCCGCCTCGAGGCGGACAATCCGGGATACGTCCTCCGGCCGGACATGTTCGTCGACGTCGAGCTCCCGGTCACCCTCGACGCCACGCTGGCCGTGCCCACCGACGCCATCCTGGACACGGGGCTCAAGAGGACGGTCTTCGTCGACCGGGGCGGCGGGTATTTCGAGCCCCGCGAGGTCGAAACCGGGCGCCGGTTGGGCAACATGGTGGAGGTCGTCAAGGGGCTCGAGGCCGGCGAGCAGATCGTCGTCTCGGGCACGTTCCTGATCGACTCCGAGAGCCGGATGGAGCTCGCGGCCGCCGGCATGACCGGGAGCCTGAGCCGGGACCCGGTGTGCGGCGCGCCGGTCTCCGTCAAGAAGGCCAGTGAGGCCGGGCGGACGGCCGTCTACCTTGGCGTCACCTATTACTTCGACTCCGAGGAATGCCGGGACGCCTTCAACAAGGAGCCCGGGAAGTACATCGGCCAGGAGGGCGATGCCGCGGCGGTTCAAAGATGATCGACCGCATCATCGACTTCTCGGTCAACAACAAGGTCCTGGTCATCACCGCGGTGGCCGCACTCTGTCTCGCGGGGGCCTGGTCCATCCAGAACCTGTCGCTCGACGCCATCCCCGACCTGAGCGACACCCAGGTCATCATCTTCTCGCGCTGGGACCGCAGCCCCGATATCGTCGAAGACCAGCTGACCTATCCGATCGTCTCGGCCATGCTCGGGACGCCGCGGGTCCAGTCGGTCCGCGGCTTCTCGGATTTCGGATATTCCTATGTCTACGTCATTTTCGAGGAAGGCACCGACATCTACTGGGCCCGGTCCCGGACCCTGGAGTATCTGTCGCCCGTCCTCTCGCAACTCCCCGAGGGGGCCAAGACCGAACTCGGACCCGACGCGACCGGGCTGGGGTGGATCTACCAGTACGCGCTGGTGGACGAGACCCGCAACTACAACCTGGCCGAGCTCCGGTCCGTCCAGGACTGGTACCTGAGATATCATCTCAAGGCCGTCCCCGGGGTCGCCGAGGTGGCGGCCGTGGGCGGCTTCGGGAACCAGTACCAGGTCAATCTCGATCCCAACCGGCTCCAGGCCTACGGCATCACCATCAGCCAGGTCGCCGAGGCCGTCCGGCAGGGCAATGCCGAGGTCGGCGGCCGCCTGGTCGAGTTCGGGGGGACCGAATACATGGTCCGCGGCCGGGGCTACGCGAAGTCCACGAAGGACTTCGAGGATATCGTCGTCGTGGCCAGCGAGAGCGGCACGCCCATTCGGATCAAGGACCTCGGCCACGTCGTCCTGGGGCCGGACATTCGCCGCGGCGTCGCCGAGCTCGACGGCCGGGGCGAGGTCGTCTCGGCCATCGTGGTCATGCGGCAGGGACAGAACGCCCTTCAGGTCATCGACCGGGTCAAGGCCAAGATCGAAGAGGTCGCGCCCGGCCTGCCTCCGGGCGTCAAGGTCGTCCCCGTCTACGACCGCTCCGACCTCATCCGCCGGTCCATCAGCAACCTGAAGTCGACCCTCCTCCAGATCCTGCTGACCGTCAGCCTCATGATCTTCCTCTTCCTCTGGCACATCCCCAGCGCGCTCATCCCGGTCATCACCATCCCCGTGGCCGTGCTGCTCTCGTTCATCCCGTTCCGGATGCTGGGGATCACAGCCAACATCATGTCTCTCGGCGGCCTGGCCCTCGCCATAGGCGCCCTGGACGACGCGGCGGTCGTCGTCGTCGAGCAGACGCACAAGAAGCTCGAGCAGTGGCAGAAGGCGGGCCGGCCCGGCGACGACCGGGCCGTTGTCATCGGGGCGGTCAAGCAGGTCGCCCGGCCGAGCTTCTTCGCCCTCCTCGTCATCGCCGTCTCCTTCCTCCCCGTGCTGACCCTCGAGGCCCAGGAAGGCCGCCTGTTCAAACCCCTGGCCTACACCAAGAACCTGTCGATGATCATTGCAGCGATCCTGGTCATCACGCTCGATCCGGCGCTGCGCGTCCTGTTCATGCACGCCAAAACCTTCGATTTCCGGCCGCTCTGGCTCTGCCGCACCGCCAACGCCGTCGTGGTCGGCAAGATCAGGAACGAGGAGACGCATCCGGTCAGCCGGTTCCTGATGAAGATCTACGATCCCGTCGTCCGCTGGACGCTGAAAAAGAAATGGGTGGTCATCGGCGCCGCCATCCTGCTCGTCGCGGCGACCGTCCCCGTCTTCTTCGAGCTCGGCTCCGAGTTCATGCCTCCCCTCGAGGAAGGGTCCCTCCTTTATATGCCCACGACCATGCCGGGCATCTCCATCACAGAGGCCCAGAAGATCCTCCAGGTGACCGACCGGATCATCAAGGATTTCCCCGAGGTCGAGAGGGTCCTGGGCAAGGCCGGCCGGGCCGACACATCGACCGACCCCGCTCCCCTGTCGATGCTCGAGACCGTGATCACGCTCAAGCCCAAGAGCGAGTGGCGGAAGGTCCCGACGTGGTATTCCGCCTGGGCCCCCGGGTGGGCGAAATCGATCTTCCGGCATTTCACGCCCGACCACATCTCCCAGGAGGACCTGATCAACCAGATGAACGAGGCCCTGGCCCTGCCGGGCCTGGCCAACTCCTGGACCATGCCCATCCGCGGCCGCATCGAGATGCTGAGCACGGGGCTCCGGACCCCCGTCGGGCTCAAGATCTCCGGCTCGGACCTGGATACGATCGAGGAGATCGGCGCCCAGATCGAGGCGGCGCTCAACACGGTCGAAGGGACGCGGAGCGTCTTCGCCGAAAAGACCGGCAGCGGCTACTTCCTGGACATCGAGTGCAACCGGGAGGCCCTGTCCCGCTACGGTCTGAGCATCGCCGCCGTCCAGGAGGTCATCCAGCGGGCCATCGGCGGCGAGAACATCACGACCACGATCGAAGGCCGGGAGCGCTACCCGGTGAACATCCGCTACATGCGGGACTTCCGGACCGACCTCGACGCCCTCGGCCGCGTCCTCGTCGCCGCGGGCGGCGACCGACAGATCCCGCTCTCGCAGCTGGCGACCATCAAGCTGGCGTCGGGCCCGTCCATGATCCGCAACGAGAACGGCCTGCTCACGGGCTACGTTTATATCGACATCACCGGCGTCAACCAGGGCGATTATACACGGCAGGCGGACCAGGTGCTCCGCGAGAGCGTCCGCCTCCCGCCCGGGCACGCATGGGAATGGAGCGGACAATACGAGGTCATGCAGCGGGTCAAGAAGCGCCTCGCTGTCGTCCTCCCGGTCACCCTCGCCCTGATCTTCCTCCTGCTCTATCTCAACACCCGGTCGCTGACAAAGACGTCGATCGTGCTCCTGGCCGTGCCCTTCTCGGCCGTCGGCGCCTTCTGGCTCCTCTACGCCCTCGGCTACAACATGAGCATCGGCGTCTGGGTCGGGCTCATCGCCCTGCTCGGCGTCGACGCGGAGACCGGCGTCTTCATGCTTCTCTACCTCGACCTGGCCTACGAGCAAGCCAAGTCCGAAGGCCGGATGCGAAGCCTCCGCGACCTCCAGGACGCCATCCGCTACGGCGCCGTCAAGCGCCTGCGTCCTAAGTTCATGTCCGTCTCGACGACTTTCATCGGGCTCGTCCCCATCATGTGGTCGATCGGGGCGGGGGCGGACGTCATGAAACGCATCACCGCCCCGCTCATCGGCGGGATCTTCACCTCGTTCATCCTCGAGCTCGTCGTCTATCCGGCGATCTACGAGGTCTGGAAATGGCATTTCGAGGTGAAGAAGTCGCTGCCGGCCGCCTGAGCCGGCGTCAGTCCGGCAGGATCAGGTTGGACGCCGCCATCTCGGCGATGACGATCGCGGCCAGGACGAGAAAACAGACCACGGCCGCAATGGCCAGCTTCCTCTGCAGCTTGGGCACGGCCACGGCGAGGCTGGGGACCTTGCGGAAGGGCTGCAGCACCCCCACGCCGAGGCCGGCGATCGCGCCCCCGAACAGGCTGAAATAGATCGGATAGCCGATGAAATGGTAGCCCGCCTGGAGGAGGCAGAACGGGCAGTGATGGGAGGGCAGCTCGTAGATATAGATCGAGACGAAAGATACGATGGCCAGGATGGAAACGACGAGCGTCGCCGCGGAGGCGATGCCCAAAGCGATCCCAGCCCGGCCGGTCTTGACGAAGACAAGGCCCAGGGCCGCGCTGACGACGACGACGGAGAAAAAGAGGACCCTCATCGGGGCCACGGGCAGGGAGGCCAGGTCGGAGCCGAGCGAGGTCCCGCCTTGGCTGAAGAGCGTGCTGCAGCATGAGGTGATGACGTCCGGGTCGAGCCGCAGGAAGTACGCCGCCTGGAGCACGATCTCGACGAGGATGAGCGGCGAGGCGGCCAGGAGCCACCGGTATTTCGTCTTGACGAGCGGGTAATCGAAGCCCTTGTTGTCGGCGGCATTGAGGATGAGCCAGAGCCCGGCCAGGATCCCGTTCGTCGCCTTGAGGAGAAGGGCCGGATAGCCGAACGCGTTGGCCTTCAGGGCGCCGGCCGCGCACATGGCCCCGACGAAAAAGCCGTGGATCCGGTCGGCCGTGAACACGAAGAGGGCCAGCGACAGCAGCTCGGCCACAAAGGCATAGCCGAGGAGCGTCGAGACGAGATAGGTCTTTCGCTCGAGACCGAGCTGGATCTCGCTACCGCTCCGCAGGTCCCAGCGCCGCAGGATCTGGGCGCCGAACACCGACGCGTAAATGACCATGAAGCCGGTGAGCAGCGAGGCCGTGAACAGGGCCAGGATGAGGGGGTGGAAGATCAAGGGCCCGCTCCGTCGATCCGGCCGTCGCGGATGTGAAAGACGCGCTCTACGGCCGGGTGGTCATAGACGAGGGGGTCGTGGCTGGCGATGAGGACCGTGCGGCCTTCGCCCCTAAGCCGGCCCATGGTCGCCATGAACTCGCGGGAGAGCTTGGAGTCGAGGTGCGCCGTCGGCTCGTCGGCGATGACCACGGCCGGGTCGTTGATCAGGGCGCGGGCGATGGTCACCCGCTGGGCCTCGCCTCCGGAGAGCCATTCGATCCGGGACTTCGACTTCGAGGCCAGGCCGAAGAGATCGAAGAGCGCGGCGGCCCGTTTTTCGAGCTCCGACCGCCTCTCCCCCGTCGGGTAGGCGGGCAGGATGACGTTCTCGAGCGCGGTCAGGCCGGGGATGAGGTTGAACTGCTGGAAGATGAATCCGAAGGTCTTGCGCCGGATCTCGGTGAGGAACCGCTCCGGCAGGCTGGTGATCTCCCGGCCCAGGACGTGGATGCGGCCCGACGTCGGCCGGGCCATGCACCCGACCAGGCTGAGCAGGGTCGTCTTGCCCGAGCCGCTGGGCCCCCGGATGACAGTCAGCCGGTCCGCCTCGATGACCAGGCTCGTTTCGTGAAGGGCGATGAACTCGTTGGGCTTGCCCTGGGCGAAGACCTTCTTGGCCCTGTCGAGGACGATCATCAGAGCCCCTTCATGACGGCGTCGGGATCGGTGACGGAAGCCCTCCAGGACGGGATGATCGTGGCCACGGCGTACGGGACGACCGTCAGGAAGAAGAGGGCCGTGAGCTGCGAAGCGTCGATGAACGGGACGAGCCGGAACTGCGGATAGAGGACCGCCCACCCTTTGAGAACGGGCGCGAAGAGCCGGGCCGAGAAGAAGAAGACGTGGATGTAGGCGAGCACGACCCCGAGGAGGAACGCGGATACGGAGACGACCGCCCCCTCCCAGAACTTCATGAGGATGACGTCCGACGTCTCCCAGCCGACCGCCTTGAGGATCCCGATCTCGCGCCGCTCCTCCTGGCTGAGCCCGGAGGCCTTGTCCCAGGAGATGATGACGAAGGCGAGCACGACGCCGAAGAGCAGGAGGGCCAGGATGCCGCCCCGCCAGCTGAACACGGCGTCGTAGGTCCTGAGCATCTCCTCCCTGAGGATGATGCGGGTATCGGGCAATCGCGCGGCGATCTTCTCGGCGATCGTCGAGAGCTCCCTGGGATTGGCCACCCGGACGACGAGGTCCGTGGCCAGGCCGTTCGACGGTCCGAAGATCGCCTGGAAGTCGGAGGCTGAAACGAGCACCAGGTCCGAGGCGACGAGCTCGGAATCCCGGGCCAGCACGCCGTCGACGACGAGCTCGAGGATCCCTCCCAATTGGGTCTTGAACTCCAGCGTGTCGCCCGCCATCGCCAGCCGCGCCGCGGCGATGCCCGGACCGATAATGATCGTCCCCGGTTCCGGCATCTCGTCCCGCGGCACGAGCAGAGTGTAATTGGCGCCGACGACGGGATCGTAATAGTAGCCCCAGTACCGGCCGTCGCTCGAGATGACGCCGGCGATGTCCCGGATCTTTTCGAGGTAAGCCAGCGGGATCGGGTCCTGCCGTCCGGCGACCGTCCGCTGGACGACCATCTCCGGGGCTTCCTTGAGCACCAGGGACGCCTCCTTCCGGATGGCGGAAGTGGCCAGCATGACCGAGGCCATCAGGAAGACGAGAAGGGTGTAAACGGCCAGCAGGGCCAGGTTCTTGCCCTTGCGTCTCAGGAGAGAGGACAGGGTGAAGTCGAGGACGTTCTTCTGACGCTCAATCCCGCTGGCCATGGCTCCGTCTCAAGTGCGGGGGCGGTCCGAGAAGAGATCCCGAGGGGAAATGCTCCAGCGCGAGCGGGTGGTCCTGGAAGGCGGTGTGGAAGTCGGCCAGCGAGAGATGACGGGTGTAGTTGGCCTCGGTCGAGAGGCACAGGTCCGTCAGCTCGAGCCGGCGGACGAGAAGCGCCCGCTCCCGCAGCGCGGGCCCGGAAGCCCGCCGGGCGAGCGCGGCGTGGGCCGCCATCACGCCGAGAAGGGCGAGAAGGACGAGCCCGAAGAGCCCGAAAACCCGGGTCCGCTTCGTCATGTCAATCGATGTCCTTCAGGACGTCGGGTGTGATCTCGGCAAAACGAAAAAGGGACTTGCCCTTGTGGTCCGTCAGGAATCCTTTCGCCTCCGCCTCTTTTCCGAACGGGATGAGCTCCCGGCCCATCGGGCCGAGGATATCGCTTCCCAGCACGAAGAAGGCCGCGGAGCCGTCAGCCCACTTGAGGCTGTAATAATCGGTCACCCAGATCGAGGCGACATCGGCTCTCGTGCGGCCGGGGGCGTACGTTCTCACGTCGAACAGGAAGCGGAACATGTCCTTGCACCCGTCGAAAAAGACCGTAGCCCCGTCCCGGAAGACGACGGAAGCCAGGAAGTCGGGATAGCTGGCGACGAACATGCCGCAAACGGGGCACTTGTGGTCATCCGAGGGTTTGGCCGGGGGCTGGGCCTGGCTGAGGGCCGTCTGGGAGGCCGGGAGCAGGACGGCGAATGCGAGCAGGATCCCGATCTCGAGGCTGAGCAGCCGGCGTTTGCCGGAGGTCTTTTGCGCCATGATCATGATTCCTTTCATCGAGGATTATACCCGAGTGGACGGGCATCCGCCACATCCGTTCGCGGCCTGCGCGCAAACATGGCCGGTCCGTATCCCGAAACGCCGCGCCCCCGGCCGGAAGAGTTGACGGGACACGAAACCTGAGGGTAGAATGTAGCATGATCAGCGGGAACGGGGCCAAAATCGCGGGGCGCGCCATCATCGGCCTCGTTCTGACGGGGATTATTGGCGCGCCGTCCGGCGCGGCCACCCTCGAGCTCAAGAAGAAGGCCGGCATCTACGACGTCGGGCTCCGCATCGACCATAATCCGCCCGTCGTCGGGGACAACGGCCTCGAGCTCCGGATCGCCGACGCGGCCGGCACCGCGCTCAAGGACGCCGAGGTCCTGGTGAACTACTACATGCCGCCGATGCCGCGCATGGCTCCGATGAACTACAAGACCGAGGCCAAGTTCAAGAAGGACGCCTACGCGATCCGCATGCGCTTGATCATGGCCGGCCCCTGGATCATCGTGGTCAAGATCACAGTGGACGGGAAGACGACGTCCGCGCGCTTCCACATCGACGCCCGCTGACGCCGGCCGGCCCGTTCCGCGACCGCCCATCCCCTAACGCTCAGAACCGGTAGTCCAGGTTGACGAAGAAGTTGCGGCCGGGCTCGTAAACGCGGACGCCGGACCGGAACGGGTCTCTGAAATAGGAGAGATGTTCGGCGTATTGGGTATCGAAGATGTTGTTCAAACCCACCCAGATCCTCGCGTTTTTCAGGCTCACGCCCAGACGCGCGTTGGCCAGCTCGTGCCCGGGCGTCGGCAGCTCCTGGAGGATCGTATCGACCCGGGATTGCCGGGCCGCGACGACGCCTTCGAGCTCGCCCCAGAGGCGGCCGTCGTCGAAGCGCAGGACGGACCGCCAGGAGAGCGGCGGTATTTCGGCCAGGCTGCCGGTCGCGGGGCCGGCGTCCGTCTCGATCGGGCGCGTGCCGCGGACGTAGGCGAGGCTCGTCGAGAAGGACCACGACCGGCTGAAAGTCCACGAGCCCTGGACCTCGCCGCCGTAGATCTTGGCGTCGACGTTCTCATAGGAGCGGGCGAGGGAGTTCATGACGCCGGGGACCGCGTTGATCTTGGCCTGGTCGACGACGGTGATGAAATCGAGGACGTTGTTGTAATAAGCGTCACCGCTCAGGACGAACGCTCCCGTCCGGTAGGTCAGGGAGGCGTTCAGACCGGTGTTGCGGCTGACCGCGAGGCCGGGATTCCCGACCCAGTCCGTGCCGGCGCGCTTCAAGGCGAAGTAGCGCTCGCGGGCGTCGGGGATGCGGACGGTGTGGCCCGCGCCGATCCCGATCTCGAGCCCCGTCGCGAGGTCGTAGGTGAGCTGGACGTGGCCGGAGGGAAAGACGTCGCTGGCGGAGACCGACCTCGTCGAGTGGTATGCGAAGTAGAGGTCGGTGTTGGCAAGGAGGCTGTCGGCCCGTGACCGGGTGACATCCAGACGGCCGCCGGCCGCAAGGCCGAGGCCGGAGGCGAAGTCCATCCGGTAATCGACGAAGCCGCCCAGCACGTCCGTGACCGCGTCGGGGATCGAGAATTGGGGGGCATAAGCCATCCCGGCCAGCTCGGTTCTGGCCTCCCAGCCCCGTTCGAAGGCCTCGAGGCCGAACGTCCAATGGGCGGTGTCGGCCTCGATCTTGGCCCCGATGACGTCCGTGCCGGCCCATGTGCCCATGCTGTATTCCCGGGGCTTGTCGAGCGAGGTCACGCGGAACGCATCGGTCATCCAGTGCCCGACGCGGCTGTAATTCGTGTTGAGCCGGATCGCTTTCAGCGCCCCGCGGGAAGGGGCGATCTCGTAGGTCAGGCTGAGGCGGTCGGTGTTGTCGTACACCGCGTCCATCATTAGATAAGGATAGAGGACGTGGTCGGCTTCCTGCCGCGTGTACGAGAATTGGATGAGGTGTCCGGACCTCGGCGTGAAAGAAACCTTGGCCCAGCCGGACCCGGCCTTGAAGGCCGGTGAGTCACCCACCCCCGGCCGATAATTGGCGTAGGAGGTGAAGAGCTGGCCCGCCGCATCCGCATACGGCTTCGAGCGGCGATACGAAAAGCCGCCGAGCGCCGAGAGCTTGCCCTGGCCGTAGGAGAAGGTCGCCGAGGGATTGTAGAAGCTGAAGGCGCCGGAAGCGAGATTCACGGAGCCGTGGATACCCGTCGAAGGATCCCGGGTGACGAGATTCAGGACGCCGCCGAGGCTGCCCTGGTTTCGGATATCGAAAGGCCCCTTGGCGGCTTCGACGCGGTCGACTTCCGAAAAATCGATATGGAAGGCGGCCGGGTCCATGTGATTGGGACAGGCCCCGTAGACGCGCTGGCCGTCGATGAGGACGTTGATGTCCTTGCCGGCGAAGCCGCGGAGGACGACGTCGTTGGCGATGCCGCCCTTGCGGATCTTCCAGATGCCGTTGATCCGGGTCAGGGCCTCGCCCACGTCCCGGCCTGTGCTTTCGCGCGCTTCGGAGGCCTGCAGGACGCCCCGCGGCGCCGTCTCGGTGACGGTGACGACCTTCTCGACCGTAGCGAACTCCAGATCGATGTCGACCGTGCGGCTCTCCCCGGCGGCGAGCCGAAGGCCGGGGACGATCCCGGTCGAGAATCCGGGCGCCTCGGCTCTGATCTCATAAATGCCCGCCGGGAGGCCGACGCCGCCGTAGCTCCCGGCGAGCCCCGTGACGGCGCGAACCGCCTGACCTGTGGCTGTTTCCGTAAAGGTCAGGGTCACTCCTTGGACGCCGCAGCTGTCCGGGCTGCAGACCCGGCCTCTGAGCTGGGCGTTTTCGGCGGCAACGACAAGGCCTGTCGCCAAGACGCAGCCCATCAAGACGATCAAGAGGGACCCGGCCATATGCTGACCTTTAATCATGTTGACCTCCTCCGGAAAATAGCCCCGACAGCGCTAAATTGCCGCGCGCTTCTCCTTTTTTTAGCAAGTTTCGTGCCCGCAGCCGGCCCTTTCGCGCCGCGCGCCTTCTCTATTTCTTATTATTTAATTCAGAATAAAACATGAAATCAAGAAGAAGGAAGAAGAATAATAAAGTCCTCTGGAAATGTGCATAATCCTGCCCTTCTCGAGGCCTGGCTAAGGGGGTCAACGGGGCGCCGGTTGCCCCGAGAATCGACTTGCCGCTTTTGCCGGGCCTCGTCCTGCCTGAGAGCACGAAAGTCCTGCCCGGCGGAATCGTCGAGGTGTCCTCTCCCCACCCTGTCTTCCTTATGAAGTCGGGATTTTCGGCTTTATCGCCTGCCCAGCCCGGGAATCCGCCCAGATGTTGGCACGAATCTTGAAAACGGGAGGGCATGATCCAAAAAAGAGGAGGACCATCAACGACGAAAAAGACACGACTGTCCGGGGTTAAGAACATGCCAAGGGAATGGAAGGGAATCTAAGAAGGAGAAATCATGAAAAGGAAGAAATGGCTCGTTGCGGTCCTGGCCTTGACCGGGATCACGATGCTCTGGGGAGCCGGCGCTTCATCTGGCCAATCGGACAAGGCCAACGAGCGGGCCGGCACCAAGGCGCAAAGGCTCGAACGCCTCAAGATGCAGCAGGCTCTGCCCATGCAGCGCCGGGCTGCAGCGGCCCGCTTCAAAGAGATGCGGGCCCAGGTCCTGGGCAAAGCGTTGGCCAGGGGCCGGAGACAGCCCCTGCCGGCTCTCGACCCCCTGATCTCGCCGCTCGTCTTCTGGCCGCTCGCCGGTCAGGATGACTTCACGGCGCCCAGGGGCCCGATGGCCGAGGCCATCGCGGCCGCGGGTGTGGCTGCGGCACCGCAGATCGCTGCGGCCGTGCTCGCTCCCGGCGCGGTGCCCCACTATTACGGACCCAGTCCGAATTACGCCAACAGCCCGATGCCTCGAGGTGTGATTCAAGCCATCAACCTCGTCAGCGCGGGCAGCGGCTACCTCACGCCCGAAGTCGTGATCGAGGACGCCTACGGAACCGGGGCCGGCGCGGCCGCTACGGCTGTGCTGGGCGCCGGCGGCATCATCGAGCGGGTCGACGTCATCGCGGGTGGTTCCAACTACTCGGCGCCCGTTGCCTATATCGTCGACACGTCGGGGTTGGGGACGGGGGCAGATGCCCTCGCCGTGATCGGGGGACCCTTCACCGGCGGACTCCGCAAGTTCGTCGACCGGCTCGCGCTCACCCAGGATTTTCCCCTTAACGAAATCAATCAGGTCATGCCCCTGGCCGATCCTGTCGAGAACAGCCGGTGGCCCGGCTCTGACTATTACGAGATAGAGCTCGGCGTCTATGACGAACAGCTCCACTCGGACCTGGGCCCGACGCGTCTGGCCGGCTATCGCCAGGCTAACACGACCGGCCCCGCCAGCCAATTCCATTACCTGGGCCCGCTGATCGTCGCCCAGCGTGACCGCCCCGTCCGGATCAAGTTCACGAACAATATGCCCACCGGCCTCGGCGGCAACCTCTTCATCCCCGTCGATACGACCCTCATGGGTGCCGGCGAAGCGCCCAACGGGGGCACCTACACGCAGAACCGGGCCAACATCCATCTCCACGGCGGCGATTCGCCCTGGATCAGCGACGGCACGCCGTATCAATGGACGGCTCCCGCCGGGGAAGTGACTCCCTATCCTAAGGGCGTCTCCGTCTATAACGTGCCCGACATGGACGACCCGGGACGCTCGGCCGTCCAGGGCGTGCTGACGTATTTCTTCCCGAACCAGCATGGCGCCCGGCTCATGTTCTATCATGACCATGCCGTCGGCATCACGCGTCTCAACGTCTATGCGGGCGAGGCCGCGGGCTACCTCCTGACCGATGACGTCGAAAAGGACCTCATCGACGGAGGGACCCGCACCGGCGTCAATACGACCGGGCAGCCTCTTCTGCCCGGCCTGGGCGTCCCGCTCATCATCCAGGACAAGACCTTCGTCGATCCCGCGACGATCGCCGCCCAGGATCCGACCTGGAACTGGGGCAAGACCCCCGGCACGCCTCTTCTCGGCGACCTGTGGATGCCCCATGTCTACATGCCCAACCAGAATCCCGCCGACCTCAGCGGCATGAACGCCTTCGGCCGTTGGCACTACGGCCCGTGGTTCTGGCCGCCCACGACCCAGATCGCCCAGGGCCCGATCGACAATCCATATGCTCCCGATCCCAACGCACCCTGGGAAGCCCCGACCATTCCGGGGACCCCGAATCCATCGATGGCCATGGAAGCCTTCATGGACACGCCCCTGGTCAACGGGACCGTCTATCCTTATCTGCAGGTCGAGGCGAAGCTTTATCGCTTCCGCGTCCTCAACGCCTGCAATGACAGGTTCATGAACCTCCAGCTCTATCACGCTGATCCCGCGACCATTTCGGCTGATGGCCGGCTTTTGACCGAGGTCAAGATGGTCCCCGCCGTTTTAACACCGGGATACCCGGCCGGTTGGCCCATCGATGGCCGTGAGGGAGGAGTTCCCGATCCGGCCATGAAGGGACCGGACTGGGTCCAGATCGGCACCGAG
>Ga0209706_10001103_pt1 | contig 15284 bp, 13 predicted proteins | sample PPLLaktember2015_6_FD_187263 | JGI IMG/M metagenome (GOLD analysis project Ga0209706, IMG submission 187263) | Freshwater sediment microbial communities from Prairie Pothole Lake near Jamestown, North Dakota, USA - PPLs Lake P8 Core (1) Depth... | ecosystem: Environmental > Aquatic > Freshwater...
TAATTCGCCACCTGGTCGAACGACCTGCCGGCGACGGTGGCCGTGGAAAACGGCAGCCTGACCCAGTGGTGCTTCTTCCTGGCCGACGGCTGGCGCGAGTATGTGAATGCGCCGGTCGAAGACGTCGCCGCCTTCCAGTACACCGCCATCAACCAGGCTATCCTGGATGCCAAGGCCAGCGTGCCCGCCGGGCAATGGGTCGACGTGTTCTACGAGGATTTTCTGCGCGATCCGGTCGCCACCTTCCGCAAGGTGTTCGAAGGCTGCGGCCTGGCATTTGACGCCCGCCTGCAGGCGCACTGCGCCGAAGTGCTCGACATCCCCTACAACGCCTTCTCCGAAATCCGCCTGGACAAATGGAAGGACGGCCGCAACCGCGACAAGATTGAACGGGTGCTGCCGCAGGTGGCGGACGTGGCATCGAGGATGGGGTATTGATGACAGTGTTGGCACTCGCGCTCGCCATGCTGCTGCTGTTGTGGGCAGGCGTCCTGCTCGCCTTCGCGCGCCCGCTCGCCGCCCGCTGGCGCGAACCCGTTTTCCGCCAGCCCATCCTCATCATCGAAAGCGACGACTGGGGTGCGGGTCCGCTGGCGCAGGCCGATGCCCTGACCCGGCTGACCGACACCCTGCAAGGCATCCGCGATCGCAGCGGCCGGCCGGCGCTGATGACCCTGGGCGTAATCCTGGAAGTCCCCGACGGCCCCCGCATCGCAGCCACCCGTTGCACGGAATACCACGCGCTGCCGCTGGCCGATCCCCGCTTCGATGCCGTGCGCGCCGCCATCCAGTCCGGCATCCAGGCCGGCGTGTTCGTCCCGCAGCTGCACGGCCAGTGCCACTACTGGCCACCCGCGCTGATGGCTGCAGCCTCGAATAACCCCGGCCTGCGCGACTGGCTTGCCGCCCCCGAGCCCGCATCGACCGAAGGCCTGCCGTCGCCCCTGCAAAGCCGCTGGGTCGATGCGTCCAGCCTGCCGTCGAACGCGCTGCCGGACGATGCGATCCAGCGGGCTGTCGCCACCGAAGCCGCTGACTACGAGGCCCTGTTCGGCAGCGCACCGCAAGTGGCCGTCGCCACCACCTTCGTCTGGACCGACGCCGTCGAAGCCGCCTGGGCGCAGGGCGGGATCAAGGCCGTCATCACCCCGGGCCGACGCGCCACCTGCCGCAATGCCGCCGGCCAGCCCGGCTGCGTGGATGCCACGATGCTGACAGGTGAGCATTCACTTGCCGGGCAAGCATATCTGGTGCGCGACGTGTATTTCGAACCGGCGCTGGGCCATGCGCCGCAGCGTCTGCTCGGGGCCCTGCAGGCGCGCACCCGCCAGGGCCGCGCCTGCCTGGTCGAAACCCATCGCTTCAATTTCCTGCAGGCGCCGGACGCGAGCTTGGCCGCTCTCGAGGAAGGGCTGAAAGCAGCGCTGAACGTTTGCCCGGATGTGCGCTTTCTTTCGCCGCTTGAGTTGATGCGTGCAATCCGGCAACGTGATCCGGCCTGGATCGAAATCCGGCTCAAGCCGCGGCTTGCCGCATGGCGCGCGCGGCTGGACGAGATCCCGCGCTTTCGCCGCCTGTCGCGGTTAAGCGGCCTTGCCTTGCCTCTGGCTTTGCTGGAGAGCCGTGCATGAACCCGCGCTTCTCGGCCGTCATCCCCGCCTTCAATTCCGCACCTACATTGGCGCGCGCCATCGAATCGGTGCGCGCGCAGAGTTGGCCCGTTCACGAAATCATTGTCGTCGACGACGGCTCGACCGATGCCACCGCCGAAGTTGCGCGCCAGTTTGGCGAAGCGGTGCGGCTGATCCAGCAAGAGAACAGCGGCGTCTCGGTGGCGCGCAACGCCGGCGCCGCAGCCGCCACCGGCGACTGGCTCGTGTTTCTGGATGCCGACGACTGGTATGCGCCCGACCGCATCAGACTTCACGCCGAGTGGATTGCCGAAGATGCGACACTGGACTGCCTGACCGGCGATTACGAGTACCGCGACGAAGCCGGCACGCTGCTGGGCACCTCGATGGCGCAGCACGAATCCGGAACAATGATGCTGGCCAAGGCCGCGGGCGCGGCACGGGTGGTGATGGAAACCCCCGCCGAAATCGCCGCCTTCGTCGCCGACCATTTCGGCGACACCCACACGCTGTCGGTTCCGCGTGCGAGTTTCATCGAACTGGGCGGCTACCCCACCGGCTACAAGGTATGCGAGGACGTGCACTTCCTCACCCGCCTGGTGGCGAAGAGCCGCCGCATCGGCGTGGTCTGCCAAAGCCTTGGCGTCTATGTCATTCACGGCGGCAGCGCCACCCGCCGCGATCCCGTGGCGGCGCAGCGCGAGAATGTGCGCACGCTCACCGACCTTTCCCGGCTGGCAGAGAACTTTCCGGCATCCGTCAGGCTAGGCGTGGCGGTGCGGATGCAAAGCGCCCGTTACAATCTGGGCTGCGCCTTGAGCAAGAGCGGCCAGCGGCTTGCGGCCGTCAGCGCCGTGCTGCCCACGCTGTGTGAACGCCCCGGCTGGCAAAGCCTGCGTACTGTGTTGTCGATGATCAGGGGGTGACGTGCTATGAACAAGCTCCACCCCTGGATTGCTTCGCTTCGCTCGCAACGACCCGTATCCCGTCATCGCGAGGCCCAAAGGGCCGTGACGACCCAGCCCTCGTCATTGCGAGCGAAGCGCGGCAATCCAATCCAGTTGGATAAAATAGCCCACACGCCATGAACCGCCTGCTCGTCCTCACCGAACTCTTCCTCCCCACCAAAGGCGGCACCGCCGTCTGGGCGGCCGAGGTCTACAAGCGTCTGGGCGGCAAGGCGATTCACATCGTCACCGCCGGCGTGCCAGGTGCGGAAGAAGTCGACGCCATCCATCCAAACACCATCCACCGGATCAATCTCAAGCGCGTCCCCTGGCTGCGCCCCGAATCCCTGGTGATGTATGCACGTTTCTTCTTCAAATCCCTGACACTGGTACTCACCAATCGCTTCGACGCCATACACGCCTTCCGTGCCCTGCCCGAGGGCTTGGTGGCCTGGGCTGTCGCACGCATTACCTTCCGCCCGATCGTGATCTACGCTCATGGTGAGGAACTGACCACATGGGGTCACGGGGTGAAATATCAGGCGATGTGCTTCGCCCTGCGGCACGCAGATCGAGTCGTGGCTAACAGTGAATTTACACGCGACGAACTTCAACGTGTCGGCGTAAGTGCTGGGCGAATTACGCTGATCTATCCGGGGGTCGATATCGTTCGCTACAGGCCTGGTCTGCCCTGCGACGATCTGAAAACGATGATTGGTCTAGACTCTGGTCAGAAACTTATCCTGTCAGTGGGCCGCCTGAGCCGTCGCAAAGGCTTTGATATGGTCATCCGGAGTATCCCTGTACTACTGCGACAAGGGATCGATGTCCGTTATGCAATTATCGGAATTGGCGAGGACTGGGATTATCTTGAAGGCTTGGCCAACGAAATGGGCGTAGCTGATCGCGTCCATCTGCTTGGACACGTACATTCAGATGATCTGCCACGTTGGTACAACGCTTGCGATATTTTTGTCATGCCCAACCGCGAGATCAATGGTGATACCGAAGGTTTTGGGATGGTGTTCATTGAAGCTGCGGCATGCGGTAAACCTGCGATAGCAGGATTGGCCGGTGGCACGGCAGCTGCCGTGGTCGATGGAACGACCGGCTTGAGGGTTGATGGATCTGACCAACAGAGCGTTAGTGATGGTCTTGGGATGTTGCTCAATGACTCACGGATTCGCGAGGAATGGGGCAGACGTGCGCATGATCGGGTCCATAAAATGCTTTCTTGGGATCAAGTCGCAGCAAGAACATCTGACCTTCATATGGTCGTCCCGCGGGCCTAGAGCGAGTGACAACGTGAAGTGCCTTCCGATCAACAAATATGAAATGACGATTTTCCGTATGCAACCAATTCCAGTTTTTGTCATCAGCCTGAAACGTAGCCCAGAACGCCGTGCTGCAATCAGTAGCCATCTAGATCGCTTGGGGATCGAGTACACCGTAGTGGATGCTGTGGACGGTAAGGATCTCGACCCGGATTATGTGAAAAGCCTATCGCAAGGTCACCCCATCCACCTAGGCGCCGTGGGATGCTATCTCTCGCACATTTCCATTTATGAGAGGCTGGTTCAGGAAAATATTCCGGTTGCCCTTGTGCTAGAAGACGATGCGATCCTCCGTCCAAAAGTTATGGACTTGCTGAGACAGGGGTGTCGGAACCTGGATTTTGATTACTGTTTTCTCGACAGCGATGACCGTGGTGAATCAGGTTCTATTTTTTATGATGCGAGCGACAAGAACGAAATTGCACAGGGTTTTTGGGCTTACGGATTGTCGGGTGGTCCGCATTGTACCCATGCCTATTTGATTACCTTGCCGGCGGCCAAGCGACGGATTGAATACGCCTACCCAATCGTGAAGCCGATTGACTGCTATGAGCATTTGCCTTATCAGCCCCGTTTTCTATATATCGTCAAACCAAAACTGGCGGGCGTCAGCCAATGGAGCCTTGAATCATTCACCTCTGCCAGGAATATGCTGGCAGATGGCATCAAATTTAGGTCGCTTCGCCGGGTGCCAGGGTTTTACCCGATCCGGGACATGCTGAACATGAAAAGCCTCAAGCGACACATGGAGCTCCGAGGCTTGATCCAACAAGGAAAAATTAGCGCTGACAAGCGATGGCGTCCGATTCCTTCAGGCCGGGAAGTTCTGCAGATTGTATGAAAACATGCTTTGGCGACTGTCTCAGGCAGTAGTATTTCTATCAAACGAGTCTTGGAAATAGGAACGACTATGTTCACAAAAGTCAGGGATGCGTCGCATATCTTCCGGAAGAGGTTCGGTAATTTTCGAGGCTTCATTCTTTGGCTTGGATTTCTCCGGGAGAAAGCCTGCAGCCCAGGAACTCTATTCCCAGTAAAGGTTCCGGGTGTTCGATTCCCCATCTATCTGAGGGCATATTCCAGCGACATTGACGCTTTTTGCCAGATATTCTGTTTTGGGGAGGTGGACGTGTCAGTAGATCACCCCGTTCAATACATCATCGATGCGGGTGCAAATATCGGTTTGGCATCCGTTTTCCTTGCAAACCGTTATCCCGCGGCACAAATTGATAGCCTTGAGATCGATGCTGATAACCTGCGCGTATTGCGCAAAAACATTGCTGCTTATCCGAATGTTCAGGTTGTAGCAAAGGGCTTGTGGAGCAGTTGTACCACGCTCAAGGTACTTAATCCGACAGCAGAGTCATGGGCTTTCCGTGTTGGCGAGACTGATGAGTCGGATCCACAGGGGATACCCGCAACAACAGTGCAACAACTTGTTTCTGAGCGGTCTTTGGATCGGGTGGATATTCTGAAAATGGACATTGAAGGTGCTGAAGTCGAAGTGCTGGGCGTTGAAAGCGGGCAATGGATTCAGCGTGTCGGCACCTTGCTGGTCGAGTTGCACGACCGCTTTAAGCCTGGGTGCAAGGATGCGCTTGAACGAGCGATAAATGGGCGCTTTCGTTCGCAAACTCAAGTGGGCGAATATCACGTCATTACATTTTGATTTGGCGGATTGTTCCTTTTATGGCATCTCGACACATACGGTGGAGGAATAACAAAAGTGCTCTATGTTTTGAAAGACCGCCTTCGTAGGAAACTGTTTGAATTTCAGGTTAAGGGCATCTTAGATACCCCCCCTGTTGAATTGAATGGAAAGTTGCCTCTGGACATTCTGAGCCAACTCCAGCATAAGGATGTGCTGATGTATCTGGCTGCAATCAAATCCTTTTCCCGATATGTTCCACCCAGTGCAGTGCATATTGTGGATGACGGTAGTCTTACCCGAGAAGATCGTGCTTTATTGACGCAGCATGTTTTAGGTGTGCAGTTCCATGCGCTGGCGCATTGCCGAGAACCTGGTTTGCCGGTGGGAGGGACGTGGGAGCGATTAACTGCAATCGCGCGCCTTTCGGAATCGCGTTACATTATCCAACTCGATGCCGATACCCTTACGAAAGGACCGATTGATGAAGTTGCCGCCGCAGTGCGCAACAACCGCGCCTTCACCATTGGCACCTGGAATGGACAGACCATCGACCCCGTCCTTGTACAGGCCAGAAGAACGAGGGCGCGCAATCCTGTATTGAAGCATGTTCAGATGACCACAGAGGCACATTTCGACCAACTTGCCGCAGCCGACACGCTAAAGTATGTACGGGGCTGTTCTGGTTTTGCTGGCTTTCCTGCGGGTGCGGGCAAGCTCGAATTCATGTCGAGCCTGTCATCGGAAATCCAGCGGCTTATCGGTGATAAGTGGCTGGAATGGGGTAGCGAGCAGGTCATGTCCAATCTGGTTGTGGCCAACCAGCCAGATGCTCTGGTGCTACCCCATCCGGATTACACCGACTGCATGAAAATGCAAACTGGCTTAACCCGGTTTGTCCATTTCATCGGTACCTGCCGGTTTCGGGATGGGCTTTACGCCAACATGATCAGCAGCCTAAACTGGAACAAATCGTTATGATGAAGAAATTATTTTTAGCCGGTATTTTGGCTTTGCCATCATTTTCTGCATCTGCCGATTTCGCCAGAACGCCACAAGAGGAGGCAATGTGCCAAGCGACGATTTACAACGGCCGTGACACCTCGGATAAAGGTAGCTGGCGGCACATGCATCATTTCTGCGACTGCGTCCGCTTCACCAATCGTGCCTATTCATCGCTGGGTAACTGGATGGATATGCGCTACAACCTGAAAATTGCCATTGGCGGCTGTGACTACGTACTGGATCGCGCAAGCCCCGATTTCCACATGATTCCAGAAATTCGGCTGCAAAAAGGCAAAGCCCTCAAGCTGTATCGACAGGAGGGCAAGGCGATCACGGAATTCATGGAGGCGATCAAGGGCAATCCGCAACTAGCCCAAGCCTACGTTGAACTTGCCGACATCCAGAAGAACAACAAGAAACGCCAGGAAGCTCTGAAAACCGTGACCCAGGGCCTGCGCCATGTCCCTGATTCGAAACCTCTCCAGCGCAGGTATACAGAGCTGGGTGGGAAACTCCCGTATCCCGAGCCGGTGGTCCAAAAGCCTGTCTCTGTACCTGAAGAGGCGGTTGTGGATTCACCCCAGCCCTCCACAGGTGAATCTCAGGTATCAACGCCGTCAGCAACTGATCCTGGGCTTGAGGCAGCAGATAAGCCCCCCGCTGAGACTACAGCATCGCCCACACCATCGCCCAAGATAGGATCACCCACAAACCCATGGTGCCGCTTCTGTCCCGATCCCGTCGACAAGCAATGAGCCTGTCTGCGGGACAGTAAGCGTCATTTGGCGAACACACGAGGTCTGCCTTTGCCAGATCAGGAGCGCGGCAGCCACATTCGTATCGCAAATCGTGCATAGGGAATGCTGGGCTTGAGCAGGAGTGCCCTTTCCAGTTCGTGCCAACTCGCAGTCCGCCTGCCTGACTGGAAATGATGATAGGCAGAATTGAAATGGGCTGATGCCAGGCTGTCTCGAATTTCACTTTTCCAAGGGCGCAACTCGGGGAGCCTATTTGCAGCCCGATACAGTTGCTGTTTGATAAGCAAACCCTGTTGCATGTGTGCCCCCTTGTTTTCCGGCTTCGAGGAGTAACCCTGTCCTGCACATCGCTGTAAATAAAGGGGGCGATCGATCAGTGCTGTCCCACGGCAAATCGCGGCTGCATAGAGAGCCCACTCTGAATCACGCAAAGGTCCTGTGATGGCAAGCCGGGCTGCGTTATCGTCAGATATTGTTGATTCAACGCGATAAGCACGGCAACGAAGTGCGCTTATCGCATGCCAAGTTTCGCGCCGCAACATGACTCGCTGAAATGCGATTGGGACAGTCTGCAGGAGTGCCCTGGTTAATTGAGGACCAAAGCACACCAGATCGGAATGTGAGTGTTTGCCAGATCCTAGCGAAATGACGCGCTCGATCGCCTTTGGTTGAACATGATTGAAATGTTCGGATTGTGGACCAAACCCTCGGGCGTTGATGAATACCAGATCCAGGTCAGGATGCTTCTGGAGCACTGAAAGTGAAGTTGCGATCGTATCTGGATCAAGAAGGTCATCATCGTCCAGGTGGATTACATAGTCGCCCCTCGCTTCCGCAACACCGCGGTGTCTGGAAAAGGCCAGGCCATGGGAGACGTTGTTCCGGACTACGCGCAGGCTTGGGCCAAACCTGGAGGTCAGTGCATGCTCATCCACCGGCTGTCTTGAGCCGTCGTCAACAATGATGATTTCTGCAGGCCGATACGACTGGCCCACCGCGCTTTCCAAAGCCTCCTGCAAAAGGGTGGGCCTGTCGCGCGTCGGAATTATGATCGATACGGAATCCATAAGCAGTTTTTACGGACGTTCTAAAAATGAACATCCCATCTGCAAAATGTTCCCGCAAATACATTCAAGAATTATGACAATGTACTGCGCGCACAGACACAATGAGGCGTGCGCTTTAGATACCCCAGAAGACGAGAGGCCAGTTCAATTATCGCGACCGATTAACTGTCTTGGCGTTATGTCTGCTTCCGAAAAAATTTAAGTGTCGTTCAGGCCTTTGGCTGGTTATTTGCAAGTTCGACTACCTCATTCCAGGCGGGAGAATAAACCGAACTGACATGCCCAATACTTCGAATCAACCCGGCCATGTAGGCTGCAGATCGCCCTTCGTGCGCATAAAAAGCGGAACGCATTTGGGCCCGCCCCTCTGCTTTAATCTCGGGATTTGAAAGCGCTTCACGTGCTGCACAAACAAGATCGCCCATTCGGCTGAAGGGATGGGAAGCATTCATGAAAATTTGCTTGAGTTCGGGTGTGGCAAACTGATAGCTCGGATTGTCAAAAAAAACGATCGGTCGGTCCATTAGACTATAGGTCGTCATGACTGAACTCGAGTCTCCAACCAGAAGATCGGCAGCACACAGCAGGGTTTCTACATTGCTGGTTTGAACGAACCGGACATTGCCATAGCGTCTTCCGAGTTCTTCAAATTGGTTCAGCAAGTCTTTACGCCATTCCTCGGGGATATTGTGATTGTTTTGCCAAAGCCAGGGATGGCCCGTCTGGATGATGTTGTAATCCGGAAAGGCTAGAGCAAGTTTGCGTAACGGCCCATCACTCAGATATCGCAGAATGCCCTGCTTTTGCCAGTGGGAGGTGATCAGGATGGTCGTTCGGTTAGGCAAATTTAGCTTGGATAGAACATCCCCGCGATCGAACCTTTTTTGATAAAGCGCATCACTTTTGGGAAATCCAACAGGAAAGAACACCCGCAGCTGGCCGAACAGGCCTGGGTAAAGCTTGTTCAACCAATCGCGTTCCATCTCGGAAAGTCCACAAAAAATCTCATATCGTTCAGCAACAGCATTCTTGTTGCCAGTGTTTCCGTATCCCGGACCATGATGCATGTAGACACGCAAGGCATTGAATGCCGGGTAGAAACCATTGATGTGAGTATCGACCACCATGTGCCATTTAGTGAAGCGGGCACGTGAAGGAGACAAATAGTGTTCATGAAACAAGGCACTGTCGGCAGCGTTTTCCAGTTCGATGGTTTTTGGATCGCGCGGCTTGTCCGTGGTGACCTTCACCTCCAGGTCAGGAAACTGGCGCAGTTCACGTATGACAGGGGCTTGGCATGCGAAGCCGTATGCGTCGCTCATTACGAAAAGAACTCGCGTATGACGGGCGAACTGTTCGAAGGCCAGGTCGAATAGCGTCCTGGCCGCGGTCAATGGGCGATGACGAAGGGTGCGCAGTACGGGGAAGGGCATATTTTGATCACGTGGCAGGTTGTGACCGGCCCCCATCAGCATTGGGGGCGTGTTCGTCAAGTCTTATCCATTCTCTGAGCTGGCGATATAGCATCTCTGTGATTTCCGGGTGCTGGCCAGAAACATCATGCATGCACCCCGGGTCATTCTCCATATTGAAGAGCATGAGCAAGTGGCCGGTTTCTAACGGCTGATACACCAGTTTCCAACGACCCCGCCGAATCATGCGATCCTTCGCGGCCATTATGATTCCGAGGTATTCTGGTTTGATGCTCAGCGTGCCGCGGTCACGGTCAGAGACATCGATCAGTTGCATCAAATCCGGGTACCGCAAATGAGTTTGCGGCAGGCCGGGAATATCTGTAATCCATATCCCTGTTTCATTAAAGGCGTCAACTTCAATGCTGGGAGCGGCGTCCTCCAGACACTTCGCGAGAGATACGCCGTCCATGCCGCTGGCCGGTGCAACATCTATCAGATCTAGCAGCGTAGGGGCGATATCGATTGAGCGTACAACCGCGTCGATCCTGCCTTGCGCCGGCTTTCGTGGATCGTGGATCACCAGCGGGATGCGAGGACTGGCTTCGCCCACTGCCGAGTTGCCCTGACCCCAACTATCGTGCTCAAAAAATTCCATACCGTGGTCGGAATAGACCACGACAATCGTGTTGTCGGCAAGTCCACAGGCTTTCACATGGGCGAGCATCCTGCCAACCTCGTCGTCGAATTCAGCAACGCATCCGTCGTACAGATCGATGATCTGGTCCAGGTCGAATTCCTCTTTCGGTGCGCCCTGGCGACGCAGGATGTCGAAGGGGTCGGTGAGTCGCGCCATGGCGAACTTGGATTCACCGCGGTAGTTCGGGTCGGCAAATTTCACATACCAAGGCCATTCGGAGGCAAATGGCGGATGGGTTGTGGAATAGAACACGTTGAGAAAGAAGGGCTTGCTGTCTGCTGCCAGGCGCGAAACCAGCCGCCTTGCGCGCTTGCCCATGGGCTGCGTGAGCGGCACCCCACCCAGATAGTAGAGTTCCGGCAGTAACAGGCGCCCCAGGCGGTTGTGGGTGAACAGTGACAGGTAAAGGCGCAGATCCTTTGGGCCCTGGCGGATCAGATATTTCAGGTTCCACTGGTCTTCTGGCAGGTCGGTGTGGTCGAAGCCAAAGGAAAACTTCCCCATGTCGCCGCCGCACCAGTCCGACAACGCTGCAGTGCGATAACCGCGCGCCTTCAGTAACTGCGGTAAAGCATCGACGCTCAGGTTGGTTTCTTCATCCGGCACAAAATTGTCGCGGATGCCGTGGGTGTGAGGCCATGTGCCAGTGAGCAAAGAAATCAGGCTGGGCGCGGTGCGTGCACAGGGTACATAGCAGTTCGCGAACAGAGCACCTTGCTGTGCGAGTTGGTCGATGTTTGGTGTGAGCGAACGGTGGTAGCCCATCGCCCCGAGGCGGTCAGCGCGCAACGTGTCGGAGCCGATCATCAGAATGTTGGGCGGAGTATCCGCCCCTCTGACCGGCAGCTTGCGCGGTGGCCGTGCCTCGGGTTGCCACGCGGTCCAGGCGACAGTGCCGGTGATGAATAGGAAGGCGGCCCACAGCGCGATCAGGTCGCCGACTCTGTTTTCCTCGGCCAGTTGCAATGAGGCAGCAACTAACAGCAGCGAACTCGCTCCCAACCACAATGCATGAATCCAGACGAGGCGTTCCAGCGTCATCCATTGCCAGAGGCCATACAGCCGGCTCATGCGGTAATGCATCGATGCCACCAGCAGGCCGGGATTGAAGCGAAGCTTGACGACGAACTGCAGTGCGAACGCCCCGACGATGCCGAGCACGGCGGCCAGCACTGCCAACACAGGCGACCAAACCGCCTGCAATGCTGTCATGAGCATGAAGTAAATCAGCACACCGGCCCCGCCAGTGAATAGCATGACGGCGAATGCCCAGACAGTGAGTCGCGCCAATGCATACAGCGTGTAGCGGCGATAGTGGGTGAGGATTTCCTCGCGGATGCGCGGACCGGTCTGTGAAAAGTTTGCGAGCGACTTGATGAGCAACGCTATCGATCCCAGCGCTGCCACACCCATGGCAGGTATAAGGCCGGACCATTTGGCGTCGCCGCTGGCGAACCAGGCGATCAGCCCGCCGGAGGCTGTAATGATCGCCAGCATTTCGATACCCAGCATGCCGCGTTCGGGTGGCAAGCTGAGCCGTGAACGACTGGGCCGACTTTGGAATCGTTCGACCGCTCCGGTCAACTCCCCCAGACTGGCCGCGAACCTGACAAGGTAGAAAAATCTGCGGTCAGCATGCACGGTAAACACTGCTCTGCCCAGATGTCCGAGGATTTTCCTGAACATGTACGGGCGTGGGCGAGGCTCATCCTGCCGAATCAGGATATGGGCACGCGTGCGCAGGAAGCTTTTGCGCAGTGTGTAGGTCGTGCTCATCCGCTCGGCGTCGATTTCGTGCAGTTGCCGCACCCTGGGCAAGTAGCGGATGGTGAAACCCTTGTCTGTCGCCCGCTTTAGGAAATCATGGTCCTCGCCGCCTGCGAGGTTGTGCCCCGTCGGACCAAGTTCCACGGAGAATTGGCCAACAGCATCGAAGACCTGCCGACGTACCACGATGTTGCCACCGCTCGGATAGCGGTCATGGGGGGGGATGACAATGGACTCGCTACCCAGGTCGAATTCGGGGAAAGGGCGAATCGGAATGGCATAGTCGCCCTTGGCGTGAACCCACGATGGCTCGCTGCCGTCCCAGGCGGGCCATATACGGCCGCAATAGATGGCGTCATCCGGATGGGCGTCCATGCCATCTAGCAGATGGGTGATGTAGCCTGACTCGACGGTCTGGTCGTCATCGATGAAGCACAGTACCTCGTGCAAGGTGTGGGCAATGGCAGTATTCAGCGCATACGATTTTCCGGCGCGCGGTTCCTCGATCCAGTTCAGGATCAGGTTGTCGCGCGGATGGACAGTCTTGAAATCTTCCAGGCGTGCAATCGTGTCGTCACTGCAATTGTTGGCGACGACCAGGATGTCGATCTGCTCATGACCATCGTGGCCGCATCCATAGATCGAACTCAGTGTCTGGATTAGAGAAGCGCTGCGGTTGTAGGTGCAGATGACAATAGCGAGGCGATTGTTTTCAGACATTGCCCGAACTCATCCGATGAATATGGAAACGTGCTTTTCGCAACAAGATATGTGGGTTGGCATGTTGTACCTAAATCGCTGCATACAGCGTGATCAGTCGTCGAGTTTGCAGCCGGTTTTGTTCATCGGCGTGAATCAGGGCTGATTGGGTGATATCCATGGTTGCTTTCGGGGGCCGAATTGGCAATACCACCGTGTGGCAAGTGAATTGTGCCAACGATATAGAGCGCGTAAAGGCAAGTACAGCCGCACCCCTTTGGTTGTCATTGGGTAGCCAAATTTTTTGAGGCTGGGCCCTGCGGCAGATTCAAATACGCGGATTTGCCACGGTGTCATGTCACTCCTCCACTTATCCAAATTGCCTTTCTGGATTGGCTTTTGCAACAGCGGTGTTTTCCCGACCTCGCCGGATTTCTTGTAGTGAAGCAAGCTCTCCGAATAGCTCACGCCAAGAAAGCTGCAGATAGACTGCAATGCAGCCCTTTGGTCGCTGATTACGTCCTCGTAGCGCACTTCCAGATACTGTCCTGCGGGTACTGTTTGACCAAAAGCGTGCCCTGCCTCTACATATTGTTCCCAAAGCCTGGCAGCGTGATAGGTGTTGTAGGCACGGAAGTCGTGTCTGCGCGCAAACATCGAAAGCGCTACGTCACGTCCATCGCGAATGATGTGGATGACCTGTGCGTCTGGCCACCATTCCAGCAATTTCGGGATGTGCAGGACGTAATAGGGTGTCTTGTCTCCCCATCGTGGCTTGCCCTCGCCGGCAGCATTTTTCTCGAATAAACCGCTGATGATGTCGCGCATGGTTTGCCGGCCGTCTGCAACGGTCTCAAGCGCAAGCGTATCGGCATCGAACTTGAGCCCATGCAGATCGGTGTGCAGAAATTCCGCACTCTGCAATTCCATAGCCTGGAAAACCCGACGGACATTCTCGAATTTTGAAAGGTCACCAAACCCTGCAGCATTTCGATACAAAGGTATGACGAAGTGAGATTCCCCGGTTGGCAAAGACAGATCAGGGTGCGAACGCAGCATGTATTGCAGCAGCGTGGTGCCTGAGCGTGGCGCACCAACGATGAAGACTGGGCCACGTGCTTTATTTAGTGCCATGAGTTGTTCCGTTTTCACAATCACCTGCTTTGCAGCAGTCCGCGCAAGGTACCAAAGAAATGCCAGACGACGATTTCACGGTTGAATGCCTCGTCAGCCGGTGCAGTCAATCGTCCCAACGCGGCACACCACATAGCGCGTAGTGTTTGTGGGATCAGATAAAGTGGGATATTGAAAATGCGCCGTTCGCCCGGGACGCCGCGGCTGATCGCCAGGTTGCGACTGGTCTGAAAACGCCATCGCCGAAAGTAGGCTTTTTCCACCCGGAAAGCCTCCACACGGTGGTGCACGCGCGCCTTGGGGAAATACATGACCTTGCCTCCAGCATTGAGTATGCGTTCGAACAGTTCACCATCCTCGCCGCTGGCCAGCACGTTGCCCATGCGTCCGCGCGTTACGTCGAATGCTCCATGCCGGGTAAAGAGTTCGCGGCGGAAAGCCATGTTGGCGCCAAAGGGCGTATCGGATTTTGAAACGATTTGTCGCTCGTTCGTGTCGGTCTTGATGGCAAGAAAGCCGTAGAAGCGTTCGGTGAGCCATGACGGTGGATGTTTCTCCCAGACCGGGGCGATGTAGCCCCCGCAGGCGTCGCAATCGTGTTCTGTCATGCTGTCGAGGACGACCTGCACCCAGTCGGGCTCGGGGCAGACATCGTCGTCGGTGAACAGGATGACGTCACCGCTGGCTATTTCGATTCCGTGATTGCGGGCGTGTGACAGCCCTTGCTTGCCTTCGAATTCGTAGCGCAACTGAGGGAAATCGGATATCGCAGCTTCCACCGTGGTACGGGTTGAATCTTTGGAATTGTTGTCGACCACGATCACTTCCCAGTCGATGTCTTCCCGCAGCTGCTGTTTCTTGAGGCAGGCCAGAGTGTGAGCAAGCGAGTCGGCGCGATTATAAGTACAGACAATAATAGAAGCGTGCATGGGTGGCGTATCAGAAAAACCGGGCTGTAAAGCGACGCGTCAAGCTACGAGCGTATTCAGTGAGGCTGCCATCATTGCTACCGAGCGTTATTTTGCGCAGCAGCATGGCGGGGGTATCGGTGCCGAACACGTCCAGCCGTCGGATACGCATACGATCAATATCCTGGCGGTTGAAGCCGGGCTGAACGGAGAACGCTGCTTCATATCCGGCAGAACGCACAGCTGATGCTTCGCGCTCGCCGAACCGACCATA